>Ga0180433_10010761_pt1 | contig 10948 bp, 16 predicted proteins | sample SS_ome_8_FD_132980 | JGI IMG/M metagenome (GOLD analysis project Ga0180433, IMG submission 132980) | Hypersaline lake sediment archaeal communities from the Salton Sea, California, USA - SS_1_D_1 metaG | ecosystem: Environmental > Aquatic > Non-marine Saline and Alkaline > Hypersaline >...
GCCAGCAGCAGAACGGCGACCAGGTCGATCACAAATTTGACAATCACAGCAGAGCTCATCAGCGGGACTCCTTGCGGGCGGGCTTACGGCCGAACATGGCCAGCATCCGATCGGTGACGAGAAAGCCGCCGATCACGTTGAAGAGGGCAAACCCAAGCGACACAGACCCGAGCAGCAGCAAGGGCGTATTGCCGCTGTGACCGGCCTTGATGATCAGGGTGAGGGCCGCCAGCACCGTGATGCCGGAGATGGCGTTGGCGCCGCTCATCAGCGGTGTGTGCAGGGTGGGTGGCACCTTGCCGATCAGTTCCAGACCCAGGAGGCTGCCCAGCAGCAGCACCCAGAGGGCTTCACTCAGAAAAGACATCAGTTCGATCCTCCGGGGGTGAGAACGTCGCCACGACGGATGGTGCCGTCTTGGGCCACGAGGCAACCGGCGATCAATTCATCGTCGGTGTCGAGCTTGAGCTGGCCGTCTTGGAGCGTGGGCTCGAGCAACGACAGCAGATTGCGCGCGTAGAGGACACTGGCGTGATTGGGCACGCTGCAGGGCAGATCGTTAGCGCCGATCAGCTTCACGCCCTTGCGGTCGACGGTGCGAGAGGGTTCGGTGTCGGCGCAGTTTCCGCCCTGGGCCACGGCCAGATCCACCACCACCGAGCCAGGACGCATGCGATCGAGCATGTCTTCGCTGATCAGGCGAGGGGCGCGCCGCCCCGGCACCTGGGCGGTGCAGATCGCCACATCAGCTTCCGCCAGCTGGTCGGAGAGCTGCTGGCGCTGGGCGGCGAGGAAGGCATCGGACGCCTGCTTGGCATAGCCACCGGATTCAGCCGGTTTGTCGTCCATCTCGGGGGGATCGATGAATCGGGCCCCGAGCGATTCCACCTGTTCCTTCACAGCCGGGCGGATATCGCTCACGTACACCACGGCGCCGAGACGACGGGCGGTGGCCACCGCCTGCAACCCGGCCACACCGGCCCCCAGCACCACCACACGGGCGGGCTGGACGGTGCCGGCCGCCGTCATCAACATCGGGAAATAGCGATCGAGGGCGCCGGCCCCCAGGAGCACGGCCTTGTAACCGGCGATGTTGGCCTGGGAGGAGAGGGCGTCGGCCGCCTGGGCGCGACTGATCCGTGGCAACAATTCCAGAGCCATGGCGGAAAGACCACCCCCCTGAAGCACCGTGGCCAGCTCGGCATTGCTGTACGGAGCGAGCAATCCCACCACCAACGCTCCGCGGCGCAGGCGAGCAAGGGCACTGGCGCTGGGTTGTTGCACGCAGAGCAAGACGTCGGCAGCTCCCCAGGCCTGGGAGTCGCCGGGAGCCACCAGCTCGGCGCCCGCCTCGTTGTAGGCGGTATCCACAAAACCGGCGCTAGCACCAGCGCCGCGTTCGATTGTCACCGAACAGCCCAGGCTGATGAATTTCCTGACGGTTTCAGGTGAAGCCGCAACGCGGGTTTCCCCAGTCGCTGATTCAACAGGTATGAAAAGTCTGGGCAAGATCATGACGCCGTCGACCCCGGTGAGATTACGGGGTCGTGAACACGATTCCGGGAACTTTCCTGAAGATCGGAAAAGGCCTGAGCCGCACTGGCTAGGCAGAGGTTCCAGTCACGATCTCCCCATGGGCCTCACGGCGATTGAATGTCCTGATGGCGTTTGCCACAGCCACCACGGCGGCCACGCCGTGGAACGCCACGCCATGCAGGAGGTGCTGCAGGAGCACGGCCGGGAGTGGTGCGAGCGCCTGGCGGAGCGCATCTATGAAATGTCGGTGGACACCTTCTCCCAAACGGTGATGCCCAGCCTTCATGCCGCAGGCTGGCAGCGGCGCCACCTCGACTGGGAGTTCAAACTCGCTGATCAGGAATCAGAACCGGATCGCACCCTGGTGGACGGGATCATCAATGCCACCGAGAGCTTCCTGCGCAGCAGTGAAGTGCATCGCCTGTTCATCCAGGAACTGGTGCAGGGCACCTTTGATGAGGCCAGCGATCAGCACCTGCGCCGCTCCGCCGTGCGTGATCTGATCGAAACCGAACTGCTGGTGATGCTGCAGGAACGCCAGGAGGAGCTGCTGGAACGCCTGACAAGCCGCTTACTCGGTGAAGCCCAGGGCAATGCCCAGGAAGCCCAACTGGCGGCCTACGAAGGGCTGCAGGAGGTGGAACGGCTGCTCACCAACCACACCGAAGCGATCTGATCAGCAGCGATCGGATCAGAAGAGGGGGCGCACTTCCTGCTCCACCGCCCGGGCCTGGCTCTGCAGTCCCTGGTGGCGGAGCAGGCGGGCCCGCAGGATCAGCGGATCGATGTCGCACTCCTGGCTCCAGCAGCGGTCGAGGCCCTGACGCTGGTTGGGGCTGGGTCGCGAGGAGGAACGACGGCTGGCCATGGCTGGGGCGGGCGAAACCCGATCGCTGTTGGCCGGACGGTAAGGATGCCCGTAGCGAATGGAATGGTTAGAAAGACCTATCTTCCGCGGCGGGCCGATCACCTCAACCTCGTTTCAGCTCAGCGGTGGTGCGGAGATCCGGCCGCGGCTCTGGCAGCAACAGCTGATTCAGTTGCTGCGGCGGCGCCTTGATCCCGCCAGCACGGCCGGCCGCGATGTGCTCGTGCATGCCGGACCCGGTGCCGGCAAAACCCTGGGGGCGCTGTTGAGCTTCCGCAGCATGCAGGCGGAAGGGCGACTGCAGAACTTCCTCGTGTTCTGCCATCGCACCTCGATCCTGCAGCAGTGGCGCAGTGCCGCCAGTCAGGTGGGTCTGCAGCTGGTGGAGTGGACTGCGGAGGGAGACCATTGTCAGGCCGATGGCTGGCTGGTGACGTACCAGGGGGCCGGGCGGCAACGGCAGAGCCTGTTGGCAGCACTGGCGCACTGGCGCCCGGAGGGACTGCTGGCGATCGCCGATGAAGCCCACCATCTGGGGGTGGATCCGGAGGAAGCGGATGGGCCGATCTGGGGACGCACCTTTCTCGATCTCAGCCAGCACTGTCGCCTGAGGCTCGGACTCACCGGCACCCCATTCCGCGCCGACAACCTCGCCTTCTGCGCCGCGCGACGCGTGCGCGTGGACAACGGTGGCGAACTGGTGGAACAGATCAGCCCCGATCTCTGCGTGGAGCCGCGGGAGCTGATCGCCGCCGGAGATGTGCGCCCCCTCGAGTTCCGTTTTCAGGATGGCTGGGTGGAACACAGCCGCGAGGGCCTCCCCGATCGGGATGTGTCGCCGCTCTCGGCCGAACAACGGGAGAGCTGGCGGGCCCGCAACCTGCGGCGGGCCATTCGCCTCTCCGACTCCAGCAGCATCGCTCTGCAACTGCTGCTGCGGGCGAGGCGGCAACTGGCGAAAGTGCGCGAACGCCACCCCCGGGCGGCTGGTCTGGTGATCGCCCGCGACATCGATCACGCCAGCAGCATCAGTCGTTTGCTTTTGGAGGAGGGCGACCGGGTCGATCTGGTGCATTCCCAGGATCCGGAGGCCTCGCAGCGCCTGGGCGCGTTTGAGAAGGGCACGGCCGATTGGCTTGTGAGCATCGACATGTGTGCCGAAGGGTTCGACGCGCCCCGCCTGCGGGTTGTGGCGTATCTCACCACCGTGGTGACGCGAAGCCGCTTCATTCAGGGGATCACCCGAGCCGTGCGCATGAGCGGCGAGCGGGCGGCGACGGAAGCGATCCCCAGGGATCCCTCCTTCATCTTTGCTCCAGCGGACCCGCTGCTGATGGGCTACGCCCGCACCTGGGCCTGCTCCGAGCCTTACCGGATCCGCACCCAGGCCCCGGATCAAGCGGCAGACGAAGGGGAAGGCACCAGCTGGCGCGGCCCGAGCCTTCCTCTGGAAGCGGTGAACGATGGAGCCGGGGCCGTGATCCGCATGCGCACTCCCGAACTTCCCCGCTTTTTGCAGCGTTGACGACACCTTTCTGCAGAGAAAAATGCGACGTTCTGCGAATGCAGGCCTGATCGGTCCCCTTCAACCATCAGCCTGGTCACCATCTGGGAGCAGATCATGGATGCAGCAATGGAACGCCGCGTCAGCGTCGCCACCTGCTGGGCCACCACCCGGATCGCTGTGCTCGACAGCGCTGAGCGTTACGAGGACAGCTATGCGATCACCCAGGAATTCCGGGAATGGATCACCTGCATCGGTGACCATCCCGAGCTCCTAGAGGAGGCAGTGCTGATGGTGAGTCGCGGTCCGAGCAAACGTCCGCGTCTCAGCGAAGACTCCGAAGACCCCCTGCAAATCTGAAGAGAAGGTCCAATCCTCCATCTCGCCAGGCAACAAGAGGCCGGTTTAGAGTCAACTCATAACCGCTCCGCTTTAGCCATGGCTGCTGAGATTGGCCCCACCTCCGGCACCACCGCTCCCGACACCGAAAATCTGGTGATCATCGGTTCGGGGCCCGCCGGCTACACCGCGGCGATCTATGCCGCGCGCGCCAATCTCAGCCCCTTGCTGATCACTGGGTTTCAACGGGGCGGTATCCCGGGTGGTCAGCTGATGACCACCACCCATGTGGAGAACTTCCCGGGATTCCCCGACGGGGTGCTAGGCCCCGACCTGATGGATTTGATGAAGGCCCAGGCCGAACGCTGGGGCACCCGCCTGCTCGAGGCCGATGCCGATGCGATCGATCTGAGCAGCAGACCCTTCCGCATCGAAGCCGACGGCCGCAGCATCCAGGCCCAGGCCGTGATTCTCGCCACCGGCGCCAGCGCTAACCGTCTCGGCCTGCCCCAGGAGGAGCGCTTCTGGAGCAAGGGCATCAGTGCCTGCGCCATCTGCGATGGCGCCACTCCCCAGTTCCGCAACGAGGAGCTGGCGGTGGTGGGCGGTGGTGATTCCGCCTGCGAAGAAGCGGTGTATCTCACCAAATACGGCAGCCACGTGCATCTGCTCGTGCGCTCCGACCAGTTGCGCGCCAGTGCGGCGATGGCCGATCGGGTGCAGGCCAACCCTCAGATCACCGTGCACTGGCACACCGAGGTGGTTGACGCTGAAGGCGATGACTGGCTGGCGTCCCTGCGACTGCGCGACCGGGAAAGCGGCGACGAGCGACAACTGCCGGTGCGCGGCCTCTTCTATGCCATTGGCCACACGCCGAACACCGAGTTGGTGCAGGGCCAGCTCAGCTGCGATGCCAAGGGCTATCTGGTGACCCAACCGGGCCGACCGGAAACCTCGGTGGAGGGCGTGTATGCCGCCGGCGATGTGGCCGATGCGGAATGGCGCCAGGGCATCACCGCGGCCGGCAGCGGCTGCCAGGCGGCCCTGGCGGCGGAACGCTGGCTCAGCCATCACAACCTGGCGAGCCTGGTGAGCCGCGACAGCGTGGAGCCGGCCCAGGCCGCCACGCCCCAGGCCAGCGAAACCACCACCGAAACGACCTACGACTCGGAGGCGCTCTGGCAGAAGGGCGGTTATGCCCTGCGCAAGCTTTATCACGACAGCAGCAAACCCCTGCTCGTGGTGTACACCTCCCCCAGCTGTGGCCCCTGCCACGTGCTCAAACCGCAATTGAAGCGTGTGCTGGATGAGCTGGGCGGCCGGGCTCAGGGCGTGGAGATCGACATCGAAGCCGATCAGGAGATCGCACAGCAGGCTGGGGTGAATGGCACCCCCACCGTGCAACTGTTCTTCGGAAAGGAACTGAAGCAACAGTGGCGCGGCGTGAAGCAGCGCAGCGAGTTTCGCTCCGCGATTGAAGCTCTGCTGGGGGCGCCTGTCTGAGGCCCGCCTCAGCGACGACGCGGGCCGCCGGGTCGGTTGCCACCGGGGCGACCACCCGGAGCGCCGGCGTTGCGCTCGCGATAGGTGATGCGGCCGCGGGTGAGGTCGTAGGGACTGATCTCCACCAACACCTTGTCACCAGCGAGGAGTTTGATGCGGAACTTGGTGAGTTTGCCGGCGGCACGACAGAGGCACTGGTGACCGGCGGGCTGCTCGAGGGTGACGAGGTAGAACCCGTTGCCCTGTTCTTTTTCAATCACACCCGAGGTTTCGATCATCCGGCAGTGCCACAACGCAAGGTTGAAGTCAGTTTAGAAGGCCGCCCGCAGCCCCTCGCCGCCGGATTGTCCTTAGGGTCAATGCCCCGATCGGCTTCGCCATGATTCTTCCGCCCCTCAGCCTCGACCTCGGCTTGTTGCTGATTTCGATCGGGGTGGTGAATCTCTGGCGTGCACGTCAGAGCTCCACCTAATCTCGGCGCAACGCGTTCTCGTCATCGTGTCTGAATCCGCTCTGATCGCCTTCGCTTCCCTGGTGCAATCCGATTCGCAGGTCCGCGAACAGGTGCGTCAAGCCCCCAGCCCCAAGCACGTGGTGGATCTGGCCAGCGAAAAGGGCCATGAATTCACCCAGGCCACGCTGATGAAAATGCAGGCCGAAAAGATGAAGCACGTGCACGACGATCACCTCAACGGTGCCTCCAGCTGGGGCGAGGCGCTGCTGCTCTGCTTCGGTGGCCACGGCTGAGTCGACCCTGCTGCTGCACAAGCCCTACGGCGTGCTCAGCCAGTTCACCCCGGAACCAGGCAGTTGTTGGCGCTGCCTGGCGGATCTGGTGCCCGTACCCCAGGTGTATGCCGCCGGGCGCCTCGATGCCGACAGTGAAGGATTGCTGCTGCTCACCGCTGACGGGCGGCTCCAGCAGCGCCTCACCGATCCCCGCTTCGGCCACTGGCGCACCTACTGGGTGCAGGTGGAGGGAACCGCGACGGACAAGCAACTGCAGCAGCTGCGCGACGGCGTGCTGGTGCAGGGGCGCCAGACCCTGCCGGCTCGGGCACAACGCCTCCGCCACGACCAGATCGAGCAGTGGCCGGATCGAGTGCCGCCGATTCGCGAACGCCGCTCGATCCCCACCGATTGGCTGGAATTGAGCCTGCGGGAGGGGCGCAACCGCCAGGTGCGCCGCATGACTGCCGCCGTTGGGCTCCCCACCCTGCGCCTGATCCGCAGTGCCATCGATCTGATGGATGGGGGGCTGCCCTTGAACCTGAACGGTTTGGCGTCCGGCGCCTGGCGGCCCGTGAGCCCTGAGGAACGCCTCCGCCTTCAGGCCCTGCTCAGCCGCCCGGCACAACGCCGACGAGCGTGACGGCACGGAATTCGATGCCCTCCACCACTCGCCAGGGCTCACTTGAGCGATCGGCGTAGTGCACGTTCTCAAAACCGAGCGCCACGAAATCAGCGAGGAAGGCCTGCTCCTGCCAGGCGCCGCTGATGCAGCCACTCCAGAGCTCCGGGTCCTGTTGCAGGGCGAGGGGCACGGGCTGGTCACAGACGATGTCGCTGATCGCCACCCGGCCACCGGGGCGCAACACACGTCGGATGTTGGCCAGCAACCGCTCACGGGCGGAGGGGTTCACCAGGTTGAGCACGCAGTTGCTGAGCACCAGATCAACGCTGGCATCCGCCACCAGGGGCTGCCCGTTCCCTGTGGGGGCGTCGAGAGCCTCGATCGCACCCTCCACAAACTCCACATTGGCCACCCCGATCCGCTCCGCCACCACGGGCGCTGCTGCACGGGAGAGGGCGAGCATCTCGGCATTGCGATCCACCCCGAGCACCCGGCCGCCGGCCCCCACCACCTGGGCACAGATGAAGGCGTTCTTGCCGCTGCCGCTGCCCAGATCGAGCACGGTGTCACCCGACTGCACCCAGCGGGTGGGATCACCACAGCCGTAATCCCGCTCCACCACCTCGGCAGGGATCACCTCGAGCAGGGCGGCATCAAAGGCCACAGGGGTGCAGAGGCAGGCTTCCCGCTCAGCCGCAGCAGCGCCATACCGCTGCTGCACCGCATCGGTCTGATCAAGGCCGGCAGGGCCGCAACAGGACGCCATGGTGAAGTTTGCGAATCCGACCATTCTGGCGATCGTCAGCCCAGAGCTTGCTGCAGCTCCTGAACGGTCTGCCATTGGCCGTAGTAGTAGTTGGCGGTGGCGCGGCGGTCGCCATCCTCGAGACCGTCGAACGCATCGAAGCCAAGGCTGCGCCAGAGCTCATGACCGCAGGCGCGGCTGAGTTCACGCTCCGCTTCAGCAGCGAGATTGTCGAGCCGACGCTGGAGATTCTTGACTTGCGCGACAGACATGGACTCAAGGGCAGACCAACGCAACCTTATCGCATCGCTAGTACAAACCGACTATTGCCTTGCGTGAGGCCGCGACACCGAGTCTGCGGCGTTCAGAAAGGCAGTTTCTTCTTGGCGTCCTTGTCGAGGTCTTTCTCCATGTCGCGCAGACGCTTGAGAATCCTGGTGTAATACTCGTTGAGATACGACTCGAGCGTGGTGGTCTCCGCGGGATCGAGACCGAACGCCTCGTAGCTGGCTTCCATCGGCGCATCGAGGCGGGCACCACCGCCGGTGACTTCCGCGAAGGCGAGGCGTTCCGCCACGTTGACGGCGGGCTCAAAGAAATTGCAGATGCCGCGCATCAGCTCCAGAAGAGCCGGCGGCACGCGGAACACCCGAGCTGATTTGCTGCAGGCCTGCTCGCAGAGCTGCACCACCTCGCCGGTGTTCCAGGCCTTCGGACCCACCACCGGATAGCTGCCCCGTATGGTCTCATCACGCTCCAGGGCCGCCACCGCAAACCGCGCCATGTCCTGCGTGTTCATGTAGGCGATCGCCGTGGGGCTGCCACTCACCCACACGGTCTGGCTCTCAAGCACCGGAATGGCGAACTGGCCGATCACCCCCTGCATGAAGGCCACACCCTGAAGGATCGTGTAGTCGAAATCCGAGTCCCGTAGCAACTGCTCCGTGCAGGATTTGATGTCCATCAGCGGCACCTGGCGGTACTGATCCGCCAGGAGCAGCGAGAGAAACACGATCCGTTTCACTCCGGCCGTTTCGCAGGCGCGCAACAGATTCAGCTTGCCGTCCCAGTCGGTCTCGTAGACGCTGCGGGGATCATTCGGGCGACTGGTGGCAGCATCAATGACCGCATCGACCCCATCCAGGGCGTAATCGAGACTTGCGGGTTCAAGAAGATCACCCCGGGTGAGTTCGCACCCCCACTCCTGCAGAAACGCAGCCTTTCGGGGTGTCCGCACCATGCAGCGCACCTGATGGCCAGCCTCAAAGGCTCGGCTGGCAATCTGCCGACCGAGCGTGCCGGTTCCTCCAACCACCAGAACCTGCATTGGGTCCGTCATTGCAAGGCAGGAGCCTAAAGCGGCCACCTCCCCCGCGCGGCACTCAGTCTTTCTGCAGCTTGAGGAGCAGGGCGCCGCCGGCCAGGCCCACGGGGATCAGCACCCAGAAGATTGCAGCAGTCCCAAAAATCTCCGAGGCCATGGTGGGGCAGTGATGACAGCCACCATTTAACGATCCTCACGCCCCAAATGGCGGCAGGTTTGCAACAACAGGGCGTAGGGGGCATCCGTGCGCAGCTGGCCCGCCATCACCCCACTGGCCAGGGCTTGATGGCCCTGCGCGCGCAACGCCTCCACCACTGCCGCCACCGCCGGAGGGCCGTTCAGGCGCAAGCGGCGAGCCAGTTCCGCCGTCGACCAACAGAGCAAAGGCGAACCGGGATCAGCGGCCAGGCGCGCCAACAGCCGCGCGCTGGCGGACGCCACGCTGCCCTCCATCCCCGCACCCAGCTGCGGCAACGCCAACAGCAAGGCGGGCTGCTGGAGCGGTCCCAGCCAGAGCGGACCACTCACCGCCCAGCGCCCAGCACCGGCGGGGCAGGCACAGGCCGGCCAGCCCTGCAGGCGGAGCATCGGCTGACTCGCCTGGGCACCGCAGGCCTCACAGCGGGCGAGCAGACCGAGCTGACGCTCCTCCCCGGCATCGAGACGCTGGCGTAGGCGCACCGCCAACCGGAAAGTGCGCCCGTCGCTGAAGGCCAGGAGGGGCTCGAGACCACGACCCAGCACCCAAGCCTCCCGGGCCAGGGCCGCCAGCTGCAAGCGAAGGGCGATTTCCCAGCTGGCGGGATGGGCGCGGGCCGCTGCGCCGAATCGCCGCACCGCCGCCGATCGGTCGTGGCCCGTGGGGGAGCGGCCATCGGTGCCGGCCAGCAACAGGATCCCCTCGAAGGCCAGCACCTGGAGGGTGGCCTGCAACAAGCCGTTGGGGCAGCCGAAGGCATCAAGGTCGATCAGATCAAAATAACGCTGCGCGAGATAGGCCTGGCGCAACAACACCTCCGCCGGCAGCGAGCGTTGCTCCACAAGCAACGACTCCGGGCTCCCTTCGCCGCCGTGCAGGGGAGCGAGGTTGGCGCGCAACAGCAGCCTGCGAGCGTCATCGGCGTCATTGACCCAGAGTTCGAGAGGCCCGCCACTGGGAGACGCGGCCTCCAACCCCCAACGCAGGGCACGGATGCCACAGCCGGCCATCAGATCGAGCCAGCGGAGGGAGCGCTCGGGGGCCTGTCGCCGTTGCCAGGCCGCGAGCAACACCGAACAATCACGGGCAGGGCGCGACTCGGGCCGGAAAAACCCTGTGCCCAGGCTCAGGTCCGCAGCGCCTTCGCGATAGTGAGAGGGAACCTGGCCCAGGGGCTGTGGAGGCGACCACTCACCAGATTGCTCCGATGATTGCCCCGACGGCTGCATCCATCGGGTTCAATACCGGCGCCGACTGGGGCGACGACGGCGACTGGCACTGGCAGGGTCTGCGATGCCACTGGCGCGCCCTTGGCCCGGAGCAGGGGCGACCGCTGGTGCTGCTGCACGGTTTCGGAGCCAGCAGCGACCACTGGCGCCACAACGCCGCTCCCCTCGCCGCCGCCGGCTTTCGGGTCTACAGCCTCGATCTGATCGGCTTTGGCCGCTCCGACCAGCCCGGGCATCAGCGGCAGCGCCCGCTCGACAACCGTCTCTGGGGCCGCCAGGTGAACGCCTTCCTCGAGCAGGTGGTGGACGTGCCGGCGAGGGGGCCGGCGGTGTTGGTGGGGCATTCA
>Ga0180433_10010763_pt1 | contig 10948 bp, 7 predicted proteins | sample SS_ome_8_FD_132980 | JGI IMG/M metagenome (GOLD analysis project Ga0180433, IMG submission 132980) | Hypersaline lake sediment archaeal communities from the Salton Sea, California, USA - SS_1_D_1 metaG | ecosystem: Environmental > Aquatic > Non-marine Saline and Alkaline > Hypersaline > Sediment...
GGATTTACATCTTTCAATCGCGCTACCGTGTAAATAACCTCCGCTGAGTAATAACCTCGCTCAGAATAATCTCCCAAAAATAACAAATATATATCTGGATCTGTTATTCTGAAATCATTATCAAAAACCCTCCGCTGGTAAAGTTCATATAAGTATTCATTGAGAGAGCATATATCGGCATGCAAATCTGCATGGAGATAAACTCTTGTATCAGCATTTGTTATTATTTTTTGAACAAACCATTTTGGCGACTCTGGCAAATGTGGAATTTCAACATCAGAATCAAAATAATCTTCAGAAGGTGCTTGCCCATCAACCCAATTATCTCCACAAGCAAAGGAACTTTGCCGCGAAGCAGAAATACATTCTTTTATTGCTCTTTCAAATTCGTGGCGAGTTAAGGTTGTGCGCATACATCTTTCTACAAAAGAGGAATCACTTAAATGAATATTATCCTCGTAGTTCGGCAACTTTTTACACTCTCTCCTCCATTGCTCAAAAGTCGGTGGTTCAGCAAATTTTTCTATTGGAGGGTCTACATAACAATCTGACAAGTCTGACAAACGTGTCGTGGATTCTTTCTTAAAACAATATTTAAATTTTCTGATTACAAAAACAGTTGCTATCAGGCCAAGACTTCCAACAACAGAACAAACCGCGGCAAAAGGTCCAATTGTTTTTGCTGGTCTTGGGACAGAAATAACAAAACTCACAAGCAAAAGACTTATTACATTTGAACGTAGAATTTTGATCATAACACGCACCTCCTCAATGACTAAAACTTACCCCGGAAGTTTCGGACTATCAGGCCTAAGAACCATTTCTTTTGAAGCTCTTACTTTCTTTCCAGTTTTTTTTTTCTTACTTTCTCGCACCATAACTCTTGCAAACCTTTCACGGCTACCTCTATATGAAGGAACCGGTAATTCACCCTCTTGAGCACATTTACAACACTTATTATAAAATTCCGAACTAAAAAACCATTTACCAGAACAAAGTGAGTCTGAACAGAAACCAAAAGAAGTTAAAAATAAAAAGGTTAAAACGTTACGGTTCATAATTGTTACCTCTCAAAAAGTTAAATCTTGCAAAAAAGCCTTAATATAAACATTATTTTACACTATAAATAAAAATTTTAAAAGGATTTTACCCAAAAACCCACCTTTTGGCTAATATATTTGTCACAATGGCTTTATCCAATTATATTTTTAAATATGAAGAGTACACATTATTAATCCAAAATCAACAAAAAAAATATGTTTATCGCGGAAAAAAGATTTTTTAAAAAATTCGACTGGATCAGCTTTTTGCTCACTTTATCGCTTGCGCTACTTGGGCTTGTATTCATATTCAGTGCAACATACCAAACAGGAAGACCTCTGTCCATTTTCTTTAAAAAGCAGTTATTTGGGATAATATCTGGTATATTTTTGTATATATTTTTCAGCCTTGTCGACCATAGGCAGTTAATGCGATTTGGATATTTCCTTTACTTTGTCATAATAGGACTTCTCGCATTCACCATCTTAAAAGGAAGTATCGGAATGGGGGCAAAACGATGGATTGATCTGGCATTTTTCAAATGGCAGCCATCAGAACTCGCAAAGCTGTTTTTTCCCGCCTTTACAGCGTATTTTTTACATACGCAAAAAGAGGCGTTTTCATTTTCATTTAAAGATTTTTTACCAATACTCATAACCCTTGCAATCAGTGTAATATTAATTTTAAAACAACCAGACCTGGGAACCGCATTAATAATTTTGTTTTCTGGGCTTATAATTGTATGGCTTGCAGGAATAGGAAAAAAATTTTTCTTATACACAACGTTGATAACAATATTATTCACGCCATTATGTTGGCACATGCTAAAACCATATCAAAAAAAACGGGTCTCTGTTTTTTGGGGCTATGGTGAAAGCAAAAAAGAGCGCTATCAAATAGAACAATCCCACATATCAATTGGGTCAGGAGGCCTTAAAGGAAAAGGGTTTTTAAAAGGCACACAAAACCGACTTCTGTTTTTACCCGAAAGCAGAACAGACTTTATATTTTCCGTGCTGTGCGAGGAGTTTGGTTTTTTAGGTGCATTTTTGGTAATACTTTTGTATTTGCTTTTGTTTTTAAGAATTTTCTGGATCATAACAAGAATACATTCACCATTCATACAACTTTTTGCTGTTGGCATAGTTGCACACATATTCCTCTCTGCTATCGTCAACATGCTTATGGTAACAGGTCTTTTGCCGATAGTTGGAATACCTCTTCCTCTTATGAGTTATGGGTTGAGTAATTTGTGGACAACATTTATTTCTCTCGGGTGGCTCAATAGTATAAAAATGCAAAAGCTACAATAATAGGTATAATTAAATTTAACTTACTAAAGATATTTCCCACGTCCCAAAGGGCGTGGTTTTGCGAACTATAAAAATTAAAAAGGCATAAAAGAAATGGAAAGTATAGACCTAGTACAATTACACGAAACCCCCGAAGAAAAAAAATATGATTTTACCCCAAAAACATTTGAAGATTACCTGGGACAAAAAGATTTAAAAGCAAAACTAAAAATTTACACCCAGGCTGCAAAAATGCGTAACGAACCGCTTGACCATATGTTATTGTTTGGTCCACCGGGTCTTGGTAAAACTACCTTGTCTCAAATAATGGCCACCCAAATGGATGTTGGAATAAAAATTTGCAGCGGACCAATGATGGAAAGAACGGGAGATCTGGTCGCAATACTGTCTGGCCTTGAGCCAAAAGATATTCTTTTTATTGACGAGATACACAGAATGCCAACCGCTGTTGAGGAAGTTCTTTACAGCGCAATGGAACATTTTAGAGTTGATGTCATAGTTGGACAAGGTGCTGGAGCAAAATCAATTAATTTACCAATACATCCATTTACCCTAATCGGTGCTACCACAAAATCTGGCATGATATCTGCACCACTGCGAAGCAGGTTTGGCATAACAGAACGACTAGAATTTTATGAACATGTAGATCTGAAAAAAATTATTTTGCAAGCCGCTGATTTTTTAAAAATAAAAATCTCAGACGAATCTGCATTGCTCATAGCAAAATGCTCGAGAGGCACGCCAAGAATCGCAAAAAAAATATTAAGAAGAATTCGTGATTTTGCTCAGGTAAAAAACAAAAAATTGGCCGATGCTAAATTTGTAGACACATCGTTGCGATTTTTAGGAATGGACAATGACGGATTGTGTAAAGTTGACAATCTCATTTTGCAAAAAATTGTTGAAAACTTTAACGGTGGTCCCGTTGGTTTAGAAACATTAGCATCTCTAATTGGAGAAGACAAAGACACAATAGAAACTGTGTACGAACCATTTCTACTCAGACAAGGATACCTTGAAAAAACTCCACGCGGTCGACAAATACCTCACAAAAAACTTCCGCACTTAAAAATGAAATTTTTGGGACAAGTTACACTTTTGTAACACACATTAAACACACAATTGGGACTTCTTATTTATAAAACTTTTTTGCCTCGATACGCTTATTAAGAAAAAAGCAAACAAAAAAAAACAATTTTAAAAGTTTTAACAATAACCTGTTAAATAAGGAGATTCAATGCTTAATACAAAGCCCCTCAAATTATTTATTGCGATATTCTTATCAACACAATTTTTAACAACAAAGCCAATTTTTATTACACTCATAGATCTCGCAATAAACATGGCAAAAACAGTTAGCAAATTAAAAAAAAGAAAACTTACCAAAAAAGAAGAAACAAAAGCCATAGTATATTTCGAACTTTACTCATGCAAATGCCTACCGTGGCTTCTGCCGCGCAATAAAGTTTTTTATTATGCGTGCCAAAGAAATAATTCACGTTTGGCCTCTCGATTATTGGACATTGGAGTAAAGGTGGATACTATTAACCGAAAAACTGGAAAAACTCCTTTGATCTGGGCCATCGAAAACAACAATAAACTTTTTGCACAAAAACTTATAAAAAGCGGCGCCAGAGTAAATAGTGAAAGAATAAATCCTTTGACTCATGCATGCTTTTTCAATCGCACAGAAATAGCTTTAACTCTTATCAAAAACAAAGCGCTCGTAAACAGCAAAAAATATGAAGGTTCTCTCACTCCTCTGCATATGGCTTGTATACACGAAAACAAAAAACTGATTAGGCTACTTAAATCCCGTGGTGCAAATGTAAACTCCAAAGATAGAAATGGAGAAACCCCACTCTCAATAGTTCGAAAATCACAAAATATAGAGTTACTAGCACTGCTGATAGATGACCCCCAAGAAGGGATCCATAGGTACCTCTCGTCAAAACCGCTGTTGGGCTCGATAGAATCAACAAATTCATTGGACTCAGCAGTCTCAACAGAATCCAGCGACTCAGTAAGCTCATTGGACCCAACAGGCTCATCAGACTCAGTAGCCCTTCAAATACCAATTCCATATGAAATTAAAGATTATCGCGAATTTCCAAGAGTAGTTCTTGGTCCACCAAGACGCATTGCCATTCCAAAAAAACATTCCCTTCCAAAACACCGGTGCAGACATTTTAGAAACGATTTTTTAGATATAGAGCCTGAATTAGACCTAGACCCTGACCTATATCAAATAGCAGGAAAATATCTTGATCAGGATTAATTTGAAGAGCAAAGCCACTCTCCCTCCCCCCTAAACAAGCCTATAGACCGGTGTCGACATTTTTTCAATAATTGTATATCTTTATTGATATGTGGTACTCCCAAAATTATAAAAAATGTTAATCTCGGAGGAACATAAAAATGTCAGGACATTCCAAATGGTCTACAATCAAGCACAAAAAGGCCAAAGAAGATGCAAAAAGAGGTAAAGCTTTTACCAAGTTAATAAAAGAAATTACTGTAGCAGCAAGACACGGTGGAGGGGATCTAGCAGGAAATCCTCGTCTCAGGCTGCTTTTGGACAAAGCAAAAGAAATCAACATGCCCAAAGAAAATGCTGAAAGAGCTATCAAAAAAGGTACAGGAGAGCTCCCTGGAACAAGTTATGAACCCGTAACGTACGAAGGATACGGACCATACGGCATCGCAGTTTTGGTTGAAGTGTTGACCGACAACAAAAACCGAACGGTTTCTGAGATGCGTAGAGCTTTTTCATCCAAAGGCGGAAATTTAGGAGAAAGTGGGTCTGTAAGCTGGATGTTTGAACACAAGGGTGTTGTAAAAGCAGATTGCGAAAATGTTTCAGAGGATGAAATTCTAGAAAAATTAATTGAATATAATGTTGAGGACATAAACAAAGATGAAAACCTCTGCTTTATCACCTGTGACGCCAAATCTTTAATGAAGGTAAAAAACGCAACCGAACAAATAGGTCTCAAGGTAGAAAGCGCTGATTTAGAATGGATTCCAAAAACAACAACCCAACTGACCAATGATAAAGCAGAAAAAGCGTATGAATTTTTGGGAAAACTTGATGACCACGATGATGTACAAAACGTTTATACAAACTTAACACAGTAAGGATAACATGCTTTCTAGTATGACAGGCTTTGCCTCAAAAACGGCAGTTATTGCCCTTCCAGATGGAACAAAAATAAACACCTCAATAAGTCTCAAATCTTTAAATTCACGTTTTTTTGAAACAACATGCAAATTACCCCACATCGCAACACACTTAGAAACGGATATAATAAAAAATTTGAAGCAAAAACTGCAGCGCGGACATACCTATCTCACACTACACATGAAAGACTCAACATTATTAAAAAGCGCTGTTAAAGCAAATATGGCAGCAGTAAAAAGCTATCTTGAATCGATCAGAAAAATCAGAAAAACATTCGCTTTAGAGGGTGACGTTTCAATACATGACATAATAAACCTGCCTAATATTTTTGAAATCGAAGAACAAGAGGGTAGCAAATCAGTAGACAAACAAATTCTTGAAATCGTAAACGAACTGATAGAACAGTTAATAAAATCAAGGCAAAAAGAAGGTGTTGCATTAAAAAAAGACTTGCTCAAACGTGTTTCAATAATGGGCAAAGAGATCGCAGCAATAGAAAAAAGCGCAGAAACATTGATGTCTCTCAAAAAAGAAGAGGTTACAACGCTGATTAAGAAAATTGAAGACGAAGGCGAAGAAACGCCGGATCTCAGAAAAAGCGGCTTGCTTTTAATGCTCGATAAACTTGATATCAACGAGGAAATTGTGCGGTTCAAGAGCCATCTGGAAAATTTGGCAAATCATATAGAAACGGCAAAAGGAGAGATTGGTAAAAAAACAGATTTTACTTTGCAAGAAATGGCTCGTGAGATAAACACAATCGCAGCCAAGTGCTCTGATGCAAAAATCAGCAGCAAGGCGATCAACATAAAAGTTGAGCTCGAAAAAGCAAGAGAACAAGCTCAGAATATTGTCTAGGCTGCACTTCTTAGTTTTGCATAAACAACCTTTTTCAACCGCTCACATATCTCGTTACTTGTATCTTCGTAACAAACCATCCAACCTAAAGGGCTAAAGTTTTTATATCCCGCTTTTTTTCTTCTATGCACTCGAGAAAAAGCTTCTTTTCTATAGAATTCCAGGTCAAAGTTATTTTCTTTTACAAATTTGTAAATAGCTTCTGTTTGCTCACTAAAACCACTAAACAACCTCAGGAACCCCAGAATGGCTTCACAAAAATTCATATTCACTTTCTTTTTACTTCCATTGAACAACTGACACGGTATCACATCTCTGTTGTGTTCAAAATCTATGTACATAATTTTTTCTGTTTTTTCATTGATAAGAATATTATCGCCATTTATATCCCACAGGCCGCTGTACCATATTGCTTTACACAGTTGAGATATCGCCTCATCGTCAACGATAAAATATAAAATTTCATCTCTATGATATTTCATCTTACTTTTCATATAAAAATTTAAAGGCTTAAAATCTTTTAATAATCGCTGAACAAACACAACATCCCTGTCTGAGCAGGAATTGGGTTTTTTGGGATTTACATTCAGAATATATCCTGCCGGAGGTTTTTCAAGTCGGTCAAGTCCAAGCACATCTATAGCCTCATTGAATCTGGCCATATGAAACACTCTACTTGCAACATTGTAAGTGTCGGCAAACATTTTTCCTTCGACATCTGATTTTTTATAACAAAACGGTTCAATTGACTCAAACACACTGTCAAGAAATTCATTCAGTGCTTGTTCAATCGTTTTTGGATTATAATTGAGATTATTTAAAAATTTTTCATACAAATCATACTCAGCCGTTCCTGAAAGCTCGTAATGTGCTAACGCTCCACACACCATATAAGCCAATTGTTTTAATTGCCCCCTTGTTGGTTTCTGATTTAAAAATCTCTCTGGCACACACATGCAGAAATATTTTTTTATCCGCCGTTTATCTTCGTCAAAACTCGTATAGCCACAAAATGTTTTATCTCGCTCCATTCCCGGCTTATACACCCTTCTGAAATAAGCAACTTTCATACCAAGCCCCATCTTCATGGAAGTATTGTACAATCTTGTTGAGGGGCCACTTATTTTGATTAAAAAATCTTCAGACGGCATCTTAAAAATGTAGTTAATTCCTCCAATGTCTTTTAATTCTGGATGAATCTTAAAAAAAGAGTTGCAATCACTCGCAATGTTGCCTACATCTGTCAATAAATCGTGTTGCTTGACTAGAACATCATATGCCTCAGGGTATGTTTTAAACAAACGGGTCACGTTATTGATAATTGCAGCCGGAGCTTTTGGAACAAGCGTATGTAAATTTTCTATGGTGACGGGAACGCCACCTACTGTGTTGTACGGGTTGCCAAAAAAATAATTTTTCACAAACCAAGAAGATAATATGAATACTGCTAGTATAAAAATGGACAAAAAAAATAGTACTTTTTTTCTCATCTACCAACCTCTTTTTGCTAAAAAATAAATAAAGATTTCCCCAAATTTTACTAAAATAAATAACATTTCTCAATGTGATATTTCTGCTAAACTTTTTTAATATTTTCCCTTACACTTAGAGCATTGTTAATAAAACTCCCACAATAACGGAAACAAGACTTATGTCGAAACATTTTGCACAGTTGCATCTACATACAGATTTTTCTCTACTCGATGGAGCAATCACATTAAACAAGCTTATACAGTTTGGCCTCGACAATAATTTTAAAGCACTTGGCATATCGGATCATGGAAATATTTTCGGTGCAGTGAAGTTTTTTCAAAAATGCAAAAAAGCTGGAATTAAACCGATATTGGGTATGGAAGCATACATAACAGAAGATGCAAAAGTAAAAGATGCAAAAAATAAATATTATCACCAACTTCTGATTGTGCAAAATGAAAAAGGATACAAAAACTTATGCAAGCTAATTTCATTCTCGTTTAAAGAAGGTTTTTATTTTAAACCGAGAATAGATTACAACATTTTGGAAAAACACTCCGATGGATTGATCATAGGCTCTGCATGTCTTGGCGGGCATATCCCGCAACTTTTGCTAAACAATAATGATGATCTGGCAGAGGAAAAAATTGATTGGTGTTTAAATGTTTTTGGAAAAGAACGATTTTATTTAGAAATTCAACCAGAAGAACAGGATGAACAAAAACAAGTAAACAAAAAACTATACGCATTGAGCAAAAAAAAAGAAATAGACATTATTGCAACCTGCGACTCACACTACGTTTCAAAAGATGACAGAGAGGCTCATGAACTGCTTTTGGCAATTCAGACCCATGACAAAATCGATAATCCTGATCGTTACACCTTTGGCGATTGCAGAGTGCATCTTCGCACTGCAGATGAAATGCTGGCAATGTTCCCCGAACACCCGCAAGCGATCTGGAATACTGGCAAAGTTGCAGATATGTGTGATTTTGATTTTCAAACCGACAAGCTTTTTTTTCCTAAGTTTGAAATTCCAAAAGAATACACCCCCGAACAGTATTTTGAAAAATTGTGCCGTGAAGGGTTAGAAAAATTAAAACATGATGGACGAGTGCCACAAAATTCTTTTGAGCAATACAAAGAACGGCTCGAAGAAGAAATGGCCTTGATCACAAAAATGGGTTTTGTAGGTTATTTTCTGATCGTTGGTGATTTTATTCAATGGGCCAAGGAAAATAATATACCGGTCGGGCCGGGCCGTGGGTCCGCTGCAGGATCTTTAGTTTCATGGTCACTACAAATAACAAACCTAGACCCGCTCAAGTATAATCTACTTTTTGAACGGTTTTTGAACCCTGAACGGGTAACCATGCCTGATATTGACATCGACTTTTGCATAGAAGGCAGAGACACCGTCATCAATTACTGTAAAGACAAATATGGTCACGACAAAGTGTGTCAGATAATAACATTTGGCACCATGATGGCAAAAGGCGTCATCAAAGACGCCGCCAGGGCTTTGGGTATACCGTTTGATGATTCAAACGCAATTACAAAATTAATACCAGATCAACTAAAAATAACCCTAAAAGAAGCTCTTGAGCTTGAACCAAAACTAAATGAACTTATCGAAAGCAATCCAAAAGTAAAACAGTTGTTTGATTTAGCATTTAAACTTGAAGGCCTGACCAGACACGCATCAAAACATGCAGCGGGCATAGTTATTTCCCCTGAGCCAATTGATGAAGTTCTTCCGTTATACGTTCCACCAAAAAGTAATGAGCTTGTCACGCAATACGCAATGTCAGAGCTGGAAAGCCTCGGGTTTTTAAAGATAGATTTTCTTGGGCTAAAAAATTTAACACTCATTGACAAAGCCGTAAAACTAATCGAAAAAAATCATGGAGTCAAGCTTGATATGGACAAAATATCACTCGATGACAAAAAAACATTTGAGCTTCTGTGTGAAGGAAACACCTCAGGAGTATTTCAGCTTGAGTCAGAAGGTATTAAAGAACTATTGCGCAAGCTCCAGCCAGAAAACATCGAGGATATTATTGCGGTAAACGCACTGTATCGTCCGGGGCCTCTCGGTTCGGGCATGGTCGACGACTTTGTCGAAAGAAAACATGGCAGACAAGAAATCTCTTATCTGTTTGATGAACTTGCACCCGTTCTTAAAGCAACGTACGGTGTCATCGTATACCAAGAGCAAGTTATGAAAATTGCCTCTGCAATAGCAGGTTTTTCTTTAGGACAAGCTGATATTTTGCGTCGGGCAATGGGTAAGAAAAAAGTTGACGTGATGGCTGAGCAAAAAAAACTTTTTGTACAAGGCGCAAAAGAAAAGAACTTTGACGAGACAAAATCTGGAGAACTATTTGACCTGATGGCATACTTTGCTGGATACGGTTTTAATAAATCTCACTCGGCAGCATATGCAATGATCGCTTACCAAACAGCCTACCTTAAAGCAAACTATCCGCCAGAATTTATGGCATGTTTGATATCGCTTGAAACTACCAATGCTGATAAGATGTCATTTTATTTGGATGAAGCAAAAGGTATGGGGCTAAAAATTTTACCTCCAAACATCAACACATCAGAAATAGATTTTAATGTTGTCGACGGCGGTCTTTTATTCGGGCTACAAGGCATTAAAGGCGTTGGCCTTTCTGCACTGAAAGATATAATCAAAGTAAGAAAGAAAAAACCGTTTGTTGATCTTTTAAACTTTTGCAAACAAATAGATCTACGCACCTCAAACAAACGTGTTATAGAAAATTTAAATTTTGCTGGCGCATTTGATGAGCTTCCTGGAAACAGAGCACAAAAGCATAACGAGTTAGCAAAAATAATGGAGCAAGCAACAGAATACAAAAAAGCTCAATTGACCGGACAGATGGACCTTTTTGGCAGAAACAAAAAAAGTGAATCTGGCATTGAGGAGTTGTACGCATTTCAACCAGAATCAGAATGGGACAACAAAGAAAAATTAGAAAAAGAAAAAGATGTTATGGGCTTTTACTTGAGCGCACATCCTTTGGACTCGTACAAAAAACAATTAAAAAGACTTAAC
>Ga0180433_10010764_pt1 | contig 10948 bp, 7 predicted proteins | sample SS_ome_8_FD_132980 | JGI IMG/M metagenome (GOLD analysis project Ga0180433, IMG submission 132980) | Hypersaline lake sediment archaeal communities from the Salton Sea, California, USA - SS_1_D_1 metaG | ecosystem: Environmental > Aquatic > Non-marine Saline and Alkaline > Hypersaline > Sediment...
CTATATTTGGGAAAAGACCGTGACTGCATGGTGCCACAGCCGGCCAGCAAAGCCGCAACGGTGACAATGACGAAAAGCAGATTCTTGTTTGCGCTCATTCTCATTTTCTTTACCCGAATAGTTCGCAAGTTCATTTTGCAGTAGCCGACGTCACGCCGCCGAAAGCCTTCTGTCTCCGACAAGCAGCGGCCTCTGCTCATATCTGCGCTTAGACTCCGTCCCCGTCGGTGTACAGCAGCACTACCGACTTAATGGTACGCACCGACAGCAGCATCCGACTCTGCAAGCTGCTGCCGTCAACGGCAGCGGCAATAAGCTCGTGCCTCCTGCACGACGTGCCGCGACGGCGCATCCTGTCGGCTGGCCCTCAACTCCCGTATGTTTTATCCTCCACTACGCGAACATTCACTTTGCGGAGGTTTGACATCATCTCCTACGGTGCCGCCCCAGTGCACACGCCGCCGGACGACCGGCGCCGCAACATCGATTTTGCTTAGGTTGATTCATATCTCCTTAAGCGCGGACACCCGACCAGGCGGCACTTTCTGCGAAAATGATTGAATACGAGAACAATAAGCTCGGACCGGTCTTGAACGGCGAATCGCAAATATAACCGGTCCAGATGGGTCCGCACGGTCCCGACAGACAATGCCAATTCTCGGGCAATTTGTTTGTCGGATCGCCCATGAAGTAGCTGCCAAAGCACTTGGCCCTGCCTTTGTGAAATATCCAGGTCGTCGATGATCTCGGACCATTCAGCAGGAGAGAAAATCTCGTCGTTCGTATGGGGTTTCATGGCCTGATAACCGATACTATGGTTACTATTCAGCCTGTGCCCTGACAGGAAAACCGGTGGCGGATGCACCTTCCTTGGCATTTCTCGTCCTCCGAATGGAGCACTCGGCGTCAACAAGGCCGGTTTGTGCTTCACCCTAAGCTCGCAAACCGCTTGCCTCTATCCGAACCCGCAAATCTCCAATGCAGGTCCCAAGGTTGGGCCGAATACTGCGGACCATTTTCCCCCAGCCCGGATTGGTCAGTTCTGACGTCATCAGTACCGACGACAGCCGATGCTAAGGATTTCATAAGCTATGTCAATTCATCAATTTTGATGACATCGAAACTACGTACGTGCGGCCCGAATTCTGTGAAACCTGAAATCTGGCTACGGCTTGCCGTTTCGCCAAGACAAGTGTCCGGTCCACGGCTGGCAAAGCGGAGCCATCTCCGAACCCCGGTGCGAGAAAATGGGTCAACAAGGCGAATTTCAGGGTTTTTTTGTTGACTGCCTGATAGGAATTCGCTATTTATGGATGCTCTATAGCCTTGTTTGAAGGGGTACGGCCTACCATGTCAGACCATCAAAAGACCAAAGAGGAACTGATTGAGGAACTAAGCGCACTACGTGCTCGTGTCTCGAAGTTTGAGAAAACGGCCGAGGCGCTCCAAGAGAGCGAGATGAAGTACAAGGACCTTGTTGAAGGCCTGCCCGACATAGTGTACACCCTGGATACGACGGGCAACGTCACATCCGTGAACAAGGCTGGCAAAGCCATGTTCGGACGGGAGCCTGAAGAGGTCATCGGCAAGCACTTCAGCACGTGGATTCCACCAGAAGATCTATCCAATGCCGTCGCAGTATTTAGGCGAATCCTGGCTGGAGGAAAAATCACCGCAGAAACCGTAATGCTCGATAGGCAAGGGCAACCACGCAATGTTGAGTTCAGTTCAACGCCTATGATAAGAGACGGCAAGGCTGTGGGGACACGCGGCATAATCAGAGATATTACCGACCGTAAGAAGATAGAAACTGCGCTGAGAGATAGTGAAAAAACTCTCCGGGCGATGATACATGCGGTAACCCAGTTTGCTCTCTTGGTGGAGACTGAAGGAACGGTCCTGATAGCCAGCGCAGCGACGGCCGAGAGATTAGGTACAAGTGAAGGTGAGCTGATTGGAAAATGCATGTATGATTTTCTTCCCAAGAGTATCGCGGAGTCGAGAAAACGTCAGGCCGACAAGGTCGTCCGAGAGGGTAGGCCTGTTCACTTCGAAGATGTGCATGCCGGAAGATGTATTCATCATTCGGTGTATCCGGTCTTTGATGCCTCGGGCAAGGTGGCTCGGCTGGCCATTTTTGCACTGGACCTCACGGGCAGAAAGCAGGCAGAGGAAAGGCTGCGCCAATCAGAGCTTCGCTACCGCGCCCTCTTCGAAGATATGCCCGTCGGTTTAGGTTTGGCGACTATGGGCGGCAAAGTCTTGGATTACAATAAGGCCATGCTTCGGATGACCGGGTACACCGATGCAGAGATAAAGCAGGTCAACGTAAAGGATACGTACCAGGACCCCCGGCAGCGCGAGCAGATTTTGCAGCGCGTGCGCAGGGACGGCCGTGTCGAGGACTTCGAGGTGGCATTGAAAAGAAAGGATGGCACGACGTACTATGCGAGCTTGAGTATCATCCGCCAGACTCTGGGCGACGAAGGTGTGCTGTTGGCAGTCCAAAAAGACATCACCCAACGCAAGAAGATCGAGCAGGTCGTGCGCGACAGTGAAGCACGCCTCCGCTTGATGGCTGAGACTATTCCTGATTATATCTTCCAGACCGACAAAGACGGCACAATTGTCTATGGTTCTCCGGGCGTTCAGCAGCTACTCGGATATAGTCCCGAAGAAAGACAGGGTAAGAGTTTCCGCGACGTTATTCTCCCATCCGACCTTGCCAAGGTGCAAGCGTCATTTGAGCAAGTGATCAAGGGAAGACCATTGCACAATTTTGAACTCAATCTAGTTCACAAGACCGGCAGGACGGTCCCGGTTGAAGTAAGCGTTGTTCCGGTCCTCCGAGATAACCAGGTGACTATGCTATTTGGCGTCGCCAGAGACATCACGGAGCGTAGGCGGGCCGAGCAAAGACTTCGTGTAGCTGAGGCCAAATACCGCGCGCTCGTGGAGCAGGTGCCGGCTATTAGCTACACGGCGAAGCTGGATAAGGCAAGTACAGCCACGTACGTCAGCCCGCAGGCCGAGCGGATGTTGGGTTTTGCACCGCTCGAATTTGAAGGCGATCCAGACCTGTGGGCAAAACAGCTTCACCCTGAGCACCGCCGGCGGGTCCTGGCCGAGCTGGCGCGGTGCCACCGGACCGGCAAGCCGTTCGTTTGTGAATATCGAATGATCACCAAAGATGGACACACGGTATGGTTTCGCGACCACGCAAGGGTCGTCAGCGATAGTAACGGCAAGCCCATCGCTCTGCATGGTGTTATGGTGGACATCACGGAACGTAAAGTCGCCGAGGAAGCGCTACGGGCCAGCGAGGCCAAGTATCGGACACTTCTTGAAAACCTTCCCCAGAAGATTTTCCTTAAAGACCTAAACTCCGTTTACCTCTCCTGTAATGAAAATTTGGCGCGGGATTTGAAGATTCGACCGCAAGACATTGCCGGGAAAACTGACTATGAATTTTTCCCTGAGCAACTTGCTGAGAAATACAGAGCAGATGATAAAAGGATTGTGGAATCGGGGCAGGTAACCGAAATTGAGGAGACGTACGTCGGTAGTGGGCAGGAAATGGTCATTCATACGGTCAAAACCCCGCTCAAAGATGAACAAGGTGACGTCACCGGCATATTGGGGATTTTCTGGGACATCACGGAGCAGAAAAAAGCGGAAGAACAAATACGAAGGCTGAGCTCAGCCGTCGAGCAGTCCATCGACGGTACAGCAATCGTCGACTTACAAGCGAAACTTGTCTATGTGAACAGCGCATTTGCCCGGATGTTTGGCTACGCCCCGCAGGAGATGATCGGCATGTCACTGGCAAACTTACACAGCGACGAGCAGATGGCTGCGCACCAGAAGCATATCGAGCGCGTGAAGACAGAGGGACGCTGGGACGGCGAGCTCGACCATGTCAGAACCGACGGCACGGCTTTTCCAACGTATATGTCTGTCACCTTGCTGAAGAATGACCAGGGACAACCCACAGGAATCCTGGCGGTTGCCCGTGACATCACGAGGGCCAAGCAAAGAGAAAGTGAGCTAAGTATTTACCGTGAGAAGATAACGCAAGCCGAGCATCTGGCATCACTTGGCACCTTGAGTGCATCGATGGTCCACGAGCTGACGCAGCCTCTGACGGTGATTAAGCTTTCGATACAGAATTTGTTGGCGGCATTGGAGGGGATCCCCTTAGGGGGGACCGAAAAGGAATCTTCATCGAAGCTGGTGGCGGCAAAACTCCAGGACTGTCTGGACGGGGTCTCAGACATTACTTCCATGATTGATCGGTTTCGCAACTTTGCCCGGAGGACTTCCGACATGCGTGTGGGCTGGGTGCATTTGCATACCGTTGGCCGCAAGATTGTAGAACTTCTCAGTGAAAGCGCTCGACGGGCAAAGGTGGCTGTCCACATGAAAGGCGTAGACAAGCTGCCGTGCGTTTATATGGATCAGAAGAGTCCCGAACAGCTATTCTTTGCACTTATCGAAAATGCGATTCAGGCGGCGGACGGCAAAAAGAACCGTCAGTTGCTCATCCGCGGCAGCACGGAGAAGAGGTACATTAGGTTGCAGTTTTGCGATAACTGTGGCGGTATTGCGCGCGAGAATCTGGATAGAATCTTTGAGCCATTTTTTACGACCAAGCCTGCCGGCCAGGGCACCGGGTTGGGCCTTTGCGTGGTGCAGCGGATCGTATCTCAAGCTGGTGGGATCATTCACGCTGAAAGCACACATGGCCAAGGTGCGACATTCACCGTCACTCTGCCCATCGGGCGCGATGTGGACCCTTGACACGCTGGAACAGCCTGCAAAGCCCGAACGGGCTCCTTGGTGCTGCCACAATTCACAGAAATAGGCACAGCGCCGTCGCCTGCAGGTAAAATCCGGGCCAAGCATATTCCTTCTTGTACATGATGACGAGTAAAGTACGTCCTGAGAAGGACTTACATGCGTGCCGTCCCGAAGATGGTAGGTGCCTTGTTGGGAATCCTATCTCACGACGCCCCGAAAAAATATGTATTTTTTGCTTCTTCTAAGTAGTTTCCACAATTGACAGGTTGTGAATTATTTTGTTGTCTGCCACACATCGTGGGTAGCAAGAGCGCACAACAGGTCTTCTTCGTTGATGATGAATCGGGAGTCCGCAAAGCGGTTGCCGAGACCCTCGAAGGAGTTGGTTTTCGAGTTAGCTGTTTCGGCGACGCCAAGAGTTGCCTCAAGGCATTGGATTCGCAAAACTGTGATCTGCTTATCGCGGACGTAAAGATGCCGTCCATGGACGGCATCGAGCTGCTGCGTAAGGTCAAGCGGGTCGTTCCGTGGCTGCCGGTGCTTCTCATAACCGGTTACGGAGATATCCCTCTGGCGGTGGAGGCCATGCGGGCCGGGGCGGAGGATTTCATCGAGAAGCCCTTGGATAAGAAAGACTTCCTCCGCAGGGTCGTCCGGACCTTACAGAAAAAAGGTGTGAGCGACTCGTACAGAGGCAAGAGTTTGAGCGATGCCGAGATGAGGGTCCTGAAGTATGTAGCTGAAGGCAAAAGCAGTAAGGAAACAGCCGAATTGCTGGGTCGCTCAGTCCGGACCGTCGAGGTGCATCGTTCTCACATCATGCGCAAACTGGGTGTCGACAACTTAGTTGATCTGGTCAAGCGCGCTTCGGTCATGGGGCTGATCGATTTTCCGCCGGAAGCACACAAGCGCAGGAAAAGGTGAATTGACTCTTGCCGGTTTGACGGCATAATAGCCAGCACCGTCTATGGTCAGGGTGCGGGAAGACCTACTGGAACGTGCTGGATTGTAGGAGAACTGCGATGAGAGATCGTTCGAGTCTTTGGCCTGGTCGCATCGTATGGCTAATTGCGCTGGTGTTTGTGGGTGTTACTTTGTCGGCTACGCCTACGAAATCCCAGGACGGCGGCGGTGCGTTACATGCCGGCTTCGCGAAGATTGACATCACGCCACAGAAACCCGTCAAATTGGCCGGTTATGCCAGCCGGAAGGAATTATCGCAAGGTGTCCATGATCCTCTGTCGGCGCGGATCCTCGTGTTCAAGAAAGACAATAAGCGGCTCGTGGTCGTTTCGACCGATTTGATCGGGTTTTACGGCGGGACGGCGACGAGCCTGCGAAAGGCCATTTTAGAGGAGTTTGCTTTTGAGCCTTCCGAGCTGCTGCTTTGCGCTATCCACACACATAGCGGGCCAAGCTTGACCATTGACGAAGAAAAAGGCCATGCGAACAATCTGGAGTACACCGAACGCCTGGGAGGCAAATTGGTCCATGGGATACGCACGGCCATGGACAACATGGGTCCGGTGCAGATCGGCACCGGCGTTGGATACAGTCCCGTCGGCATGAATCGGCGGGAATTGAACATCGACTCCCGGGGCCAGAGTTCGATACGACTCGGATGCAATCCTTACGGCCCAACCGACAAGGAAGTCCAGGTGATGAAGATTGCAAAACAAGAAGGCAAGACGCTGGCAGTGGTTTTCGATTATGCAACACACGCGACCTCTCTGGGACCGAAGAACTATGTTATCAGCGGGGACGTGCTGGGGCTGGCCGAACAGTTCGTGGAGAAGGTGCTTGGCGAGGATGTGATTGCCCCCGCATTTGCCGGCGCTTCGGGCAATATTGACCCGTGGTTCAGGGTGCTTCCCGCGTTCAATGCCGAGGATGGCTGGATTTCGGAGCCGGTGTTATTGGGCACGATGCTGGGCGAGGAAGTGGTGCATGTCTTCCGCGACATCTCGGAGGTCCGGCAGGGCGGCGAGATCAGGACCGCGTTTGCATCGCTCGAGCTGCCGGGCAAGCCCCGAGGTGAGGCGGCCGCATCGAAAGAGTGTCCGCCTACTACCCTGAACGTAACCGCCGCACGGATCGGAGACATAGCCTTCGTGGGTATCGGTTGCGAGGTGTTGACCGAAATCGGCAAAGCGATTAAGGCTGCTTCGCCTTACAAGCGGACGTTTGTGATAACGCACTGCAATGGAGCGGCCGGCTACTTGGTGCCGGAGCATTTGTATATCGAAGGCGGATACGAGGTCAGAACAAGTCCTTTCGCTCCTCAAGCCGCTGACATGGTGACAAAACAAGCGGTCAAGATGCTTCACGACCTGTAGCTTCAGGCGCAAAATACCAGCCCGCGAGCCTCCGATGGGCTGGGGGGATTCGTTTGCAATTAGCTGCCCAGATTCCCGTTGGCTAAGTCGACCAGCCAACGCATACCGGGGCTTCTTCGCATGGGGGCCTGCGCATCCTGCGGTGCCGCCGGTTCGACGAACTCGTGAGCGATGAAATCTATGTCCTGCAGATACGAGAATGCCAGCTCCCCCATTACTCTGCCATTCTCTTGAAATTCGATCGTTTTGACGAGGTCATTTAGCATATCAAGGGTGTAGATGATAGTTCTGCTAATGCCATGGTGTTCGTGCGCCAGCTCGATGACCATATCCTCACTCTCTTCAACGGGCGCGACCGCGAACTGTATCCTCTGCTTGGCCGCGTCACGGCGCAGAATGTCGATGGTGTGCATGCCCATCCAGGGCCGGCCCAGACCGCTGAAAAACGCCTCCGGCCGGTAAACGCCGATCGCGGCCCCATCTGATCCGCGCAGGCAGGCGTAACCGTTACAATCAACGATCAGCAGATCCTGCCCGAGATGCAATTTCATCCAGGGCTGGTGCCGCTTGTAGGCGGCGTAGACAAAGGGGATTCGCCCCTGGCCGTTGATCGTCCGGCTGTTGACGTGGCCGTTCACCCGAAAGTAAGTCCAACCCCTTTTATGCATCTGGTCGCGGTGGTCTTCTATCGGCACTGTGTGCGGCCAACTGTAGTCAAAGAAGCTCTCATCCAGGGTGTTGTACTCATAACCGGAGCGAAAACCGGGTGCATCGATGAAGCGGTCGTCTGCAAGCTCAGTCACCAGCCCTGTTCTGGCATCGCGTGTCAGCATGAGGCCTTGTTCTTCGCCCTGGGCCTGCGAGAGGAAGCTCGTAAGTGCCGCGTTGTCGGTGGGCAGGTGACGGACCCTCAGGCTGCTGAACCACAAGCGATAATTACCGATATGTATCGTTTTGCTGCCGCTTTCGAAGTAGTAATTGGCGTCGGCATTTTGCAGCCACGCGCACAGTTTGTTCTGTTGCTGTGGGTCCCAGCGCTGCATTCGCAGGAACATCGGGCCGTCTGGTCCCTCCGGGAAATAGAACCACTGCTCGTAGGCTCCCTTGCTCAGGCTGCTGTTCGGTCCGTAGTGGCGGTCGCGGGACTGCATCGTGAAATGGACACTCTGGACTTCGCTGGGCGCCGGCAAAGGCGGCTCGTACATCGCCCGCAGACCGCCTATGGTCGCTAGGCCCGCCACGGCAACTGCCGCAGCGGTTACGCCCATTTTCGTGCCGGCGGTTGAGATCATCGCCGCTGTCAGACCGACCTTCGTAGAGGCAGAAGTGACCGTCACGGCCGTTGAGGCAGCATCGGCTGGAGCGGTCAGCTTGCCATAGACGCCGAGACATGTAAGCAGCATGCTCTTGCTTAGCCCTTGTTGACCCAACTGCTTCTTGAGAGCTTGCTTGGCCCGGAAAAAAAGCACCCGCGCCTTGACTTCGCTGCAATCCAGCGCCAAACCGATGTCCGCGTAGGATAGCTCTTCGAAACAACGCAACGACAAAACCGCACGATACTGCTGGCGGAGCTGCTTTATGGCAAGGACTACTTTTCTGGAGAGCTCCTTCTGCTGTACGCGGTGGAATCCATCGTTTTGGTGGTGCCTGTTGTGACGTGCTAATATTTGCTCGTTCATGGCCGTTTCTGCAATGGCTGCCTTCTTCTGTTTGTCTCGATAATACTGCTGCATTTTGCTTTGTGCGATCCTGTATATCCAGGGCCAAAACCGGTCAACCTGCTGCAGGCTGCTGAGCGATTTGACCATCGAAAGCATTGCTTCCTGGGAGAGGTCCTGCGTCAATTCCTGGTCCAGAGTTACGCGGTAGAAGTAGGCAGAAAGTCTGGGCTTGACCTCCTGGGCCAGTTGATTCATGGAGTCTTTCCGGCCACGCTGGGCCTGCCGAACGAGATCAATAACAGCGTGCTCTTGGGCCATAACCACAACTCTCCGAAATACACAGACGCCGGATGTAACAGGTTGTTACAGGTTTTTTCCGCAAAAAATCGCAAACGATACTGCATTTTTGGTATGTTTGGCTTTTCTTTGCGCGTTGAGAGACCTTATTGTTTTTTTCTCGCTTTGGTTCTCAAAGGGAGCATTGTCACTGCGCGCGGCCGTTTGTCGGCTACAGATGCCAGGGGCTGCGCATGGGTCTGCGAAGCATCCGATTGGCCGTGTCATCCCCGATGAATTGCTCCGCGGCCGGGTCCCATCGGAGCTTCCTGCCCGTCCTGATTGCGATATCGTCGAGGTGGCAGATGGTATCCGAGCGGACTGCCGTGTCCACGGGGCAGATTGTCTGCGATCGTGTTTTGACGCAATCGAGGAAGTTGCGCCGGTGTTCTCTGCTGATAGGAAGACGAACCTCGTTTGGGCCAATGGTCGCCTGTAGAAGTGACTTGGGATCGGCGTCCATCCCGCCACGGGATACAATCACCCAGCCTTGATCGCCGACAAAGAGTATTCCGCAGCCTTTATGCTGCAATGCGCCGGAACTAAACTGGTGATAGCCATTCGCGGCATTTCTATAGTCGGTGTGAATCATTTTCACACCGTTCGCGTACGTATGCTCGACGCGCCATTGCGTAGGCGTGTCGGCCAACCCATCCTTCGGAATCGTGCCGCTGCCTCGGATTTCTATCGGGCCTGTATGATCGGTTCCGTTACCCCACTGGGCGATATCAATATGGTGAATCCCCCAGGCACCGCTGATGCCGCCCAGCGAGTAGTCATAGATATGCGTCCACAGGCCGTCCGTGCCCATAGCCCTGGATGCACACCGCTGGTATGTGTAAGCACTCCAGGGCGCGGGTCCGAGCCACATATCGTAGTCGAATTCTTCGGCATCCGGTGTCGGCTTCGACGGCTGGTTCGGAAACTCTATGCTGGTCAGAGAGCCGACCACGATGGTGTGGAGCTTGCCGATCTTCTCATTGCGCACAAGCTCGCAGGCAAAGCGAAAGTCCCGGTTGGAACGTTGCTGTGTGCCGAACTGAAATACGATGCCGTAACGATTCACTGCATCTCGCAGGGCCCTTGCAGCAGCCACGTGGACATCAACAGGCTTTTCCATATACATATCTTTGCCATTCTTGGCCGCCTCAATCGCAATAAGGACGTGCCAATGGTCCGGCGTGGCGATGCAGACGGCGTCGATGTCGGGCCGGGCCAGCAACTCGCGAAAGTCGTGGTAAACTGCGCATCCGTTGTCTCCATAGTGGCGGTCGATTCTCTGTTTGGCTTGTTGGCGAAAGATGGCGCGGACGTCACAAGCGGTGACGGCTCTGACATCTTTCTGCGGAATGAATCCTCGTGCATGCCCGCCGCCGCCCATGCTACCAACGCCGATAAAGCCCATGACGATTTTGTTGCTCGCAGGTGTCGAGCCGTTGCCGCCCAAAACTTCAGATGGCACAACATACGGAAAGCCCGCAGCCGTACCCACGACACGAGAAGCTGTCTTTAGAAAGTCACGTCTGTTGAGTTCGCCGCTCATACTTGCACAAATCCTTGACTGCTTGACATTTCACCAAGAAAGTAAAAAGCTCTCTGGTTAGTTTAGCGGTTATGTGCCGGCGGGGCAATGCTTTTGCGCCCCGGGGCGTCGGCGCGATGAAATCTGCTATGCCGCGAACTTGTTATGGTCGAAAACGCAAACCGAAGGAAGTTTTTGCTGGAAAGTGGTTGCTGAATTCGATTCTAATGTCTGCATCGTACGTTAGACTGCTTTTCAGCCCGGCTACGGCTCGCGCCTGCGCCGAGACGAGC
>Ga0180433_10010767_pt1 | contig 10946 bp, 8 predicted proteins | sample SS_ome_8_FD_132980 | JGI IMG/M metagenome (GOLD analysis project Ga0180433, IMG submission 132980) | Hypersaline lake sediment archaeal communities from the Salton Sea, California, USA - SS_1_D_1 metaG | ecosystem: Environmental > Aquatic > Non-marine Saline and Alkaline > Hypersaline > Sediment...
TTGAACTTTTTGAATGTTTTGAAAAGTAAATATGGTCAGTTGTGTTAGCTACTCGTGCAGTGGCCAACACATTATAATTCTTCTGATTTCTAATGCATCATCATATTGTTTTTTACGATATTTAATTGTAGCTTCAGCTGCATACACTGATGTTATTATTTCTCCAATCGCACCTCCAAGCGTTACAACAGCTGAACCCGCCAAGACTTGAAAAGCAAGTTTTTCATTCAGCGACAATAATAAAATACTTGACAACATTCCACAACTTCCAACAAGATATGCACCTAAAAACATCCAAGAACCCATCATAAATTTCTTTTTTACTCGAACCTTCGGACAACTATATACAATTTGTCGCTGATCAACAACTTCACGTGCCATTTCAGTAAACGCACGCCATTCTGTTTCAGTTAAACTAAGTGAACATGCAAGTTCTTCTACGCTTTTTAAATCACTCTTTTTTATTGCTTTACTTAAGTCAGAACTTGATGCACCAAAACAAAGGCCAGAAATTGTCATAACTAACAGAAAAAGAAAACATTTTTGCACGATATTCCTTCACATTAAAATTTTATTAATAATTATGCATGCGCTGTAGCACGCATAAGGCTGTACACTGTAACCACAAAACTCGCCACACTAATTACGGCTCCAGCAACCGGCAAAACCTGCGGATGTGAAACAAAATAACTTTCCCAAGAATATTGGTCATCTTTTGCCATTGCTTCATAGCTGTTCTTGTACCAATCAATAGCTTTTTCAATTGCATCTTTAGTCAATAACTTACAGCTCTCATCTTTCTCTACCGAGGCACAAAAACCGTCAATTGCTTCACCCATAATTATATTTATTGCTCGAATATTCAAAGCTTTTACTTTGGAAATTATCTGATTTATTGCAACATCATTTAATGATTGATCGATAATAATATCTTCTGCATTCAGTATGAGATTTATCAAAATTCTTTTTAAAGCTGCAGGATTAGGCTCACTGATATGAAAAGGACAAAATCTATTCCGGAAATCTACAGGCATTCCCTTGGTATTGCATGTTGTTGCCAAAATAACAATATTTTTATTCTTTTCTAAACGATCAATTTCTTGGCTTAATGCCATCAGCGTACCGGATCTATCCGAATCCTTACTGAATCCTGATTCCTGCCCTTTTGCCGTTTCAACTTCATCAATAATAATAATAAAACACCTATTTGGATCTTTAGCAAGCAATGCTTCAATCATTCTGAAAATAAAACCTATCCGTTGTGCGCCATCATTTTGGTAACTAGTTCCGATTAATGGGGCACTTATCCATATTGGTTCTAAACCACTTTTCTTGGCGAGTGCACGTGCAAATAAAGATTTTCCACATCCATGTTGACCAACTATTAAATAACAGGGTGTTTTTGAAACATATGGGTTTTGTATTCTTTCTAAAATGCGATTCGCACCAGGAATTTGATCAATGATTTCATCTGCAACGCTATCTTCAATTGAAGCCATTGGTAAAATACAATTGATCCTGCTTTCACCCGCAAGCTCATGAAATTCTTCATAAACAACTGTTTCCCATGGTTGTTTACTTACAAAGTATTCTAACAATCTTCTCTTTAATTCAAATCTATCGGCTATTTTCAAAAACCTATTATTTTGTTCAGTAAAAAACAGATTAATTTTTAGATATTTTTCATAACATGTCACAGGCAAAAATCTTTTAATTTCTGGATAAAGAATCATTAGCTTCGATATTTTAATTAATATTTTATACAATTCAGATGAAAGCTTAAAAACTTTGCGATTTTCTCGGGCTAGAGATTCGATTACTCCGCTAAGCTGATCTGCAGATGCTTGCCAATCAGTTGGTAAATTTTCAAATGCCAGCGTACCGCTGTATGCAATTTCTTCTATTGAACGAGAAATTGAAATTAATTCATCAACTTTTTTTAGAAGAACATCCAAAGCGACTGGATCACATTTCCGTTTGAACCAACGAGCATCATTCTGTTTTTTGTAATCCAAAATCTCTGCTTGAAGATCATAAGCAAATAAAATAAGATCACCATCTTCAACTTTTATCAGCCCATTCGTTTTCACATTTTCAATATATTCAGCAAGCATTCTGCTATCGTCATCACACAATCTGAAATTGCTATCTTCAGCATGTATGGCAAATGAAAACAAACATATAAGTATCAGAAAAAAACGTTTCATAGTCCCCCTGTACACAGAAAACATTATGTATAACTCACTGGAACAATTGTACAGGAAATAAGGCTTTTTATGAATTTAAAATATGAAAATAGAGCTCATGGAAACTTTGTAATTTGCAGTTTTTTCCAGTCTGCTAAGAACCGTTTCATGCCGATGTCGGTTAATGGACGCGCTACAGATTTTTCAAAAACATTGACCGGCACCGTCAGAATATCAGCATCTGCAAGAATTGCTGAATGCATATCTGCAACCGAACGAATTGATGCTGCAAGCAGCTCTGTTTCATAACCGTTAATGTTAATCATTTGACGAATCTCATGCAATAGATTTTCACCCTGCTGGCCAATATCGTCAAGACGGCCGATAAATGGCGAAATGCAATAAACACCAAGCTTGCACATGTACAATGCCTGCATGAGTGAAAAGACGAGCGTTACGTTTATCTGCGCTTTTTCAGCCACCAGCTTTTTTATTACGGCATAATAATCAATGTGGCAGGGAATTTTGACTAAAATATTTGGAGCAAGATCTGTAATCTTTTTGGCTTGCGCATAAACTTTTTCAGGATCTGTTTCTGTAACTTCAACACTTACCTTTCCTTTTGGCAAGAGTGAGCAGATTTCCAATATTGCTTTTTTCGGATCTGAATTTTCTTTGCTAAGTAGTGTTGGATTGGTTGTAACTCCATCAATAATTCCTGTTTGCACAAGCCGACGAATGTCCTGCATGTTGGCTGTATCTAAATAAATCTTCATATTTCACCTCTTTTTTTACAGATATAATCACTCAAAATTAGCACGATTTCTATGTGAATTGCAAATGGACATAATTACGCAGATTGGTTCATTTTGAGATCTTACCGGAAAATTATCATCGTTCGTATGGTTCGATACATCCACCTTCGTTAATCCGACTTTGCCTAAGGCTACGACGGACTAAAGAACTGCGGTGGACACTCACCACGAACGGCTACTTATCCCGTTCGTGGTGAGTATTTTCTGAAACATTGTGAAAGAAAATGTATCGAGCGATACGAACATTAAAATAAAAACATTTTTTGCCTCTTTGCATTGCGTTAATGCATGGTAGTAATTTTTATAAAATTCACTCAAATTTTTCGCATTCATTTTTTTTTATTTTTATACCAAAAAAGTCATACATATAAGCAAAAACTTCAAATAGTGCACAAATAGCAATTATCCGATCAGTTGCGCTCTTATGAAAGCAATGCTAAAGTAGCAAAAATATAATGAGCTTTAATAAGGAGCACTCCCATGAGGCAGGTTTTTCTTGATAAAGGAACGATAGTAGTAAAAGAAGTATGCCGGCCACTTCTCGATGATTTTTCCGTACTCGTCTCTGTTCATTATTCATACATAAGTCCCGGCATTGAAAGTGCTGCAATTAATGGCGCACGACAGAACTTTATGTTACAAACAATTCCACGAAAAATTGAAAAGGTACTTTCTTCCATTTCTGCATACGGCATTGAAAAGAAAACATCTCATCTGAAAGAAAATCTTAAAGAAGAATTACAAACACTCGGTTTTTCATGTTCTGGTCATGTTATTGCTGTTGGCAAAAAAGTAAAAAACTTCCGTACTGGCGACCTTGTTGCATGTGCAGGTGCAGGCTTTGCTAACCATGCAGATATTGTATGTATTCCTGAAAATTTGGTTGCACGTGTACACAATGAAGAATTTCTGAAAGCTGCAAGTTTAACCACCCTTGGTGCAATTGCATTGCATGGTATTCGCCGCGCGAATCTGCAACTTGGTGAATGGGTATGCGTTTGGGGCCTTGGGCTCCTTGGACAAATAATTACACAATTGGCAAAATGTTCGGGATGCAAAGTGATTGGCGTTGACATACTTGAAGATCGCCTTGCACTGGCAAAAGAAAATGGCGCAGAACTTGTATATAATGCAAATGATCCAGAAATTATCAAGGATATCGTATTTGCAACAAATCAATATGGTGTTGATACAACGCTCATTTCTGCGGCAACACAGCAAGAAGCACTTATTCAGCATGCGATGAATATTACGCGAAAAAAAGGACGAGTTATTCTGGTTGGCGACGTCAATATGCATGTTGAAAAACATCCAATGTACAATAAAGAAATTGATTTAATTGCTTCATGTTCATATGGACCAGGCCGTCGAGACCAAGCTTATGAACAACAAGGAGCCGATTATCCATATGCACATGTACGTTGGACAGAAAACAGAAATCTACAAGCATTTGTTGATCTCATTGAATGTGGCGCTGTTAAATTGGATAAATTATTAACAACAGAACTTCCACTTGAATACATCAACGACGCATATGATTTCATCTTGAAGAAAAAGAAACTTGGCGTTGTTATTGGCTACGGACCGAAAAAAACAGATGTGCTCGAACAAAAAAAATGCAGCAATACATCTACAACATTCACCCCTGCTCGTCGCGATACAACAGGCATTGGCATTGTTGGCATTGGCGGATATGCACGCAGCACATTGTTGCCAATTATTTCTCGCCTCGACAAGGCACACATCAGTGCATTTTCAGATCCGAATATTGCACGTTCAACATATGCATGCCGCACATACAAAGCAAAAAATACATTTGCCAGCGATGATGATTTAATGAATGATGAATCAATTGATGCAATTGTCATTACTTCACCACACCGTTGTCATTCTGAGCAAACAATTCGCGCTCTACAACGAGGAAAAGCAGTATTGGTTGATAAACCACTTGTTGCAAATTTTGATCAATTTACTCAGTTAAAAAAATACTTAGAAACAGATAATTCTGTACCATTATGCGTGAACTACAATCGATCATTTTCTCCGTACATGCAAAAAATCAAAGAAACCATTCAACATCGAACATCACCGTTAATGATTTCTTATCGCATAAATGCAGAACCACTTGCAAATACATTTGCACAAAAGAAAGAGACCGGATCTGGCAGAATAATCGGCGAAGCATGTCATATTATTGATCTCTTTTGCTATCTTACTGATTCAAAACCAATTGCACTTTCAGTTGAATCATTACATTCTTCACATAACATGCTCTTTCCAACAGACAATTTCAGTGTTCAGATACGCTTTAAAGACGGCTCAATCTGTAACTTATTTTACACATCAATTGGCCACGAGCGATTAGGAACTGAACGCATGGAACTCTTTTATGACAATAAAACAATTGTTATGAAAGATTACTGCCTGCTGGTCGGGTACGGATTGCCATCTTCATTCAACATGAATACACGCGTTCCTGATATGGGACATGAAGAATTAATTACAACATTCTTTGATGAACTGCAAAGCAAGGAATTTAAACATCCAATTGCAATTGATCGATTGCTCATGGTTTCACATCTCAGCTTGCTAATTGACAAACTTGCCTGTGAAGGCGGAGGCATTCAAGAATTGTAAGCGTCAAATGACCCCCATAGCCCTCAGGTTGAACCTGAGGGCATCTTCATTAAAATAACGACCTTATCACAGCAGGAAACAATATTGCCTTCATAATATCTCTATTTTTCCCTGTCGCCGCCTTAACAATTTGACAAATTGAAATAATAACCGTAGGGTATAGATACAAGAGATAAACAATTATTCATATCTCTTGAACGGGGGTTATTATTATGAACAGAAAAATATTTATGAGCACTATACTTATGGTTGGAATCATCGGATCCCAACATGCCATGGATTCTAGGCGTCAAAGCCCAACTATCAATCGCGCATTTTTTGGACTTACTCAACAGACAAAACCTTTAATCTATTGCCAACAACTTCAAGAATTTTTACATGCATTGCTCTTGCAAGATGCATGGCATCTATTAACTATGCAACAAACAAATGTCGATAAAGCAATATACAATGACAGACAAACAAAACATACAGCCCTTGTTGATCACTTGAAAAGCGTGCTTAAAATGCCAATTGACGAAGAAACACGTCAAGCAGTTCAAGAAAATTTAAGATGCATGCAAACGAGTAAGGGAACAAGCATATTGAAAAGTGATGGTCGCAGTGTAGCCAGCTATCAATGGTCATTTTTTCCTACAACGCCAAAAGCAATTGCTACACTTCTTCTGAATAAGAACCTCTTGAACTCTAATATAAACAGCAGCCATCTTCCATTAATAAAAGGATTAATGAACAGCGATAATGACGAGGTTAAGTTTATAGGTAAAATACTTAATTTTTCCGTTACTGAACAAGAAAACGACAGAATATCCGGATTCATTACAAAACAAAGATTAAACCTTTCACAGAAAAAAATCAGGAGCATATTAAGTCAGTTTAAAGATAAAGCATGCGCTCAGCACTTAGCTCTTGCCTTCGATCTTTTTAATGAACAAGAAAAACTTATCAATCTATTTGTTGCCCGAAGCTCGCAAAGCAAAAATGGTGAAATAGAGATTCATGAAAATGAAGAACAACAGGTGACAGAACGCCTTGAACAATTCACACAACACTACGAACATAATCGAGCAGCAATTATTACCCTGTACGCCGCCATAAAAAAAGAACTTTCTACACAATGCCAAAAAAACAGAAACCGCCAGCTTTATCAAACACTTAAAGTTCCGGGAACAATGATAAATCTTCCCGAAACGTTACAATTCAAAGATATAACAGAAGATGGAGAACTCATCTTTGATGAACAATTGCGCACATCCGTACAGACAAAAAAAGTTACTGACAACAATGAATCATGGCTTCCATCTTCAAAAGCCAAACCACCAAAATCATCACCAAAGCCGGCAAGAAAAAAAGTCGCTAGTCCACACATACAACGCCAACAAAAAACAAAAGTTCAACCAATAATTGAACAAGAAAATCAATTACAACGAATAGCAACACCACCTTCGGACAATGAAGAGCTCATTGAAAAAATTGACGATATGCACTTGGACGAACTCAATTGGATTACACCATATAATAACGATGGTGAAATCATTGAAGAATGCGCAACACATGTGACAATACATGACCCCTCAAATATGCTCAACGTTACTCTTTATTCAAATGATTCAACAAAACGATATCAAGGATCAATCAAATATAAATCAAATATCCGCGAATGGTTTTCAGATGCACGCAAAGCACTGATTCGTCAAGGATACCTGGATAATAACCACAAAAATTTCGCTCAAACAGAATCCGAACGCTTATACGCAATTCAAATGCATAGATTCAGCAAGCTTGTTGATACATTCATCCGAACAAAAGGATGCCCTTACAACACAAAAAGTCGCAAAAATCCAAACCAATCTGACATTTGCATCGTAATTCCCGGACAAGTTGAGTTTTTAAACATAATTACACCTCATGGAACAGCGAGAAAAAATCATTGTCTGTTCGTTTACATTATCGACAGCATGACAGGCTATTGCTATCACCGTAATATGATTCCATGTTCATTGATTGATCTTCTTAACAAATGGTTTGCCTCAAGCCTACTCATTGCAGAGTTTCCACCATTACCATCGCGGCCTGCTAGCAATTAATAGTACGCTCAGCTAAACTGACACCATAGATAATATGCAACCGAAAAGGACTATTAATGAAACTTTTATATGCACCCTGGCGTCAAAAATATGCAGGTTCTGCTGATGAAACAAAATCTTCTACAACGTCTACCGATGAATGCATCTTTTGCAAACATATTCAATCGTCTGATGATGAACAACATGGTATTTTAAAGCGATTCAAACATTGCGTTGTTATGCTGAATAAATTTCCGTACAATGCGGGACACGTTCTCATTTTACCAACAGAACATAAAGCAACACTGGATAAGTTGTCACAAGAAGTTCGTGCAGAACTTATGGAAGCAACATCTTTATCTGACAAAATAATTACAAAAGCACTTGGTGCTGAAGGCATGAATATCGGTATGAATATCGGAAAAGCTGCCGGCGCAGGAATTCCATCTCATTTGCATATTCATTTGTTACCACGCTGGCAAGGTGACACAAATTTCATGCCCACCGTTGGTCAAACAAAAGTTATTTCATTTGACATGAATGACATTTATAAAAAATTAAAAAATGCATTCGAAAATGAATAAAAAATAAAAAAAGCGCCCTGCAAAATATGCTTTATTTTAAATAAAAAATGAATGCAAAATTGCCAAAATATTCATTGGCAGATAACTGAAAATTCAAAAACATTATAGCCTCAGGGATCGTCACGCCAATTAAAAATCATCCGTTGATTTTGGTCGTTTGCTCTGTTACGCTGAACACCAGTAAATGAATTTACCCACAAAAAAATATGTTTAAAACTGTTACAGGGAGATGATGGCATATGGATGCCTATATAGCTCACATAGGGACCTCTTTTGTCGATATTCCAGATCGTATTGCAGTTGCAGTATTCTTTGCAGGATGCAGTATTCGCTGCAAAGGATGCCAAAACAAAGTACTTTGGGAAAAATCGAGTGGAAAGGTTACATCATTAGAAGATGTTGTAAGTACCATTAAACAAAATCCTCTTGCTGACAGTGTTGTATTTTTAGGTGGTGAACCCACCGACCAACTGCCTTTTCTGACTGAACTCTGCAAAGAAATTTCACAATTCAAAATGCTATACACCGGCAGAGAAATTGAAGATCTCCCAACGGAATTAACTGATAATCTCGACATGATGGTATGCGGTCCATTCAGAGAAGATTTGTTTGTTGGTGGATTTCCTGCATCGAGCAATCAACGCTTTTTTAAAAAGATAGGAACAGAATGGATATGCCAAAAACGCTAGGTGATTTTTCACCTGAATTTATAAAATTATATCAAGAAACGCCAGAAGCATTTCTTGATCTTGAAGGGATTGCTCCATGGCATCTCGATATTCCGCGCATGTCAGATCTGTATATGCATCAAACACGCGTAACTGACATGTCAGTTGATGACAATGCAAATGCAAATGAATCAAAAAGTTACGGCAATTACATGCGTGAAATCATGCAGGGCTGGTACCGATTGCTCGGTTATTATGAACTTTTTAAAATAATCGAAAAAGAACAGGGCCTTGAACGTGCATCCGAATTAATGAGAAGCATCTGGCTCGGCGATCTCTATTTTCATGACAGCACAAGCATAATGGTTCCTTATTGCTGGTCATTCAGCACATCATTCATTTTATTTGAAGGTTCTCGTTGGGGACAATTGCAATCATCTCCTGCAAAACATCGTCGTTCATTTGTAGATCAAGTAAAAGAAGTTACGATTGAACTTGCACAACAACAAGCAGGTGCCGTTGCTATCGGTGATTTCTTTATTAATTACGCATACTTTGCAGAAAAAGAAGGACTAAATCCGCACGATGAAGATGACAAAAAGATTATTGAAAATGATTTTCAATCACTTGTACATACATTAAACAAAAAGTTGCGCCCTTCATTCCAATCGCCATTTTCAAATATTTCAATTTTCGATCGTCCAAACTTAGAGTTTTTGTTTAAGGATATGCGATATCCTGATGGATCTGCACCAAATAGCAATTACATTATGGATCTTCAAAAAATATTTTGCGAATGGTTCAAAAAAGGTGATCCAATTAGCGGATTACCCTACCGATTCCCGGTCGTTACATTAAATATCCGTACTGATGACAACCGTGAAATTATTGATGAAGAATCATTCAATTATTTTTCAGAAATCAATCTGGAAAAAGGCTGTTTTAATATTTACATTTCATCAGGCAACAAAATTGCAAGTTGCTGTCGACTGACAAATGATCTTGATCTTGCAGGTGTTGACAGTTTCGGTAACGGTGGCGTTTCACTCGGCTCACACCGTGTTGTGACAATTAACGTTGCACGGATCGGTAAACAAGCGCAATCGCGTGAAATGATTTTTTCACTTCTCAAGCAACAATTGCAGGATGCAAAAGAACTATTACTCGTACATCGCAAACTACTGAGTGATAATATTGCAGCAGGCTTTTTGCCATTCTTTAAATATGGACTCTATCATGAAAGCAGACTTTTCAGCACCATTGGCCTGAATGGCATTTATGAATGCATTTTAGAACAAGGATATTCAATGGTTGAACCTGAAGGTCAGAAACTTGCACAAGATATTCTTCAGTTTCTAAAAGATGAAGTTAAGAATATCAGCCAAGAAACTTCATTCCCATTTAATATTGAACAAGTTCCTGGTGAAAGTCTTGCGGTGAAACTTGCCGCTAAAGATCGCCTTTTACTGAACATGGATTACAGCATGTATGCAAATCAGTTTATTCCATTGTCAGTTGATTGTGATATTGCAGATCGCATTAAGCTTGATGGCACATTTTCGAAATTACTCACCGGCGGCGGCATTTCACATTTGAACATTGCAGAAAAGCTTACACACCCGAATCAGATGAAGCAACTTATTCGGTATGCAATTGAATGTGGTTGTGAACATTTTGCTGTTAACTATAATTTCTGCCAATGTGAAAACAATCATGTTAATGTTGCAGGTCCTGCAAAGATCTGTCCTACATGTGCCGGCAAAATTGTAAATCAAATTACCCGCATCGTCGGATATTTTGTTCCGGTATCTTCGTGGAATAAATCACGGCAAAAAGAACATGGTGAACGTGTCTTTAAGCCATCTGGCGCTTCACAAGCACACATGGAAAATAAAGAAAAATCTTCCTGCGATTCAATATCAGGCTGAACAAAAGAGCGGGTCGTTAAAATACGACCCGCTAAGCTTTTTTATCATTCAATAATTAACAA
>Ga0180433_10010769_pt1 | contig 10944 bp, 5 predicted proteins | sample SS_ome_8_FD_132980 | JGI IMG/M metagenome (GOLD analysis project Ga0180433, IMG submission 132980) | Hypersaline lake sediment archaeal communities from the Salton Sea, California, USA - SS_1_D_1 metaG | ecosystem: Environmental > Aquatic > Non-marine Saline and Alkaline > Hypersaline > Sediment...
AACCGAATTCCATTCGTTTTTCAAGCTGATTGTATGGTTGCAATACCAATTAGGTTAATGAAAGAGGCTCCCCGGGAAGATGCCCTGAAAGTTCTTGGCAAGAGATCGCATGTTAGAACTGTTAGGAACATAATTGCGAGCAGGCGGGCGATGGTTGGAGAAAAACAGATGCCGCTTCTTGATGAGAATCCAGATGCATTCCTTGCCAGGCATCCTGAGGCGCACAGGCTGACAAAAAGCCAAAGAGAGGAATTAATCAATAAGTTAGGTGATGATATATTTGATTTCGATCGCGTAACTAGCGAGGCAAGCCGGATGCGGATAACTTCAGATTGCCTGAAATCGAAATTAGCTGACAGTGCGCATTAGGTTTTTCAATGACTTATTGAATTCTTTGGGATATGAAAGCATAGGAAAATGCGCACAGTTTTGAAATTCCTCGTAAACAGAGCCTGGAATCCGTTCTGCAAGCATTCTTACCGCTTCTGGGGAAACCAGCGGGTCATCGCTTCCTGAAATCAGATATACTGGAACATTTATTTCAGGGGCCCTTTCCCATAGCATGTCATCCATCATGAACATTGCCTGCATTGACGCCCTCATGGCATCAATGTTGGCTCGCAGGGCATTCTTAATCATCTTGAGTGAGTGGACGGGGTTCTGCGCCCTCTTCATGTATGTCATCAGGAGAATCTTTTGCAGGGCTTCCCAGGCAATCCTGCTCTCGCCAAGTTTCTCAACTTTGAATTCGTTTAGGGGCTCCAGCATCTCCGCAGTATCTGCCAAGCGCCTGACAAACGGATGTAGCATGGGGTAATCTCTTAGGAAGCCCAGCTCAAGCGGATTCCTGTAAGCCGGTGCAACAAGCATCAATCCGGAAATCCTGCCAGGAGCTTCCTCCTCAAGAATGTGGTACACCCTCATGGCATTGCCGCCCCACATCGAGTGGCCGCAAATGACTGCGCTTGGAATTCTTTCTGCATTTAGAATTGCAATAAGGTCAAGGGCCATGTCTTTTAGGTATGTTTCCGGAGTACTGTCCCCTAATTCTGTTCCCCAATGGCCTCTGTTTTCCATTGTGATTACACCGTGACTTTTCTTGAAATCTCTTATTTGCCCCATCCAGGCGGCCGGATGTGTGCTGTATCCGCCCTGTAAAATAAGTGTGCCAGAGTCCTTGGGCCTATCTGAATATTCCCATAGTGTCGGGCCTCTGTATCTATAGAAGACTTTTGCCCCTGCCCTTTGAATAGATTTATTTTTTTCCAGAATTCTTTTCATTTCTGGATTGCTCTCCCTTGGGGCAGTTCTATTCTTTCTAAGAAGTATCATTAGAGAAAAACTATTGCGGGTAAGGTTTTTATTCCCTTAATTCTTCGCTTGTGGGCTTCCTTGCAATTCCTTTCGCAATGAAGCTGCTTTTTGTTCTGTCAGGACCTTCGACAACTACTTTCATCCCGCCCATTACTTCTTCTAGACCTGCAATCTCTTTGTTGCTGGCATCAAACATCATCAGCGAAGCAACTGCACCAAGTTCAATGGTTTTTGGCTCTGGCTTTGCCAGTTTTTCGAATTCGGCCTGTCTTTTATCCCGCTCTTTAGTATTCTTTGAGAAAATGTGTCTTTTCATTCTGCAGGTTTTCAAACTGGTGTGTGCCATATTGGTATTTCATAAATGAATATTTTATAAATCTGTTGTTCCGAACTGTGGAAAAATCAGGAATAGGAATCATTAATATATCCGTCTTGGATACTGCATTGGTGATTATTTGGCAATCAGGCCTTTTTCATTTGCAACGTTCGGATTTGGAGTATTGACTGGATTCTTCGTAGTCCTTGCCGGGATTCTTGCGATTTTCGTTTTTGCAATCCTTGGAGCATTGATGGGTGCAATAGCTGGCTGGCTAGTTGGCATTACGCCTTTCCTTGGCGATGCAGTTCGGCATGGATTTACTGCAATCTTTGGAGTGTACAATCCGAACCTGGTAGAAATAGGTGCAATGCTTGGATTTGTTGGTGGATTCTTCAAGAACTGGGCCAGCGGGCATGATAAGTGCTAGTCCAACTAGTCAATTATGATTGGGCATCTCAAGGAGCTTGGCACCAAACCCTGGCTTCTTGGCCGTTTTCTTTCCATTAACTTTATTAAGAACAAGCTCAATTTCTTTCCATGAAATCCGCGACCGTGATTTTTGCACTATCTCTACTGCTTGTATTTGGGTGCACGCAGCCAGAGCCAACAGAGCCCAACGTGACAGAAACAATGTGCGTCCCACCATGCCATATCACTCTGAGCGAGTATGATGATCCTGAATATGCACCAACCTGCATCGAAAGCGCTGAACCTATCGCTTGCACTGAAGAATACAGGATGGGCGATGCCTGTTTGGCATTGATTGAATGCACAACTGAAGAAGGGGATTGCATAACTGAACTACCTCCTGAATTTGACGAATGCATTTCCTGCTTCAGGGACTGCGTGAAAATCTCAGAAGATTCAGCAGACTTCATGGTATGCGAGGAGATGTGCAGCCCATAGGAGAAATCATCCCAGATTCACATAGAAATAGTATGTTTCAGTTCCAGTTCCATACACTGTCGGGACCATCAGTTCAAAGTCGACCGCAGTTCCATTGTAATTGGTTCCTTCAGTGACATTTGAGCAGAAGAGCATGTCTGCTTTCTGAGCTGTTATGGTGTCATTTGCCATAAGCGCGCAGGTGATGAATCCTCCGGGAGCGCCGGTATCCACATAGCTTGCATTTGATATGAAGCTTCCCCCTATTCCCATTATGCAGTCCGTATTGTTGAAGGTATTGTTTCCTGAATCTGCATCAGATGATGCAAAGCTCCATGCATCATCAATGTCAGTCCCTCTTGCCCCTTTTACTGCAAGGGAAGCCAGTGTTGAATTTGTGGAAACGCATATTGCGCCGGTGCTTGTTGCAGGGTCGAAATCCCAGGAATACAATCTCTGCGCATCAGCCGAACCATGCGTTGTCAATACAAGTTCCCCAGTTACATTCCCGTAGAATGCCGCCCATTTATCAGTCAGGGAAGGGACATCCAATCCGACATCACTTAGGTTCCCTCCCTCTAATGTGTTATTGCCTGGCTGTGGAACTGGATTCCACCTTGCAATTCTTGTCTCATTCGTGATATTGACGCCAAAGAGCTCTATCATGCCGCTATCACTGGCATTGACTATCCCGTTCATCAGAAGCCCGTAATCACTGGCAGGGACCATATCCTGCAGTGAAATCGAATTCGAATTGATGTTTGGGGTGTCATTCTGCAATGTCCAGCTTCCACTGCTGTACCTCCATAGCTCAAAATTCGATTCGTTGTATCCTGGCAGTTCTGAGTTTTCCCAGGTCCAGGAAATCGACTGGATGCTGACTGTTCCAGATAGTGCTGTTATGTTCACAAACTTGTTTGCAAACGAGCTCCTGTTCTCTGGAAGATTGCCAGGATTGGAAGTCCAGCTTATGGCATATGCGCTGTTTGGCTCTAAGGAATCCAAAATTGAGATTGTGCTATAATCGCGCCTTATTCCTGAGGGAGCATCTATGATTAGGTCTGTGAAATTGACATTCATGCTGGAAGCGTCAGTGGAAAGGTACATGTTCCTGCCGTTATTGTAGAGATGGGCTCCGGTTATGTTAATTCCATTTGTCCTCCTTAGGTAGATACCGTTTTGCGAATTGCCATGTATCTCCCCACCCATAAGGTCAATGGAGTTTGCCCCTGATTCTATTATGAATCCCGAGTGGTCATTGTCATATGCCGAATTGTCCAGAAGGATGTTGCTAGTTGTTTGCGGGCCCGAAAGATAAAACCCATAGTCGCTGTTGTCATGTGCATTGTTGCCCGTTATAGTGCTCTGCCCAACTTCGTCCAGGTAGAATCCGATAACACATTCACTTGCATTGTTTCCTATCATGCGGAGATCCTGGCTGCCAGATATGTAGAACCCTCCATCACTATTGTTCCTTGCGCTGTTCATTGTGAAATTATTCGAGACTGAGTCGGACTCAAGATAGAATCCATATTGTGAATTGTCATTGGCAGTATTGCCGGTCAGGTTCGTCCTGGAACTCTCAAGCAGGTAGAATCCTGCATTGCTCGTTTCTGCTATGTTGTCTAGCAGGATATTCTGGTCAGAGCTCCATTCGAACGAATATCCATACTGGGTGCAGTTGGAAGCCCGGTTTCCAATTAGCGTGTTGTTGCCTCCTGATTCGAACAGATAGCAATAATCACTGGTGCTTGCCTTATTGCGCTCAAGATAGTTGCCGGATGATTGGGCATAGAATCTGAAATTATGCTGGAAGTTCATGTATGCAGAGTTATTGGTGAGGTTGTTTTCAGAGCCGCTTTCAATAACAATTCCGTTATCATTTCCGAAAAGAACCATGTCTGAAATCGTGTTATTGCCGCTTTCCTGGGTAAGTGTCAGGCCGTCATAGTTGTTATCATGCGAAGTGAGGTTTGAGAGGATGCTGTCATTGACACCTCTAACATACACCCCATAGTCATATCCTGAAACCGAAGGGCAGTTCCTCACAGTCACATTGTTAAGAGTGCCAATTACAAGAATTCCATAGGCGGTCTCTCCAGCCAGCTCATTTGTGATGTTGTATCCGTTGCAGTCAAAGATGACGTCTGATGCAGTAATCTTAACGCATGCATGCCCAAACAAGGGGGAGGCGCTGTTTGGAGCCTCAGTGTAGTCGTTTCCCATCATATATTCTCCCGAAGAGTCGATTACTTGGCAATTCTCTCCACCCTCAAGAATACCGTATATGCTGTTTGGATCATGGTTGAAGATGCTAAGAGTATTTGAAGATGTATTCGGCGTGTCATTGATTAATGACCAGCTACCTTCTGCGTAGTTCCATAAACCGAATTCGCTCTCATTGTATCCTGGCAGTTCCGAGTCCAACCATTTCCAGACTACTTTATCTATCGAAATGCTTCCAAGCTGCGTGGAGATGTCAATGAACTTATCACGGAAAGAAATCTGATCCGATGGCAAGCTTCCAGGCTCTGTACTCATGTCGATTGAATATGCTGAAATCGGGGATAGGTAATCGTGCACTTCAAGCATTACAAGCGCCCCGCTAGTTGAATTCCTGAAGGTCGCATTTGTAAGGTTTAATGCCGAAGCGCCTATCTCGAAGTTCTGGACCATGAAATCCAGGCCGTTGTCATATAGCGTTATTATGTCAACAGGATTTTTCTCCGGAGTCTCCAGGATAAGGCCGAATTGCGAATTGTCATATGCAGTATTATTTGTAATCGTGTTGTTGCTTCTTGATATATGGAATCCTGACCAGCTGTTTTGGCTTGCAGTATTATTCTCCAGAGTACAGTTCTCTCCCTCAATATAAAAGCCGCGCTCATTGTATTTTGCCAGATTGCCTTCTAGTGAATTGAATTCGGAGTCACGGACATAGTATCCGTATGTTGAATTTTGTGCAGTGTTGTTTTCGATTCTGTTCCAATCTGCTACTGCAATGATTAATCCAGAATTGGTATTGTTGTTAAGATAGTTGCCAGTTGCATTGTTACCGCTGCTGCTCCCTTCAATATAGATTCCAGTATCCTGATTGTGCAGAAGCCTGTTTCTGGATATGCTATTTTCATGGCTGTTGCTAAGCCCTATTCCGGAATATAGGTTCCCAGTGGCATTGTTCCCAGTGGCATTTGAGTGGTTTGATTCAGCAAACACGAATCCAGTCTGCCAATTTCCGTAAAATCTGTTGTTTTCAACCAATATCTCTGTACTTAGGTAGACCATCGTGCCTATTTCCTGATTATCATGAATCTGGTTTGCTGTAATATTGTTTTGTTCTGTCTCATTTAACACAATTCCCATCCGGTTCATGCCTGAAATATCGTTCGCGCTTATTTTGCTATAATTGGACTGCAGCAGGTAAATTCCCTGCGAGCTGTTTGTGATATTCGAATTAAGGATTTGGTCATAGCCGGATTCTTCAATGTAGAATCCATTACTGCAATTGCTAATTACAGTGTTATTGAAGACCGACCTGGTTGATGAATCCACATATGCGCAGGCACTTGAAGCCGAACTGCTTGAGTTTCCGAATCTGCAGTCTGAGAAATAGGTCCTGTCACTTCCATAAAATATCCTCACTGCGTATGTTCCATGCTCTGAGCTGACATTTGTGAAGAAATTCTCCCTTCCATTTCTAACTAATATCCCGACAGAGCCAAGATTATTCCCGTCCTTTACTGATGAATTGTAAATCCTGTTGTACCTGCTGTTATCGAAGTGCATCCCGGTGGTGCTGTTGGTGATTGCAACTCCTGTGAAGTTGTTATATCCTGAAGAATAGGAAAGGAGTCCGGAATCGCAGCTGCGGCAGATTATATTGCTCATGTTTGTCGCATCATAAAGTTCGACAAAGAAACCTCCCTTGCTAGCTCCCTCCACAGTAGTGTTTTCTATGTTACCGAATCTTCCTCCTGAGAAATAGATGCCGTTATTATAATCTATGATAGTGCAGTTCCTGACGGTTGTTAGTTGCTCGTCCGAAAATATTCCATTGGTATTGGCTGTGTCTGCGCTCAGGCTGTGCCCTTCGCAGTCTATCGTCACATTACTTGCACTTATCCGGATACAGTTTCCATCAGACAGGTTTCCAACTATGTCCGAGCCGAGCCGGTAGGTTGCATGTTCGGCTGTTGCATTGAAGCATGAGTGGTAATATGCACCGTTCTTTAAAGGAAGAAAATCTGTTGCTTCCGGATTTCCCGAGATGTTATACGGAGTCTCTCCAATTCCGTCTCCTGTTATGTCCACTCCTGAATAATCAGAATAGTAATTGCCGCCAATATCCTGTCCGCCTATTATGTTCGGGCCTGTTTGCTGGCTCGTGTTCCAGTAGTTATTGTTATTGTCTGCATAGGCGGGAACCGAGCCGTTGAAGAGATTGTTGTAGATTGAATTGGCCCTGACTGCTGTTATGCTCATAGCAGTTCCAGAAGTGTTCACTATATTTCCAGTAATCTGGCAGTTGGTGCTATCTGCTCCTACCGAATCTATCAGAATCCCTGTTCCGTTGAGCCCTGTCAAATTATTGTCCCTGAAAGTTATATTATCAAGAGTATAGAGGATTGCATGATGAATCATCCTAATCCCGCCAGTTCCATCCTGTATCCTATTACCATAAATCGAGGAATCCATGCCGCCGGAAATTGTAAATGCCCTCTGCACTCCGATGAAGGTATTATTGTAGATTACGGTCTCATCCATACTGTTGATGTCCACCCCGTTTGAAGAGAGACTGTTCACAAACATGTTCCCGTAAATTGAGCTGTTCTCAGGCTCGAACATGTAAATCAGGCTTCCAGAAGTCTCGCCGAAATAATTGTTCGATATTATGGCATGGTCAGCGCCATATGCCCAAAGAAGTACTGAGCTGCCAGATGCGTCGCTTGCGCTGTTATTGTCAAAGACCATGAAATTGCTATATTGCATATCAAAAACCGAGCCGCCACCTCTCGGATAGGTTGAATTGACATTGCGGACTATCGGCCTATAACTGTTTCTTATGTAGACTCCTGTTGAATAGTTGCTAACAGTCAGGTTTCCAACTACCAACCCGCTCCGGGAAAGTGCATATAGTCCATATGTAGTTCCGGTTCTATTTCCTGTAACTGAATATCCGTTTCCATCAATTGTGACATTGGTCGCATTGATGGTTATGCAGGCCCCATCACCCTTGTTCCCCCTAAGGTCAGTTATTAGCCTGTACGTGTAATTCGAAATGCTCGCATAGAAGCATTCTGTCATGTTGGCCTGGTAGAGTCCGTAATCGCTGGCAGGTTCCAAATCCAGAATCGTGAATGAATTTGTCGAAGTGCTGGGGGTGTTGTTGAGGCGGCTCCAGCTTCCAGAGCTATATCTCCACAGTTCTAATCTACTTTCGTTGTATCCTGCAAGTTCTGAATCCAGCCAATGCCATGTGACTGAATCCAATGAAGGGTTTCCGATTGGAGAGATATTGATATTCTTATTATCAAAGCTTCTTCTGCTGTTGTCCGGGAACTGCCTGGAACTCCAGTTAACTGTGAATCCCTGGGCAGATGGAACAGAATCCGAAATGGAAATATTCGTGTAATTCTGCAGGCTTCCCTGAGGGTTATCGAATAGTGCATTGCTAATTTCTATATCTCTTGAATCCCCAGAACTAGTCCAAATCCGGAAATCCATTGCGTTATTGTATAGGTGGGGGCTTTCGATGTTTGTTGAATTTGAATTATGGATATAAATTCCGTATCCGGTGCTTCCGTTTATTCTTGCTCTGGTTATGTTGTTTTCATTGCTTGACTGTATGAAGAATCCATGATAGTTGCCTTCTGCAACCGGGTTTTCAATTGTGTTATTCAAAGTTCCAGTTGATATGAAAAAGCCAGTATCAGAGTGATTATTTGCCGAGTTATTGATTAACCTGTTATCTGAACTAGAGAGGATTAGGAGGAATCCATAACTTCCATTGTAGAGCCTGTTGTTTGTTATTGTGACATTCCGGACTCCCGAGAGCCTCATGTTGTTTGTATTGTTGTGGAGGGTGTTGTTGCTGAAAACCGAGTTGTTTGCGGAAATCGAGATTATTCCGTCATAATAGCCTGATATATCACAGTTCCTTATTGTCGTCTGCTCCAGGTTGCTTATGTTCATTCCGTATTTTGCATCCTCGGAATTTCCCGATATTGCATGTCCATTGCAGTCTATCGTGACATTCATTGCATTGATGGTAAAACACGCCCCATCGCTCTTATTCCCCTCAACATCTGCTCCAAGAGTGTATACTGCATTGCTGGTGTTTGCATATGTACACTCTGTGATGTTCTCCTGCAGAATGCCATAATCGCTCTCCGGGTCAAAGTCGTTCAATCCTATCGAATTATCTGAGGTGTCAGGAGTATTATTCTGCATTGCCCATGCAATGCCGTATCTCCAGAGCTCGAATCTTGATTCATCAAGTCCAATGAAGAGTTCGTCCTGCTTCCAGTGCCATAAAACAGAATCGATGGACTGGCTCCCTCCACTGCCTTCAATCTCGACGAATTTTTGGAGGACTGATGCCCTGCCTTCTGGAAGTGATGATTTATTGCTTGTCCAATTAATCCAAAATGACCTTCCTATTTCCACTCTGTCTACCAGGCTAAGGTTTGTTGAATTGGCCAGGCTTCCAGATGGGTTTCTGAAACTCATTTTGGTAATGTTGATTTGGAAGATTGAGCTTCCAAAGAAATTATTCACTTCTAGGTCATATCCATTATCATATGCTATATTTGAAATTAGTTTATTAGAAGCGCTATCTTCAATCAAGAAGCCCCTTGAATTTCCGTCTGCCCGATTCAAGGTTAGAATGTTCTCTTCCGAGCTTTTGATAAGCGAAAATCCATCATTTGTATTTCTGCTGGCAATGTTTCTCTCGAGCCTGTTACCGATGGACTGCCCGAAAAGAAATCCGTTTGCATTTCTGGTTGCGACACTGTATGTCAGATTGCTCGTTCTTGTATTTTGGATGAAGAATCCATCAGGATTGTCTGTTGCCGTGATGCTGTTGAACGAACCTTCTCTTAGGAAATTAGTATGAACTCCATATCTGGAATTGTATTCGCATAGAATCTCCTCCGCACTCACCCTTTGAGCATGGTATATCAGCAATCCCTGCTCATATCCGTTTAGTGATGGGCAGTTGACTATCGAAATGTCAGTATATTCATTTGTGTCAGATCCATTGATTACGATTGCCGCAGCATCTGCAACCCCAATATTTTTTATGTAGTATCCTTTGCAGTCGAACTCCACATTAGAAGATGCAATGACAACGCATGCCCGCCCAACTCCTGTTTCTGATTGCACTTCATATGGCGCTCCAGTGCTGTCTCCTGAAAGACCATATGATCCTGCAGAGTCGATTATCATGCATGCTCCGGCAGTATCGCTAAGTAGTGCCATGAATATAAGCAGGATAAATGAAAGATGCATTTTGTAATGCCCAATGCTTAAATTGGCCAAATGAACTATCTACCCCCACAACCTCTCTCATTTGAGCTATTCATATAACATTTATATAATCTCTTTCGCCTGGAAAAAGGCTGTGCGAGCCGCTCTTGGAAAAAATTCGTCCTAAAATCTGATTCTATTTGGATTAATGAAACGGGCCTAGAGGGATTTGAACCCTCGACCTGCGGATTAAAAGTCCGTCGCTCTACCAAGCTGAGCTATAGGCCCAATTAAAAGTGTAGAAACAGATTTCCGATGAAACAGTTTAAAATCTCTTCCCCGTTTATCAAAAGAAGAAGCCGGGCTGGCAGATCGGCTATGCGGCCGCCTGCAGTTGTTCGCTTTTCTGAGGCTTGAGGCCTATGAATGGCATAAAGCGGCATAGAGGGGTTCGACTCCCTTGCCCGGCTTTTATTCTCATTTATTTTGGTCTATTGAATTGTTATAAAAACCAGACAAAAGCGTTATAATTACTTTTGCATATACTAATACTCATGAATGCTTCACGCAAAACCGGGGTTGCATATGGATTCTTGAAGACAGGCAGCCCGGCCAAAAGGATATCTGAGGCTTTTCGAAACATGAAGGCTGAACCAGAAGTGATGGTTCCGGGGAATCTTGAACTTATCGTTGCATTTTTCAATACAGTTCCAATCAATGCATCTTTCCATGGATTAAGGGAGCCTTCGCAGGTATTTGGCCTTTACAATGCTGATGATTTATCCCAACTTCTTAAGGTATCAGTGAAAATGGGGGAAAAAGGTGCCAATTGCGTCATTCGAGCTATTATGTCAGAGGTTAGTAGTGAGCAAACAGCTTGCGAGCTCGGACATGTTTTCAATCTCATGTATTCCTGCACTGAGATAATGGGGGATGCCAAAAAACCTGTTGCAGAT
>Ga0180433_10010770_pt1 | contig 10944 bp, 9 predicted proteins | sample SS_ome_8_FD_132980 | JGI IMG/M metagenome (GOLD analysis project Ga0180433, IMG submission 132980) | Hypersaline lake sediment archaeal communities from the Salton Sea, California, USA - SS_1_D_1 metaG | ecosystem: Environmental > Aquatic > Non-marine Saline and Alkaline > Hypersaline > Sediment...
ATGGAGCTTACCGGGTTCCCGGGCAGACCCAGGTGCGGCACTTTCTTCGGGCTTCCCTGCCGGTCCTGCCCCTCCAGGACTCCGAAAGCAAGCGGCTTGCCCGGCTTCATGCGTACCGTCCAGAAGCTGATCTGGCCTTCACGAGCCAGGACCTCCTTGACGACATCGTAGTCGCCCAGGGAAACACCACCGCTGGTTATCAGCATATCCGCATCAAGTCCACGGCGGAACGCCGCCACCAGTGAGTCCTCCCTATCCCGGGCTATCCCCAGTATCCGGGGAACCCCCCCGTACCGCCGCACCAGGGCAGCCAGGCTGTAGGTATTGCTGGGGTATATCTTGCCCGGCGGAAGAGGCTCACCGATATCGACCAGCTCATCCCCGGTGGAGAGGACCGCCACCGCTGGCCGGCGGATCACCCTAACCCCGGTCAGACCCAGCGATGCCATGATCCCTATCTCGGCAGGGCGGACCAACGTCCCTTCGGTAAGAACCGTGGCCCCCCGCCGTATGTCCTCTCCCGCCCTCCGGATATTGAGGCCGACCTCGTTCTCACAGAGCACGCCGATCTCTGCATCCGATTGACCACCGTTTCTCTCGCGGCGCTGCATCTCATCGGTATTCTCGAACTGGACCACCGTATCCGCCCCCGCCGGTACTGGGGCACCGGTCATGATACGAACCGCGGTTCCGGCAGTGACCTCGCACTGCGATATAGAGCCAGCCGCCACTGTATCAATAACCTTCAGTACCCGGGGAGACTCCGGGCTCGCCCCGATTGTGTCTTCAGAGCGGACAGCATAGCCATCCATGGCGGAGTTGTCCAGCGGAGGCACGTCAAACCCCGAGACAACGCCCCCCGCGAGCACCTGGCCCAGCGAGTTCAGGATGGGGACCTCCTCCGCCTCCAGGACATCTACCAGGGACAGGAGCTTCTCCTGAGCCTCCTCAACGCTGATCACTGTATCCGCCTCCTGCGAGTATGTCCCTCGCCATCCTCAGGTCTCTCTCCGTGTTCACATTGAACAGGCTTAGCCTCTCCGGGTCGAACCGTTCCATCTCCTCCTCCACCACGTACCTCACCCTGATCCGCAGCAGCAGCCGGTGGACACCGAGTTCCCCCTCCTCGAGCATCCGCTCTATCGGTCCGAGGCAGGCCCGGGTGTACACCGCGTGAAGCGGCTCCAGCTTATCGCCGATACGAAGCGTTACTGCATCATAGCCATCAGACAGGCTGACCATGTAGCGTAGCAGCCCTTCGTTGAGAAAGGGCATGTCCGAGGCAACCACGAGGTTACGGAACGTGGTCGAAGCCAGCAGACCCGTGTATATGCCCACCAGGGGCCCCCGGCCGGAGTACAGGTCCGTGACCACTCTGACACCTGGATACTCCTTCAGCTCCGGTATTGCCCGACCCTCGGCAGCGACTACAACGATACTCCTGCTGAGTCCGGCTACCGTGTCAAGCACCTTTTCCAGCAGGCTGCGATCGCCCACCGCCTGCAGCACCTTGTCATACCCGAGGCGCATACTTCGCCCGCCGGCCAGAACTATGCTGGTAACGTCCAGCCTCTCCATGCCGTCAGCCCTCGCCACGCTCACGCGCCTACCCAATTCTAACACAGCCGAACCCACCTTCCCAGAGCACTCACTGCCAGCCGCTAAGCCCCTTGTGGACGCTGGTGGAGCCATGTAAAATGAAGGTGGGAGATACTACCCAGACTGCTTCCGGACCAGACGGCCATGCCCTTTGACCGACCCGCGATAGTCCGTCCGCCCAGCGAGGCTGATAGCCTCTTCCTGCCACTGACGAGCGGCTGCTCCAACAGCACCTGCACCTTCTGCGGCAGCTACAGCTCCCGTCTCCAGATACGTGACCCCGATGAGACCAGGAACGAGATAGACGCTATCGCCCTGTTCCTGCGTAACGGAGTCATGCTACCCGGCACACCCATGATCGCCTACGGAGTGGCCCGGCAGTGGAACGGGAGGCGGGTATTCCTCCAGGACTCGGATGCCCTGGTGTATCCCTACTCCCACCTCAGGGACGTCCTCATTCACATGCAGCGGAGGCTCCCCTTCGTGGAGAGAATAGCCGCCTATGGCACCGCCCAGGACATATTGCGCCGGAGTTTTTCCGAGCTACGGACACTCCGGGAGTTGAAGCTTGGCATAGTCTACATGGGCCTGGAGAGCGGCGACGATGACGTGCTCCGGCATGTCGACAAGGGAGTGGACTCAGCGGGGATGATAGAGGCGGCCCGCAAAGCCAGGGAAGCTGGGATTCTGACCTCGGTCACGGTCATCCTGGGCCTGGGAGGAGCTGAGGGCAGTCACAAGCACGCCCTGGCAACCGCCAGGGTCCTCAGCGAGATGGACCCAGACTACGTAGGCGCGCTCACACTGACGCTCGTACCGGGTACGCCCCTCTACCGCGAATGGGAGGAAGGGCGGTTCCAGCCTATCTCGCCTTTCAGGTCGCTGGAGGAGCTCAGCCTGATTGTCGAGAATTCCAGCTTCACTGACTGCTTTGTCAGCTCCATGCACGCCTCCAACTACCTGGCCATTCGTGGGTCTTTGCCAAGGGACAAGGATGTGATGCTCACCCGGCTGCGGGAGATCCTGCAGAACGGAGACCCTCAGCAACTACGCCCCGAGTTCCTCAGGGGTCTCTAGCGACCTCTTCTCCGCCTCAGGCAATTACCCTGCGGCAGCACTGTGAGTACGCACGAGCGCCTGGAAGGTCGCCGACAGATCATCGGCCCGCCGCTTCATCTCCAGGGCGCTGGCTCTCGAGCTCTCCACCGCCCTGATAACCCCCGTGCCCAGTGCGGCCAACTCCCACTCACCTCTCTCCCAGCTCTCGTCCACTACCCTTTGCAGTTCCGTCAGCTTCCTGTCCACTGCTATCCTGCTATCGCCCTTGTCTGCCATCTTCCTGCCCCTCTTGGGTTTACACAGGTCTACCGCCTGCGCGGCCCAGGCTGAATCCTCCACCGGCGCGGCGCCTCTGGCGTCTCTACTTCGCTGGTATTCTTCGAGTTCCGGGTATCCTCGCTCCGCCCTTCCTCGCGAACGCATTCGCGGCGGCGAACCGGCACCGGGACCTTCTGCCTCTCTTCCTCTCGCTCCAAGGTCCACCTCCTCAGGATCAGCTTCCCTGAGTCCCTGGTACTCTCTATTCCGAGCGTAGCATGCCAACATAAAGGGCGACATAAAGGTAATAAAGATAGCATAAAAATTGTGTTAAGGTTTCATAAGAAACTGGACGTTGGAGTCTGGCAACTAGCTCTTCCGAGGCCCGGCAAGAGGTCCGGCCACTGGCACCGCGACAGATAAAGCTACACCACCTGCCCGTAGTCACGGTTTCTGCCACCAACACCACCACCCGCTAGCGCTTCACCAGATTGCGCCCGGCATACCGGGTCGGGAGAGAATGCAATCCTAACCGCGCGTTAGGGGATTAATGGGTAGACCGGTCCGCCGGGCTATCGGTCGCCGGACGCGGATGAGCGGGCGCCTGTGCCGGAATGAGCGGCTACATGCCGCTTGTCCGCAGGCTGCTGCTGAGGTTTCGTGGTGCTTCGGGCCACACGGGGAACGCTACCGCTGTAGCCGCACATCAGGCAACTCTCGTACCAGCCGTCCACGTCCCGGTCAATGAACGTATCGCCGCCACACCTGGGGCATCCTTTGAGGTTCCACACTGCCACTGCTACCACCGCCTTGCAGGTGGGAGACACAACCCGGCCGGAACCTGCTTCCTTGCCCGACCCTGTCTCCTTACCTGATAAGTATCGTCCCCACAGTGTAGACCCTGCAGGTTACGGCGGGATTACGATCCAGCCGCTGGGGTTACAGTCTGGTTACAGAATGGTAATGAAGCAGTTATGTCTAGTGCGCGGACCTAGTCTTCCATAATGCGGAGGCTGGACAGCCCGTCCCGCTGTCCCGCTAATCTCGCCCCGGAGCGCCCCCGCCGTGCCTAGCCCGCTTCAGCCCTCAGTACTCCGGCACTCGTGCGCATGATGTTACCGGCGATGAAGTTGTCTATCTCTTCCGCCCTTGCATCCAGCAGGTCAGCCTTCAGCCGCACTGCCTCTCCCCGCTCTTCCTCCCCACCAGCCTTGAGAACGAAGTCAGCAAGGTGCAGGGCAAGCTGCGCGTTGCCTTCCTGTTGGAGGTGCCGGGCACGGTCAAGTACCTGCCGGGAGCCGGCGAGTGCGAGTACCTCGGCGCCGATGTCGGCGCTACGAGAGGGAAAGAGCTCGCTGGGGTTACCGTCATACCAGCCGGTGTAGCGACGGTAGACGTCATGAATGACGAACGCAGGATGGCCGTACCTGCCCGCCAGATACGGCTTGCTGGCGAGCTCCTCCGGTATCCTGACCCTGTCCAGGATCTCCTCTATCCAGCAGCCTTCGTTGAGCAGGCGCACGACCTCATCGTGGATGTAGCGCATGAACCTGGCGGTATCGAGGAGCATCTCTTGCACCCGGTCGCCGCTGATCACCGGGCCACTCCCCACCACAAAGTCGGGTTTCTTCTCAGCGATACGCTCCAGATTCTGTGCCCACTCCAGCGTGTAGCGCTGCTCCTTGAGCGGGTTACCCGTGTTGGGGCAGCCGCCTATCAGCAGGTCCCCGATGAAGGCCACCTTTCGCTCTGGTATCCACACCCATATCGAATCGTCCGTCTCCCCCGGTCCGTAGTAGACCTCGAACGAAAGCCCGCCCACCTTGAAGTCCATGCGGTCACGGAAGGTGGCGTCAGGGTACACGTAGGAAGGCTCGCGCACGGTGGCCCAGTCCTGTCGCGCACGTGGCTGGTCCCCCGGGCGGGGAAACTGTAGAGAGGCGATATAGGCACGGCGCCCCTTGAGCATCCGGTACTTGTCCAGCCGCTGCGCCACCAGCTCGTGGCCGACTATCCGGGGACGGGGGTGTCCGCGGTCCTCGGCGTCCTTCAAGAAAGCAGGCGCCCCTCCCACATGGTCCACGTGACCGTGCGAGTAGATGATGGTATGAAAGGGCGCTTTGGTCCGCTCCCGGATCCGCCTTACCCGGTCCTCGCCTTCACGGAAGCCCACTCCGGTATCAACCACGACAATCCCCTCGCCGGTGATGACCACTCCGCTGGGGCCAGAGACCGGCCAGGTCGGCGCGATCTTCACTATGTCCGGGAATATCTCCTCGTCCCGCATTGACCGGCTACCGGCCCATTCCGCCAGGCGCTTCTCCTCTCTGTTCTGTGCCATTGCTACCTCCGCTGCTATTCCCTGCTACACTCGCTTATCCAAGGGTCAACCGCGGGTGCGCTCCACCGCCCGCTTCCAGCCTGAGTAGAGCGTCTCCCGCTGGTCGGCGCTCATGGCCGGCTCGTATGTCCGGGCCGGCCGCCATCTTCGGCTGATCTCCCCGGTATCCGCCCACAGTCCCGTTGCCAGGCCCGCCAGGTAGGCCGCCCCCAGCGCGGTAGTCTCGGTGACTGCGGGTACCTGCACTGGCACCCCCAGTATATCCGCCTGGAACTGCATGAGAAAGGCGTTTACCGTGCCACCGCCGTCTACGCGGAGAACCGGCAGCTCCAGCCGCGCCTCGCGGCTCATGGTGTCGATAACGTCGCGCACCTGGTAGGCGGTCGACTCCAGCGTCGCCCTTGCCAGATGCTCCCTGGTGGTACCGCGAGTTAGCCCAAGGATACTTCCACGGGCATACATATCCCAGTGGGGCGCACCCAGGCCCACGAAGGCGGGCACAAAGTAGACCCCACCGGTATCAGGCACAACGCGGGCCAGGGCCTCACTTTCCGCCGCCTTACCAATGATACCAAGACCATCCCTCAGCCACTGGACCGCGGCGCCGGTTATGAAGATGCTACCCTCCAGGGCATAGGTCACCCCGTCCCCCAGGCCCCAGGCAACAGTCGTCACCAGCCCCGCCGCGGAGCGTACCGGCCGGTCTCCCGTGTTCAGCAGAACGAAGGAACCGGTACCGTAGGTGTTCTTGGCCGTGCCGGCATCGTGGCAGGCCTGTCCAAACAGCGCCGCCTGCTGGTCACCGGCGATACCACATAGCAAGAGCCGCCCATCCCCAAGAACATCTCTTCTCACCTCCCCGTACGCGTAGCTGGAAGGCAGCACTTCGGGCAGGACGCACCTGGGGATGTTCAGGACAGACAGCAGCTCGTCGTCCCACATGAGGGTACGGATGTTGAAGAGCATCGTGCGGCTGGCATTGGAGTAGTCGGTAACGTGGACGGCACCGCCGGTAAGGTTCCAGGCAAGCCAGGTATCCACCGTCCCGAAAAGGAGCTCACCCCGTTCTGCACGCCCCTGCCCGTCGGGGATACTATCGAGTATCCAGCGCAGCTTGGTGGCAGAGAAGTAGGCGTCTAGTATCAGCCCCGTCTTTTCCCTGATTGGCTCTGCCAGTCCACGCTGCTTCAGCTCCTCGCACAGGGACGCCGTACGCCGACACTGCCATACTACGGCGTTGCACACCGGCTCCCCCGTACGCCGGTCCCACACCACCGTGGTCTCGCGCTGATTGGTTATGCCGATACCCCTCACCCCGGAAACATCCACCCCTGCCGCCCGCACAGCCTCCCGCGCCACCGCCACAGACGTATCCACCAGGTCCATGGGGTCATGCTCTACCCAGCCGGGGCGCGGGTAGATCTGCTTCACCTCACGGTAGGCAGAGGCGAGCAGCCTTCCACGCTCGTCAAAGACCAGGCCGGTGCTCCCGGTAGTCCCCTGGTCTATGGCCAGGATATGACCGCCAGGCTCCATTCAATCCCCCGGGGGTAACCAGGCTCCATTATAGCAGAAGCCCCCGCGAGGCACACGATGCACCTGTCCGTAGCAGCACTCCTGCCACGGGCTGGCAGGGGCCCACCGGGTTATGCTATCCTTGGGCAAACCGGGATGGAACGGTAGAAAGGGGGCTCATGTCATGAACATAGAGTGGATCGGACATGCCTGCTTCCTGATAAGCTCGGATACGGGCCTGAGCATAGTCACCGACCCCTACGAGCCCGGCTTCCGGGATATCATCAACTACGGCCCCGTGGACCTGTCCGCCGACGTGGTCACCGTCAGCCATGACCACGGCGACCACAACCACGTTCAGGCGGTCTCCGAAAATCCGCAGGTGGTCAGGGGCACGGGGACCCAGACGGTGAAGGGCATGGAGTTCCGGGGCATTGCCTGCTTCCACGACCAGGAGAACGGGGCACAGCGCGGCCCGAATACCATCTTCACCTTCGCGGTAGACGGTATCCGGATTACCCATCTCGGCGACCTCGGCCACCCGCTCGCTCCCGAAAGCCTTTCCCAGCTTGTGGGTACGGACTTACTTCTGGCTCCCACCGGCGGGCCCGGCGCCACCCTGGAGCTGGAGGAGGTCATCCGGCTCTGGGACAGCCTCAAGCCCCGGGTGGTGATCCCGATGCACTTCAAGACCCCGAAGTGTGGCTTTCCGCGCTACGGCCGGGAGGATCTCCTCAGACTGAGGCCGGCTTCCAGGGCAACGGGGTCCAGCCAGGTGTCATTCACCCCGAGCAGCCTCCCCGAGCCTACCGAGATACTGATACTTGACTATTCCCGCTAGGGTGACCATGCGGGCTTTACTCTCAGATGATGATCGGTTAATTGGGGAACACCCCGCAGATGTCCGCACCGACTTTCTTTGGCTGAGGCAACTGCCCGGAGTAACCGAGCGCAGCCGACAACTCTAGAGCAAGAAAGGAGACCGGAAGTCATGACCAGTGAGAAGACCACTGTAGGACGGAGTACCCGAGGCAATCCGGCATCCGGTGTCGAGGGCCTGCCCAGAGCAGAACCGGAAGAGGTCGGCATGTCCTCCGAGCGCCTGACTCGCATTGGCAAGGCCATGCAGCGCTACGTGGACCGCCAGCTCGTGCCCGGCGTCGTCACCCTGGTGGCCCGCCAGGGCCGCGTCGTCCATCTTGACGCCATCGGGTTCCGAGATGTCGAAAACGCCAGGCCGATGACGGCTGACACGATATTCCGCATTGCCTCCATGACCAAACCGATTACCTCGGTGGCCCTGATGATGCTCTACGAAGAGGGCCACTTTCTGCTGTCCGACCCGGTGAGCCGGTGGATCCCAGAGTTCGCCGACCCCATGGTGGCGGTACCGGTTCCAGCGGATGAGTTCTCGGGCGCAAATCCCTGGCGGCTCGTCCCGGCGGACCGTCCAATCACCATCCGTCACCTCCTCACCCACACCACCGGAATGTCCGCCACCCCACGGGCCATGTCCCAGACGGAGTACCTCAGGCTGACGGAGCACCAGACACCGGACGAGACCATTGGCGATTTCGTCAAACGCTACGCCAGGATACCGCTGAACCGCCAGCCCGGTGAGGTCTGGAACTACTCACGCGCGACCTGTGTCGTAGGTCACCTGGTGGAGATCATATCCGGCATGAACCTGGACGAGTACTTCCGCGAGCGTATCTTCCGGCCCCTGAACATGCCAGATACCCACTTCTACCTGCCCAGGCAGAAGCTGGAGCGATTCGCCGCCTGCTACACCCCCGGCGACGACCTCAAGATACGCCTCACCGACCCGCCCACCGAGGACAGCCGCTTCGTCAAGGAGCCACACACCTACTTCATGGGTTCCGGCGGCCTGGTCTCAACCATAGCCGACTACTACAGGTTCGATCAGATGATGCTCAATGGCGGGGAGTTGGACGGGGCGCGCCTCCTGGGGCGCAAGACGGTGGAGTTCATGACCACCATCCACACCGGCGACCTTCCGGTGTGGCTCACCGGGCCGTGGGCCGGATTTGGCCTCGGCTTCGGCGTGTTCCGCAACACCGAGCACACCAACACCCTGAAAGCAGAACAGCCCGGCCCGGTACCCTTCTCGGCAGGCACCTACACCTGGGGCGGCGCCTTCTGCACCTTCCCGTTCACCGATCCCAGAGAGCAACTGATCGGCATCGTCATGACCCAGGTTGGGCCTTACCGACACCTGAACATACGCCAGGAGTTCGCCGGGCTGGCCTACCAGGCACTGGTGGACTAGCAGCCAAGAAGGCGGGGTAGACACTCAGACTTCTCTACCCCGCCTTCTCCTATACGCGCTACGCGACGGTCGTCTAGACGCGCTTCCCGCTGAAGTTCGCAGAGCCGAAGCTGCCCAGCTGCACCTGCCCGCTGATCTCATCACCCTTCACAGCGGCCTTGAAGTCCAGCTTCATCTGGCCCATCGGCCCGGCCACCTGGATTGACCAGTTGGCCTCGTCACCAGATGCGGTGCCTCCACTGAAGGACTGCTCCCCTCGCTGTCCCGAGTAGCTGCCGCTTAGCGAGTCACCCTCACTCTGCAGCGTGAGCGTTCCCGTCTGAGCTCCCATCGGTGTGCTCATGGAGATATTGAAAGTGCCATCAACCGCCATCATGTCCCTCCTTCGCCACCCCTGGCCGCATGGCGACGATTTGGCTGCAAGCATAGCAGGAAGGGATATGCACGTCAATAGCCTTACCCGGTTCTGTTCGGTCTTGGCTGCATCAGATGCCAGAGTTGGTAGCGAACCTGCCTTCAGCGGCCGTGCCAATCTCACCAGTGCCAGAGGCAAGCATTCCCTTCCCTCCGCGGCAACCTGCGTCAGCCAGGCCTTCCCGCTTTGCTTCGGCGTGCGTGGTAGTGTATTATCAGACGCAATGAGGTGCCGCAGGCGCCGCTACTGCCGGGAGGTTTGCCAGTGTTCGGGAAAGCGGTCGTTCCACTGGACGGGTCCGAGTTGGCTGAGCTGGCACTACCCTTCGCGCAGGAGATGGCAGCCAGGCTCGGTACGGAGGTCGTTCTGCTCTGTGTCAGCGAATCGGCTGAGGCGGAGGAATACGCCCGGCACCAGATCTACCTGGAGCAGGTCACTGCTGTCGCCCAACGCGCCGCCAGCAGGCTCCTCGGCGGCATACAGCGGCCGGTCAACATCCATTCGGCAGTGCAGGTCGGCCTGGCTGCCCAGGAGATAGTGGATTTCGCCGCCAGGAACAACGCTGACCTCATCATTATGGCCACCCACGGCCGTACCGGCGTCACCCGCTGGGCGCTTGGCAGCGTGGCCGAGAAAGTGATGCGGGCCGGGACCACCCCGGTGCTGCTCGTCAGGGTGCCAGGCGCGAGCAACATCTAGCCAGTGCCCCGGGTAACAGGCTCCTCACGGCGCCGCCCGGGACCAGGGCGTTTCCACCAGACAAGACACCCAGGCAAGGAGAGACGCACATGAAGCTCATGGAGCCTATCCAGATCAAGGGGATGCGCATCAAGAACAGGGTCGGACTGGCGCCGCTCCTGAATATGCCCGCCGGAGAAGACGGCTTCATCAACGACCAGACCATCCGCTGGTTCGAGGCCAGGGCAGAAGGACAGACGGGTCTGGTGATGACGGGCACTATCGGCGCCAGCCGACCGCGCATTACCGTACAGCAGCAGAGCCTGCTCGGTTTCCGCGGCATCGGGCTGTATGATGACAGGTTCATCCCCGGCTTCAGTCGGCTGGCCGAGGCCATCCACCGGCACGGCTCCTGCCTGGGGGTACAGATGGGCATCATCGGGGGTGTCATGGGAGGCAGAGGACCTTCGCCCCCGCCCTACCCTGACGAGAGACACCCCACCGAAGACCTGTTCTACGCCGTGGCCGGGCGGAGAATGCCTCACCTGGAGGTAACCATCGAGGATATCGAGCAGTCCCAGGGTGATACTACCGCCGCTGCCGCCCGGGCCAGGACAGCCGGGGTGGACTGTGTCCTGCTGCACTGCTCCCATGGCGGGGCCACCGGGGGATGCTCCTTCATCTCACCCTTCTACAATCGCCGCACGGACAGGTACGGCGGCAACTGGGAGAACCGGCTCCGCCACCCGGTGGAGACGATCCACAAGATGCGCAAGGCGGTAGGGGACG
>Ga0180433_10010771_pt1 | contig 10943 bp, 14 predicted proteins | sample SS_ome_8_FD_132980 | JGI IMG/M metagenome (GOLD analysis project Ga0180433, IMG submission 132980) | Hypersaline lake sediment archaeal communities from the Salton Sea, California, USA - SS_1_D_1 metaG | ecosystem: Environmental > Aquatic > Non-marine Saline and Alkaline > Hypersaline >...
CGCGCATTCATGATATAGGGCATGGCTCGTTGGCACGGGGCACTCCTTTCGTTACCTTTGTTCAATAGAGTCTGGCTCTATCTTTTCTGAAGTCTTTGGAGGAAGGTTTTTTTCCGGAGTTCTTCCAATCTCTTATTTTTAACCTCTAATTCGCTTTCCCATTTTTCCACTGCAACCGTAATTTTCTCGATAGACTCCCTGAGTTTTCCCTCCTCTACTGTGAGACTCAACAGTTTGATTTTGTCCTTTCTTATCAAGTCTATCTTGTCCAGAAGCTTGATCTGTGCCTGAATGTCCTCGTGTTCTTGTTGTTTGACCTTGAGGGCCTGCCTTTCTGTGTTTAAATAGGTGAGATCAGCTCTGATGCCCTGGACCAATGCATCTTCCGATTCCATGGTAAAGAAGAGGTAACCAAAAACAACAGCGGCGATGATTAGAACGGAGATGATTATCCTCCGGGGGATGGGGCCGAAAGGGGAGACATGATAGAGGGCCGAGGTCACGGTTTCCCCCCCACCTGCCAGTCTATCGGTGATGCTATATCCTGAGACCTTCCCATCGACGGTTTCCCAGACGTCCTGGATACCGCTTTTCAGCTCGGCAACCTGGGTGTTCAATTCATGGCCAAAACTTCCTGCGCGACACTTCGTTCCAACAGCCTTTTTGTCTTGCTCGAGTGCGACTGAGATATCTGTAATCCTTGAGAGTGATTTATCCAGCTCCGGAGTCTCGGGAAATTTGCCGGGATATTCTTTCTTGAGGGAGTTGATATCGGATTCCAGGCGTTTGTGATAGGCCTGGAGGTAGCGTGAAAAGCGCTTGAGCACCCCTTCTTCGCATACATATTCGCTGGCGCCGCTGAGCATTATTCCGATATTATGGATGTCCTTAATGGCCTTTTCAATGTTTTTAAGGATAGCCTCAGGCATGACGCATCTTATGGCAGATTTTTGTCAAAAAGTAAATCGCTATTAATCACTGTGCCCCCGGGAATAGTGACCTTACTTGATGAGGTGTTAAGAATATGCACGTCTCCCTTTATCACAATTCCCTTCCCAAAGTAAACATTTCCGTCAATTCTCAGCGACCGGCAATCAATCAACGAGGGGGCACCATAAGGGAACCTTTTCTTCAATTGGCCGATTCTCTTATAGAACCTGTCATCAAGGACAATCTCTATGGCACCAAGACGTCTATCAGGATTGGATATGATCTGACTGTCTTCAGTCATTACATAGCAGTCGGACCACAATGAGAGAAGGTCCCGGCATTTCTTAACCGGGATAAACCTTCTCCGTGGAACGTGAACAGCTGCAGCCCCTTCAAAAACCGAGATTGCAGATCCCATGGCTGTTTCAATCTGGTAGACCTGAGGGGAAGAGTCGTCTCTTGGGTCTATTCTCTTGGGGTTGACAATAACAGGAAGGTTCAGGATGTTGTGAGTCTTTTTCAGTTCGCCTTGGAGAAACACCAGATTAACCCAAAGGTTATTCGTATTGAAGTACTTATAGGTCTTTATATCTTGAAACTCCACTGTCTCTTCCTCAGGACATTGGGCTATCTCTCTGAGGATAAGGCCGCCGGTCCGGCGCAGGCGGGCTATATGGCCCCCTTTAATGTCAGCGCCCGTCTTTTCCGCAACCTCCATCATGAAAGGAAAACCACTAGACGCGAGGTAGCCGAGGGCTGCCACATCCATGGTTCCTCCCAGGTTGTCGGAGTTCGAGATAAATGCGTATTTGCAGCCTCTTGCGAGCAGCTTATCCAGCATCCCGGAGGTAAACAATGCCCAATAGATATCCCCGTGACCCGGGGGATTCCACCCTAAATCGGGTTCGGCTGGCCATTCAGCAGGGCTCAAGTCTTCCTGCAAGACCTTCGGAAACTTATGCTGCAAAAATGAGAGGGGAATACCGGAGTCAAGTTCAGAGTATCTTTCAAGATACGTGGTGCTATCCTCTTCGGTATTAAAGCTGTTCATCAGCACAAGGGGGATATTCGCCCCATGCGCTTTTCTGAGGTTCAAGATCTGTTTGGCGATAATATCGAGGAAATTGTATCCGTCCTTTACTTCGAGAAGAGACTTGGCCTTGGAGAGCCCCATGCTTGTTCCCAAGCCACCGTTGAGTTTAATGATTACAGCCTCGTTGAGAGCTCGACGACCTGCCTGGGCGTACTCGCCCAATGTTTCCAACGGGGGAATGTCGTCTTTACCGACCGGAACGATCTCCTCGCTTGATATCAATCCCCTTTCGCCGTTCAAGACCTTGCCGTAGTAAAGCTTAAAGGTATCGATGATCAGCGCTGGGATGCCTTCATCAGCCATCTTCTTCGCAAAGGGGCGAAATTTCTGTTCCAGTTCTGGGTGGCTTGTGTCGGCGTTCATGTGCTTATCTCATACCAAAAAATGCCCTAAAAACCTTATCGGAAACAGGACGCGAGATCAATAGAAATAATTCCAAGAATCTCCCCGTGTAGTGTCGACCCCTCGCCGATGGACAAGTGCTGGTAAGGCAGGTTGCACGCTATAAGGGGCCCATCTCCTATGAGGTGATTCGGGCGGCGGAAGGGGTGATCCTTGTCTCGATCAAAGGCCGTGCCGAGGACGATGAGCACGGTTTCCGGTGGTATGAGGTGAACCGTGTGAGGACCGGCAATTACATCGATGGGTATGAGTTCAAAGATAATAATGCTGTTTTCATCTATACGGACAGGCATCAAGGGGCAGGATTTGTTTTGACAACATTTCACAGTTCATATATATTTTTTTGGGTTAGGTGTTAGTCGGCGAAATGGAAAACAGACAATTACAGAATATGACAGAAGGATCCACATTCTTGGATCAGTTCAACCCTTACTTTGAGCGGATCGAACAGGAACTCGGCAAGGTGCTTACCTCAAATATCTCGCTTATCGAGGAGGTGGCACAGTACAGTTTACTCGGAAACGGGAAACGGCTCAGACCCCTGTTCTTTATTTTATCTTGTCAGCTCTGCGACTACGACAAACATGATGTATTTACCCTTTCCACCATCTTTGAGTGTCTTCATGCCGCCAGCCTCCTGCATGATGACGTTATCGATAATGCCACGATAAGGAGGGGAAAGGTATCTGTCAATGAGCGATGGGGAAGCCCTGCCGCAATTCTGGTGGGGGATTTTCTTTTCTCCAAATTCTCCCGTATGATCATTGAAAAAAAGCATATCGAACTCTTAAAGGTCCTTGCAGATACTGCCACGAGGATGACCGAGGGCCAGGTGTTGGAGCTCATCAATACCCACAACTGGAATCTGACCAGAAAAGAGTACATGGGCATCATCACCGACAAGACCGCAGCCCTTATATCGGCCGCCTGTGCCGGCGGTGGCATCGTGGCAGGAGCTGAAGAAACGCATATACGGTCGCTCAGGGACTTCGGCCTTAATATGGGGATTGCCTTTCAGATTATCGATGATGTCTTCGATTATACTGCGTCGGCGGAAGAGACCGGCAAACCAACGGGATCGGATCTCAAAGAAGGCAAGATCACCCTTCCCCTCATCTACGCCCTCACCCGCATTACTCAGATGGAGCGAGATAGGCTAGGAGATATTTTCAAGAGCGGGAAGGCCTTGGAAAGCGACTACGATGAGGTAGCCAGTCTGGTTCGAAGCAACGGTGCCATTGCACGATGCCGCCGGGATGCCCAAGGTTATGTGGACCGTGCAGCAGCATATCTCAGGTTTTTTCCCGATTCGCTGATCAAGGAGGGCCTCCTGAAATTGAATCAATTTATTGTCACCAGGAGTAATTAGCCTGCCATCCGGCGGGCAGGTGGTAATGACTCCTTATATTGCCAGCATAGTTGGGAATCAGTCTACCAGGGAGAAATGGTGGCTTTGTGTTCTGCCTTTGGTTCAGGAGGGGCATAGGTCCCCTGTGATGGGGAGGAAAAAAGCCTTTAGCAAGATTATATAAACTGGAAGGCGATTTTCCCAGCGGGAACGGAATTGTCTGAGATAACACCCATCACGGAAGCCCCTGTGATGACCTCTATTTCCTGAATCCCTCTGTTTTTGTGGCCCCGGATTAATGGCATTTCGTTTTCAGGGGCAAAGAGCACAATGGAGCTCTTTTTTCCCATGAATGGCAAGTAGGGTTTCACCTTTTCGAGATGGATGGCTGAGCGGACCAAGAGACCAAATGATGGGTGCCATGGTCCGGCAATGATCTCCCCCTGTTTCAAAAGGCTAGGGGATGACATCAGCCCAATTCTAATAACCGAAATCCCTGCCTCTTCTAACCTTATGCAAGCCTCTTTACAGAGGTTAACTGTCTCTTCAAGCCCCAATGGCGTGTAGGTTCCCTGTTGGTACCACTGGGCCAGCCTTGTTCCTCTGATAACCAGGGTCGGATACAGTCTCGCCATATCAGGCTTGAGGGCAATAACCTTACCGATGGTTTCCATGAAACGTTCCGGAGAGTCTCCAGGCAGGCCGGGCATCAACTGTGCGCCACTTTTAAACCCTCTTTCCTTCAATACCGTGAACGCGGTAACGGTATCGCTTGATGAGTGCCCTCGTTGAGAAAGGAGAAGGACCCTATCGTCCATGGATTGCACTCCCAGCTCCACTGTTGAAACGCCGTAGGATTCAAGGATACGGAGTTTATCCATGCCGAGGGTGTCGGGTCTGGTAGATAGACGGATCGATTGAATGGTGCCGTTTTTTAAGAAGGGGCGGACAGCATCAAGGATTTTCTTTATAGTGGTATTTGGCAAAGCAGTAAACGTGCCGCCATAAAAGGCAACCTCTCTCGGGCCCCTTTCGGAAAAACGTTTTGATTGTACGGCCAATTCAATGATATTCCTTATTTCATCTGCTGATGGAATACCCTGTGTGCGGTCAGTGATCGTGTTCTGTTGGCAAAAGACACACCTGTGTTGGCAGCCTTGATGTGGAATAAATACGGGTATGATAAAGTTGCTCTTTATCTTCTCAGACAAGCCAGTGCCTCCTGTGCTGCAATTCGTTCAGCCTCTTTCTTGCTCTTTCCTTTTCCCTTACCCATAGGGTCTTCTTTGAGGTATACGGTTACATAGAAAGTCTTATTATGGTCTGGGCCCGTTTCTTTTTCAATGCGGTACTCCGGTGTTGCCTGAAACACATCTTGTGAGAATTCCTGCAGCTCTGTTTTATAGTCAACGAATGCCTTACCAAGGCCGCTCTCAGTTAATACGGGTCCAAAGAGCTCTCCTATTACCCTCATGGCGTCGGGAAAGCCGCCGTCAAGATAGATTGCCCCCATGAGCGCCTCAAAGGCATCAGTGAGGATGGATGGTTTTTTCCTGCCCTGTGTTCGCTCTTCTCCCTTGCCGAGGAGAAGATAATCTCCCAGATTCAATCCACAGGCAATAGGATAGAGACCGCTTTCACTTACCAATGAAGCCCTACGCTTAGAGAGTTCCCCCTCGTTCATTTGAGGAAAGGATTGCATCAGAAGGTGGCTAATCGCAAGGTTAATGACGGAATCGCCGAGAAATTCGAGCCTTTGGTTGTCCATGATCTCTTGATCATTCTTTTCATAAACATAAGACGGATGCCGGAATGCCTGATACAGCAGTTCCAGGTTGTTGAAGGAATAGTCAAGCTCTCTTGCTAAGTCTTCAGGATTTTTTGGTAATTTCGGTTTTTCCATTATGACGGCATACTAGAAGCAATGCCGTCTAAAGTCAAGCAGATGGGCAAAAAGGATGCCGAACGAGTCTGCATGATCATCTCATCACGTGTCCCATACGTATGGACCTTTTCTTCGCCATCTTTCTTATCTTTCGTCTCGCCGTATACATCAGTATCTCGTATAGCCTCCCAAATGTTAGCAGTCGATGGAGTAGCAATTTCTTTAATACCCTTATTATCACCGGTATCGTAAAGAATGACGCATTCACATCCCTTCGTATCTGTTGGAGCTCCTCAACGGATAACATATCAGAGTAAACCTTACCTGAGTCTTCCTCAATATGGTAATCATCTAGCCCTTTCAGGATCTCTTTGAGGGGGGAGTATTTGGTAGCCCTTAACACCGATAAACCCAGTGTATCTGCACCAAGCTCATGTGCAAAATCTATTGCATCCAGCATCTCTTCTCTCGTTTCACCTATGTTCCCTATGATGAAGTAGCAATGGTAGATGAAGTTAAAGTGTCTCAACACTTCGAAATATTCCCTTACCGCTGCAGTGGTAAACCCCTTATTCATTGATGCTAGTGTCTTGTCATGGGCGGATTCGATGCCTAACAGAAAGACCATGAACCCAGCCTCATACATTTTTCTGAGAACCTCAGGCCTTTTCGCAACTTCTAATCGAGCGTTTATGACATATTTCTTTCTTATGCCTTCTTTGAGCATCAGATCGCAGACACGTTCAACCCAGTCCATGTCTGCCGTAAAAATATCATCTGCAAACCCGATCACACCAGCCTCAATAGTTTTGATCTCCGATATAACAGATTCCGGCGTTCGCACTGACCACTTTCGTTTTTCCCCTAAGGGGTTAAACTTAAAATCACAGAACTTGCAGTTAAACGGACAGCCCCTGGATCCCAACATAAGATCAATCTGAATATCCGATTGAAACCCATCCAAGGTGACGATATAGTTGTAACGACGAAGGCTTCTGTTTGGGTAGAAATCGCTTTGAAGGGGCGCAAGCCTTCTATTTCTATTATGCACGATCGTGCCGTTTGACCGAAATGATAGTCCGTCAATGTTATCGGCAACGCCTTTTTGAACAATTTCCCTTGCAATCTCCTCACCGTCACCCCGGGCAATTCCATCGATTCTGGGAATATCCTCAAAGAGTTCATTGACATACTCGGTGGCATGCCTTCCCCCGACGATTACGGTTATATTCTCCGGTATGCTATTGATTTGGGCCTTTACAAACTCCTCTTCAATACCCCAATTGTGGCTCACGAGCACCAGATCTGTATTTTTACCGATAAATGAAGATAACGGCTTCTTTTCATATCTCAAATCAAGTATGGTTATGCTTTCCACAAGGTCTTCTATGGCACTGGCTACATACTCAAGGCCTATTGGGGGCAGAAATCCTACGGTTTTCAACTCCTCTCTATATGGATATATGCAAACAACGTTTTTGTATTTCATATCATCCTAAACCACTGTTTCCTTGTTGGTGGTTTTACCATATCTGGTGCCCTGCTCGCCTTATACTCGAATTCAAGAGATTTAACAATTGCAAGCTGTAATTGATAGCCCAGTATCGGATTGGGCCTTGGCAGCGCGGAAAACTCTCCAGCTACACCTGGTTTACCGCGGTCGACCCCAGTGCGTTGTGCGAGTCCGGAGAGCCTGTCAGGCTTCTTAGCCACAAAAGTCAAATGGTGACCAATTGATGTTGAATGAATAGAAACCAATATTCTCATGTTGTTTTGACGCCTACGTGCTCCCTTTTACAAGACTGTTTCAGGCTTGATATTGGAATGCCAGACTTTTTGGCCTTCGAGTCTTTACCAATCGTAGCGGTTCTCATTGACTGCTGCCCGGCGCAACCAAGAGCTCTTGGCCCGGATGAATGACCTGTCTCGGGGTCATGTCGTTGAGCTGGCACAGTTCGTCTACGGTAAGGCTGTACTGTTGAGCTATGGAGTAGAGCGTGTCCCCAGGGCGGACCTCGTGGTAGCGACTTTTAGGCAGGGAGAACGGCATTCGCGTGATAGTCGACGGCGCGTCAGGGTAATGCCTCTTTTCGGTAGTGGCAATTGGTTTCCCCTGGTCAGATGATGGGGCCTCGATTGTGGCGCTCCGTGAGGCCATGCTCTTTTGCAGTTCGTCCACTACCTGGGTCAGTTGATCAACTCGTTGGCTTAAAAGACCTTCAGTGCGATTTATCTCCGCAACGGATTTCTGGAGCTCTCGGTTCCGTGTTTCGAGAAGCTCGATTTTTTTCTTTATTCCCTCAAGGTCGGCTATTCTCTGCTCCAGCTGTCGGAGTGTTGCGTGGTTGCTGGCAGTTACATTATCCATACGTGGCTTGTTTCTGTCTCCAGAAGATAAGGCGAGAAGGACAACCGCAAGGAGAAGACCTGCACCGCCAAGAATCAGGATTTTTCCATAGGGCCTGAGGGCCCGTGATATTTTCCGAGGTCGGGCAGTTTTATCCTTCCGTGAATAACCAAGCTCATCGGCGATCTCTTTCCTGAGTTCGCTTATCTCTTTCTCCAGGTAGTTGTTCACGTGTGCCTCACAAAGTGATTTAGTTAGCGGTTCCCCCGGGGTTTCTATAAGTAACAACTTCCCTTAATCTCGGCGTTTCGCGTCGTATTGACGTTGCCTGTGGGTACAGTTTGATTAATCAAACGATAAAAGGGACATAAAAGTCAAAAGGAAATCCGCTTTAGGATCAATAAAAATCAAACGATTTTGCCAATAAAACCATTTGACCTTTCATTTATATTTGCTATATCGTTAAATCTTGCGAAAAAAGGAACTGAAATGAATTCCAGCGAGCATAAGAAGGTTATCTTCGATCAGAAGGAAATGAGGGAGGCCTTGAAAAGCATTGCCCGGCAGATACACTCCAGGCATGAGTCGTTGGAGGACATTTGCCTCATTGGCATCAGGACGGGCGGGGCTTACCTGGCAGAGCGTTTGCGGCAAGAGATCTCCAAGGGGGACAGCGAGGATCCGCCGATCGGTGTTTTGGACATTAACCTGTATCGGGATGATTGGACGCGGTTGGGCTCGAATCCTAAACTGGGGAGCACCGATATCCCCTTTTCGATAGATGAAAAGATCATTATTCTGGTTGACGATGTTCTGTTCACGGGCAGGACAACCAGGGCGGCCATGGATGCGTTGATAGATTTTGGAAGGCCCAAGAGAATTGAGCTCGCTGTGCTTGTTGATCGGGGAGAGAGGCAACGGGAATTGCCCATAAAGGCGACCTATGTGGCCAAGGAATGGGAGACGTCGGAAGGCGATACGGTTAGTGTCTATTTCAGGGAGGCAGGATTCCAGGATCAGGTTGTTGTTGGGCCAAAGGTGGAGGAAACCGTATGAGGAGCGTGTCATGGTTATCACCATACCGATCAAAACAAGGGATCGCTCGGAGATGATAGACATTACGGCCACGGTTCAGGAGGAACTGAGCAGATCGGATCTGAAAAACGGGATGTGCTTTGCTTACGTGCCACACACTACTGCCGGGGTTACCATCAATGAGGGCGCAGACCCAAGTGTAGTCTACGACATCCTGAAGGCCCTTGATGATCTCGTTCCCTGGGAAGGGGCATATCGGCATATGGAGGGGAATTCGGCTGCCCATATCAAAAGCAGCTTGATCGGCAATTCGGTAATGGTTTTTGTGGAATCCGGACGCCTCAAGCTGGGCACATGGCAAGGCATCTTCTTTTGCGAGTTTGACGGACCTCGATCCAGAAAGCTCCAATTGAGATTTCAGTAGATAACCCCCCGTTTTCCCTTGACACCTCAAAATCGCTCTGTTAAATAGCCTGCAAAAAACCGAAATGCACAAAAACCTATTTAACCAAGGAGGATGAGCCAATGGCTAAGGTAGAAGTGGATCAGGAGAAATGCGTAGGGTGCGAGGAGTGTGTCGATGTGTGCCCCTCAGACGTATTTGAGATGCAGGATGGAAAGTCCGTACCTGTCAATCAAGAGGAATGCATTGCGTGTGAGAGTTGTGTGGAGGTCTGTGAGTCCGAGGCGATTACCGTCACCGAGGACGATTAAGCGTCGCAAAGCAAAACAAGCCGCCCTTTGGGCAATGCCAAAGGGCGGCTTGTTTTGTCTTAACCGTGAAAGACTGCTCTATTGAAGTGGTCTATTTCTTTGCATGACAGTCGTTGCACTTCCTGGTGGGCCCGGTACGCTTGCCGGCCTTTTCTAGATCCTTGTGGCAACCCTGGCAGTTCTTGTGGTAAGCCAGCATGAGTTTCTTGACCTTACCTTCGGATGTTACCGGATCATGACACTCAGAACATGCCTGCACCGGGTCTCCCTCCTTGTAAACATTCTTTCCGTCTTTATACACATGGTGACACTCTGTGCACGCAATTTTATAGTCGACAGCATGTTTTTTGTGGCTCAGGTTGACCGGTCCTTTCTTGTGTGTTTCAAACGCCTTTGATTGGATTGGGATTTCATCCGGAGCATCTGCGGCTATCAAGGCCCCAACACCCACAAACATAGCTATGGATACGATAACACCAAGCGTAACAAGAATATTTCTTCTCATGAGCTTTTTGCCTCCTTTCACGCAACAACTAAAATAATACCTAAAAATTGTTACTTTTGCAAGGGCAAATTCATAAAAGTGTTATTTTATCCCCCCTTCCGATAACACAACAACCCACACCGTAAGCACCGCTCAGCCTCAGATCTGGCCTGCTCCTCGCTGAAGCCCAGCTCCACCTCATCGAAGCTCCCCGTTCTCTGCTCCACGGTCAGCTCGGGCATCTGTTGCCGTTGACTCTCGGGAACGAGAATGAGTTCAGTAACATCAAGCAGTTCGGTGTCTTTGGTAATAGCAGGCTCAGGTGCCTTGACGGGTTGACCGGTAATATACTGATGGATGGAGCGGGCCGCCTTTCTTCCCGCCCCGATGGCCTCAACCGCGATTGAAGCACCGGTTACTGCATCGCCCCCGGCAAATACCCCCGCTCTGTTCGTCTCACCGGTTGCCTCATTGATGACCTCGATGGTGTTCCACCGGCTCAGGGGGATGTCGTTGTCTTTCAAGAACTCGGTGACCGGAAACTGCCCGATGGCGGCGATCACGTTATCAACCGGGATCACTGTCTCGGTGCCCGGCTTGGGCACGGGCCGTCTCCTGCCCGACTCATCGGGCTCACCCAGCTCCATCTCCAGATACTCGATGTGGGTGAGTCTTCCGTTTTTGCCCATGAGCCTGGTGGGGGCA
>Ga0180433_10010772_pt1 | contig 10939 bp, 8 predicted proteins | sample SS_ome_8_FD_132980 | JGI IMG/M metagenome (GOLD analysis project Ga0180433, IMG submission 132980) | Hypersaline lake sediment archaeal communities from the Salton Sea, California, USA - SS_1_D_1 metaG | ecosystem: Environmental > Aquatic > Non-marine Saline and Alkaline > Hypersaline > Sediment...
CGGGAAAAGATCCAAGAGATGCCCCCTTTGTGACGAGCCGTTTTTGCGGTGTGTGTTACAGCGTTCATCAGATGGCCAGTGTGCGGGCCTTGGACGTGGCCTTTGGGGCTGAGGTTCCCTGGGGGGGAACCCTGTTGAGAAATCTGGCCATGGGGGCCCAATATATTTATGACCACATTCTCCACTTTTACCACTTAAGTGCCCTAGACTATATTGATATCATGGCAGTGGCCGAGTACAAGGGTAACGACAAGGCCTTAAAGGCGGTGAAAGACAAGGTCATCGCCATGGTCGAGGCAAAGGATACCTTTCCCCTTACACCACGGTATCAACCGGACGAGTTCTGCGTGCGGGATCCGGACATGGTGCTTTCAGCCGTCAAACACTACATCGATGCCCTGGCCATGCAAGCCAAGGCCAGAAACATGGGCGCCATCTTCGGCGGCCGACAACCCCATTACCAGAGCATCGTGGTGGGAGGCTGTACGCAGTATCCTGACGTCAATATGGTGGCCAAGTTCCGCACCATGCTGGATGAGCAGGCCAAGTTCGTCAATGAAGTCTATATTCCAGATGTTCTGGCCTTTGGCACGGGCCCCCTGTTCCCTCTGGCTAAGGCAGGGGTAGGCGGTGGCCATTACAATTACCTGTCTTATGGTGGGCTCGAGTTGGATAAGGCCGGCAAAGACCTGGTCTTTCCAGCCGGGGTCATGATGGACATGGATCCGGCCAAAATGGAAGTGGCCCCATTTGACCCCCAAAAGATCACCGAATCGGTCAAGTTCGCATGGTACGAGGAAGATAGGCCCCAGCATCCCTACAAGGGCCAACAGGTCTTTGATCTGGATAGGAAAGAGGCCTATTCGTTTATTAAGGCGCCTCGCTATGATGGCAGGTCTATGGAAGTGGGACCCCTTGCCCGCATGCTTTTAGCCAAAAACCCCGATGTCATCGGCCTGGTCAGAAAGGGCGCAAAACCAGGTGTCGTGGCTCGTCATGCCGCCCGTGCCATAGAAACCAAGCTGATGGTGGATGCCTGCTACAGGTGGTGCGATGAGTTGCTTGCGGAAATGACCAAGCCTGGATTTAAGATCCATGACACGGCCCATTATGAACCGCCTGAGACGGGCGAGGGGGCTGGCTTTTTTGAAGCGCCCCGGGGTGCCTTGGGTCATTGGATCAAGATCAAGGATCACAAGATAGCCAATTATCAGGCCGTGGTCCCTTCCACCTGGAATGCATCACCCAGGTGTGAAAAGCAGTATCGCGGTCAGTACGAGGAATCCCTCATCGGGGCACCGGTCCCTGACCCGGAAAACCCCATTAACGTGGTACGTGTTGTTCGTTCTTTTGACCCCTGTCTGGCCTGTGCCATTCACCTCATTGACCCTAAGACCAACGAGATCAGGAAATTTCTCGTGGAATAATCAGACAGAATCCATCTTACACGTCGTCATGGCTTGGGGGGCATCTCTTGCACCCCAACGTGTTTTTGCATGGGTGACGTCATACAAGGGACCGCAGGGCTTGTACTAGGAGGGCCATGTCCTTGGGCAGGGGAGAATCAAAGTCCATCCATTGACCCGTGCGGGGATGCTCAAAACGCAACGTCCAAGCGTGGAGCATCTGTCGGCGGACGCCCTTAAGGACCTGCTGCAGCGCCTGCGAAGGAAGCGCCTTCCACCTATTTTTCCCCCCATAAGTGGCATCTCCCACCACAGGATGACCCATAGCGGCACAGTGAACGCGAACCTGGTGGGTTCGTCCAGTCTTCAAATCGACCTCCAGGAGGCTGACACCAGAAAAGGACTCTTTGATCTGCCATCGGGTCTCTGTGGATCGACTCCGATGGCTCGTGGTAGACATCTTTTTTCGATGGGTGGGATGGCGGCCTATAGGCAAGTCGATGACACCGGCCGATGCCTTCATGGTGCCGTAGACCAGTGCCAGGTATCGTTTTCCCACGTGACGATTCTTAAACTGGCGGCTCAGGCCATGGTGCGCCATGTCATTCTTCGCAACAACCAGGGTCCCAGAGGTATCTTTATCAAGGCGGTGGACGATACCAGGCCGAAGCTCCCCCCCAATGCCCTTTAGATCTCCACAATGGTAGAGCAAGGCATTGACCAGGGTTCCGCTCCAGTGTCCTGGCGCAGGATGAACGACGAGGCCGGGAGGCTTGTTCAGCACAATCAGATCCGCGTCTTCGTAAAGGATAGAAAGGGGGATGGGCTCGGCCTTGCAGGGGATGGGTTGGGGCGATGGGATCTCAGACCGGATCAGATCCCCGCGCTTTGTCAAATACGCGGGCTTTGTGGTGACCGCATTAATCGTGATTTGGCCCGCCCGAATCAATCGGCCAATATAGGAGCGGGACAGGGCGGGAAACCGTGCGGCTATGACCGCATCGAGCCGACGTCCGGCCTCTGATTCAGTAACCTCAAAACTGAAAACAGACACACCTCTCTAATCATCTAGGTCGAATATATCGTTAATATCCGACATGATCGCCCGCTCGTCGGTTGCCTTGGCGATTGAAAGCTCTTTGAGCAGGAGGCCCTGAGCCGTATCTAACATCTTGCGCTCTCCAAAAGAGAGGTCTTTGTCCACCTTCAGCAGATAGAGATCCCGGAGCACTTCAGCCACTTCGTAAACGGAGCCGGTCTTGATCTTTTCCATATATTCGCGGTATCGCCGATTCCACGTCTGATTATCCGCAGGAATATCACGCTGTTTCATAATCTCGTAAACCCGCGAGACCTCCTTTTCATCGATGATATCCCGCAGTCCAACAGACGTGACATTGTCGACAGGGATCATGATAATCATATTATTATCAAGGATCTTCATGATATAGAAATCTTTCTTTTCACCCGAGATTTCCCGCGCCTCGATGGACTCGATGCACCCCACACCGTGGGCAGGATAGACTGCCAAGTCACCCACTTTAAACATACTAGACGTTCCCATTGTTTCTGCACCTTCATCAAGATTCTAAGAATTGTGTTATGGTATATACCACGTTTTTGTGCCACGATCAACCCCAAACCCCCTGACTGCGTTTTCGTAGGACCAGGCAGATCCATTCGCGGTCAGCTTCTTCTTGAATCAGCCGGAGGCCTTGCTCAGCATAGGCTGCGGTCAGGCCCTTAGCACCAGGCGCCTTGAAACCTGAAACGATCAGAACCCCATCTTCTTCCATTCTTCCTGACATAAGGGCAGCCAGTCTCCTTAAAGTGGGATAAGCCAGATTCGCCACAATGACGGAAAAACGCCCAGCCAGTCGGTCTAGGGGGGAGTTCGTAATCACGACCCGGGGACCACACCCATTCAGCCAGACATTATGGGTGGCCTCCGATAGGGCACAGGGGTCAAGGTCAGTGCCCACGACTTTTTCAACCCCGAGTTTGGCCAGGGCAATAGCCAGGATACCGCTACCGGTCCCCACATCCAACCCGGCGAGATGTGACTTTCCAGTCAGGCAAAGCTGGTCATCCAACACCGCATCCATCGCCCTCAAGGCCAAAGAGGTGGTTGGATGGGCCCCGTCCCCAAAGGCGGCACCCCTTGCTATGTCAATCACCACGTCTCCCTCTTTGGGCCGGCAAGTTTTGTCAGGGGGCTTGATCACAATCCTTTTGGAAATCCGAACAGGTCTGTCGAAAGACCTCCCCAAATAGCTAGTTCCGTAGATATACGTGTACGTGAGTTCTCCCAGTCTGACCAAATCCTTTATGGCAAGCCTGACGGTTTTTCTGTCCGCACCACACTGCCTCGCGACAGACAATGTGATCTCGCCCGGCGTCAGTTTCTTGCCAGCGTCAAGGACTGTATGACGTATCAATTGTCTTATTTCTTCGATCATGAACTTGTATGGTAACAGACTTCAGCTTATACTCCCATATCACGGGTCAGACATTGATTGACATTGATTAAGGGGGGCTTGAAATAGTCTGGATCGTCAAGGCCTTCAGGGAACACACAAACAATATAATACGCCCCTTTAGTAAAAACAAAGAAGCCCAATGTCTCCAGCCTATAGAGAAGCGGAAAGACCGCGCTGCCCCTTTTGCGGAGAACCTTTTGGGAGGCCTCCTGAGGGAGACCCCAAGCGCCAAGGAGACTTTTATAAATGGCTATGCCCCTGCGGGGCAGTCGCCGCCTATGACGCTACGGGACACAATCTCGGGGATGCCTTAATGGAAGCCATTGCCTTCGCCTATGGCGACGATTGGGAAAAGGCTTTGGCCATGGAGGTGGACGAAGATTATGAAATCAGATACCTCGACTGCTACCATCCCGGGGACCACAGGATCATAGGGGGTCGCATGGCCTATAGGGCGGGTCTGGCTGCCTTCATTTTTGTCAAGGTCAAAAGCCTTAGACACCTCCACTAGCTAGTGTCGTGTCTCAGAAGTTCCTTTAAAAAGTAAAGTGTCGCCATCAAGCCATTTTCCGGGCTCCGTGAGCATTTCCGGGACGTCAGCTTCGTTCCGCTGAATCATAAAAACTCGGGCTAATGCCCTCAGACAGTTTATGATTCTTAACGCTTTACTCAGCTGACCTCTCATTCCGAAAATGCTCAATGTCGCGCGCAAAAGGCTTTCGGCAACATAGTGACTGATGACAGTTAATTCTGAAACACAACACTAGCTTCTATCAAGAAATGGCTCTTTTCCTCTGAGCGGCCTTATGGCCCCCTGTCTAAGAGCATGGCCTGCATTCTGGCATCCAACAAGGCATCTTCTTGCTCAAGATAAGTCTCGATGGGAAGGCACAGCCGGGTCGCAAGTGCGACTTGAAGGGACGCAAGCGGCATATCCTTCGGCAATGTCATGTCTTTTACCATCGCCGCTGACTCTTCCAGCCTGTTTAAGTCAAACAGGCACTGAGCGCGGATCAAACGCGCCCTCGGCCCGTCTTGTCCTGTCTTCTCTAAGAGGTCCAGGGCTTTCTGAGGCTCGGCATTCACTCGAAATAGGTGGGCTCCATGGGTCAGCATCATGGGATTATGGGAAAAGCTTCCCATGACAGCCTCAGCCCGATCCGAAAATCCCAGTTTGAGGTAAAGGTTGATCAGCGCAAGGCAGTCCGTCATCTGTAGAGGTCGCCCATGAACAGGGCACTGACGAACCACTCTGTAGTAGAGATGAATGTTGTGTTGCCGTAAGGCTTCTGTATCCTCCAGGGCGTACTCGTTAGCCAACGCCAGCTGACCTAGGTGTTCGACATTTGAGACCTTTACCGACTCCATGGTGTGGTGCACATGGACGCGAAACGTCACCACCTTTCCAGCCAACACCTTCTGGCCATAATCAACTGGAAAGGCGACATCAAACCGTACATATTTCCCTGGGGCCATCCCATCAAGATGGCCTTCGAATGCCGGCAAGAGCGTTCCGTTTCCAAGGATCGCCTCCTGAAATCTGCCGCATGTCACAGGCACCACATGGCCATCCACTTTGCCCTGACAGTCATAGATCACCTTGAATCCGGGGCGTGCTGCCTCCTGGCTGACCTTGAAGCACACAAAAGGCCCTTGCAGAAGCGCTTGCACAGTCGGGTCTTCAGGAAAGGCGTCTCTTGCTTGCCTCATGCAATCTGAGGCAGCGCTGTATTCCTCAAGGGCCAGATAGATCCGGGCTAGCAGGCAGAGAGCCTCGGGTCGGTCAGCCAGGGCATGACGGTTTTGAGTGATGATCGCTGCCCTATGGAACAGGTTTCTGCCGGCTTCAACATCTTCGATAAAGTCCTCACGATTGAGTCGCCAGATCAAGCTCATGCGTCGTATCTCATCTGCCGACATGGTATCGGTCGCGTAGTCCCTGCATACGCTCAGGTAGGATGGCCGCGTACGCCGAAAGGGGTGGATACCATACGCCTCAGGGTTATCATTCATGGGGGCACCAAAAAAAAGATGGGCCTGCTGCGATATGGAGTTGCCATCTATGGCTACCCGGTTTTTTTTCACGAATGCCATGGTGCCAAGGGCTTGGTCAAAGGTCTCCCCCGGCAGACCGAACATGCTGAATAGCTCCACGTTCATGCCGGCCTCCTGGGTCAAGCGGATCACCTCTGAAAGACGATCCAGGTCAATCGGTTTCCTGATCCGTTCAAGGACAGCCGCATTGGCCGACTCAAGCCCGTAAGCCACGTTATCGGCTCCAGCGCGTCTAAGCAAGGATAGCAATTCACGGTTCACGAGATCATAGCGCGTCTGACACCAGAACGAAATGCCAGGCACCTCTTTGATCATGCCCTCAAGCAGGGAAACCAACCGCCCTCGAGAGACGGAAAAATTGGTGTCAGCAAACCAAAAGGCCCTGATACCCTTGGCCTTGAGATGTTTCATCTCATCGATGATTCGCTCCGAAGAATAAAACCTCACCTGTCTTTGGCTCGCCCGCGGCGTGTAGCAGAAGGCACAATCATACCGACATCCCCTGGAGGTGAGCAGGATGGCTCGTTCCTTGTGCCTCAAATCGATCAAGTCCATGAGATAAGGAGATGGGTATGTGTCGAGATGCTTTGCACCATGGGCCCAACCGGTTTCTATCAAATCATCGCTCCGCAAGAAACACAGACCTGGCACCCGGGCAACATCTGTGCCCTCCGTGAGGGCTTGGGCAAGGGCCAACATGACTTCTTCCCCTTCCCCCCTGCAAAGAAAATCAACCTCCGGCATCTGCCTTAAGGCCTCGGCAGGCATGAAGGTGACCTGGGGGCCTCCGAGGACGATTCTCACGTCTGGTGACGTCTTCTTGGCAAATCGTGCCCAGAGCCTAATCTGCTCAATGTTTTCCTGGTATGCCGTGAAACCGATGGCCAGAGGCTGGACCCTCTGGAGGGCCTCTGCCAGCATCCCGGGTTTAAGAGGGCTGTTGGCAAAATCCCCCAAGATCTCTCCACCAAATCCGTGGTGAATCAATTGAGCCAGGATAGTGGCTTCAGATATGGGAATCGTATCTGGGGATTCAAGGGGAGCTAACAAGTTGACATGGATGAAGAGGAATTGGGCTGACATGGGTGATCGCGGTCTCAGGTCACGTCAGGCCCTGCTTTTTTAAAGAGTCCCGATACCAGCAAGCAAATTGGTACATGCCTTTGTAACGCTCGTCATTATTGACGATGCCAAGACACATCTCCCAGGCCCCCTGGCCAAAGGCATTGCTATAGGTTTCTTGGCTGCAATGGGCAAGGAACTCCCTGGCCAACTCAATGGCCGTGCGCTTTGATTTGTCTTCTCGCAAGTCAATGGGGTCTTTTGGCTCTATGAAGGGGTCCCACTCATCGTATCCTTCTTTCTTAAGAATGTGTTTTTGCCGCCTAGGAGACATGCTGTCAAAAATGGCTTTCTTTCTCTCTGCCTCTTCAGGGGATAGTTTGCGCATTTAAGTGCCCCCTTGACACGCCAGGAAGTATTGCTCGTCATAATCCGTCGTCAAGGCCGCTGAAACGGGTACAAGGCCCATGTGTATCTTTGAACGCGTCGCCCCAATCTCTTTCACCAGCTCCTCGGAGAGCTCAAAGAGACGGTCATTCATCTTATCCAGGTTCACCGTGGGATAGGCTGTGCCCTCTTTGAAACCAGAGATCTCACACGTATGGGTCTTGCCGCCAATCGATGTGGGGATGCCATAGACCCTGCAGGTTATGGGCCTCCGGACATAGAGGTCACACAAGTCCTCGTCGTTGAGGAGTGGACATCGTACGCGCTCCTGAGCCAATTGATGGAACACTTCCTCAGAAGGTTTTCCTTTGTCTATGTACATCTTTTGAAGCTTCTGTTTAATCCGATAATACTGGCGATCAGTCTTATCCGCCCGCCTAATGATAGGTCGTCGCTCCTTCCTGGTAAGGGAACGGTTAAAATGGTAATTCACATAGACCGATTCAATCAGAGTGAGATCAAAGACCGCGTAACAGCAGTCACAGCAGTGGATTTTGCAGGACACACAGTCTTGGTGGCTCTCCTGGACGGCTGCAAAAATCTTGTCTACCTGAGCTACAAGGGTCTCGTATTTCTCAAAGGTCTTTGAAAAATCTAACGTCATCATGCCTCACTAGGCTGAAATGAACGTATTAGATAACAAAACCCTTGCCCGCCTGTCAACGACCAATCAAGCCCCAGCTCATGGGCACGGTTGACAAAGCCAACCGTTTCCTCTATCCGAAATAGACTCATTAGACCACCACCCATGAGATATCAGCTCGAACACCAAGGCACGGCGTTTGGAACGGGTTCGTTTGCACCCCTGCCCGTTGAGAATCTCGATTTTGAAGAAGCCCTTGCCTACCTCCAGGAACATCCCAACGATCAGTTTATGCATCAATATCTTCTGAACCTGGCAGGAAAATTCGGGCCAAACCTGACCGGCCAACTCATAGCCAGAGGCATGGATGATCACCCCCACCTTTTGGCACTCATGTATGAAGCCTGTATTCTAAACGACCGGTTACATCCCTTGACAGAGAGGTTCCGCGGGACGGACTTCAAACAGCTAGCACAATATACGCCCTTGATTTATGTGAACTGGTCCTTGAATAAAGACAGGGACAAAAACGCCTATTGGTTAAAGCTATTCTCCGACAATATCCTTCGGCATAGACAGACAACACCTTCACAGCCCCCCGCATCGCCCATCCCCTTTGATCCGGAGGCCATTGATCGATGGCACAGCCAGGTGGTGCCGGTCACGAAGCTCTTGGGCCAAGAGGAAATAAAAGCGTCCACCATAGGCGCCACACCTAATCTGGGTCCTGAGGGTACAGCCACGATGGCTATGGAAAGGGTCAAGGCAGCGGGCTTCAAAACTGGACGGGAAATGAAAAATCTGGCCAGCCTCAGTCCTTACGCGCTCCAAATTCCGTGGTATCTAGAGGTCACGGTGTCCACAGAAAAAAATCATTGGCAATTGGCAGGCACTCAGACCAGCTATGGGAAGGGACTCAATTGGGATCAGGCCAGGGCCTCTTGCTGGATGGAAGTGGTTGAACGGGTGTCGGCTTTTGCCAGTTTTAACGAAGGCGGGGCCCTACACTACAAGCATGGCCACCCCTTGATGAAAGGGCGCTATGAGGACCTGAAAAACCAATCTTGCGACCTGTTAGACCCCAACGATATGTCTCTTGAGGTGCCCTATGAAAATCAACCACTCCATTGGGTCTCTGGCACAAGGGTAGACGAAACAGGGGAACACCCTGTCTACGTGCCAGCCCAATTGGTCTTTCTGTTCTGCAATCTCGATGAAATCTGCCTAACGAGCGGTCTACCCTCCACAGGCCTGGCCTCGGGAAACACCCTTGAAGAAGCCAAGCTCCACGGCTTACTTGAAGTCATCGAACGGGATGCGGAAAGGGTCATGCCCTACACGCGTGAGAGATGTTTTGTACTGGAAGCTGACGGTCCACCGGTGCAAAGAATATTGCAGCATGGTAGGCAGACGGGTGTCCAGATCTTGGATATCACATCCGAATTTGGCCTTCCCTGCTACAAGGCCTTTGTTCAGAGCCCCAATGGCGAAATATTCAAGGGATGCGCCGCTCACCTGGATGGGAAAAGGGCGATGGTATCGGCTCTCACCGAGCTCCCATTCCATCCCTCTTGGTTCCATCCCACAGCCATACCCGAGGACCTGGGTACCTTAAGACACGAGAACCTTCCAGATTACTGTTCAGGGCATGTCGGCCAGGACCTCAGACTCGTGGAACGGCTTCTGCTGATGAATGGGTATCGGCCAGTTTATGTCAACCTGACCAGAAGGGACTTGGACATTCCAGTGGTTAAGGCCCTCATACCTGGCCTTGAGCTGCTGTCTGATTTTGACCGGTTTTCCCCGCTGAGTCTGAGACAGTTTGCCCATTACTTTCAAGCCTTGAACCAGCAACAATCCTAACCTCCACCTATCTTCGTCCACCGGTTTGTCTGAAAACTTCCAGTGCCCGATAATCAGCGCAGCGGCTGGGCTCCGATATGGCTTGACAACCCAGCCCCATGTGGTTAGTCTTGCTTTTGGGCATATACTCATAACATTCCGGCCTGTCCATCGCCACCGAGCATTGTGTCTCAGAAAGATGATCACGGAGCAAGGAACAGGGCCTTCTGGCGACGTCAAGTTTTTCTGAAGCAATGCCTGAGACACTAGAACCAACACAACTGACGAATGGAAAAAAACGAGAAAATAGGGGCTTATTCTATTGGGGTCAACCTCCTTCTTGTGGGGATTAAAGGCCTCCTGGCCGCCCTCTCCGGATCGGTGGCCCTCCTTGCAGACGCCATCCATTCCTCCACCGACGTGGTCTCTTCAATCACGGTGCTTGTCGGGATAAAGATCTCCAGGCGACAATCGAAACACTTCCCATATGGACTTTACAAAGTGGAGAATCTGGTCTCACTGGTTTCTGCTATATTCATCTTCCTAGCGGGTTACAAGATCGTGAACACGGCTTTTTTCGAGCACAGAATCCTCAACACGCAATATCTTCCCTATGCCATAGCCGGGGTGCTCTTGACCATGATGATTACCTTTGCCTTTTCTCGATATGAAATGCGACAAGGCAAAGCCCTTGGCTCTCCAAGTCTCATGGCGGATGCCGAGCATATTCGGACGGACATGTTGTCTTCTTCAGCGATTTTGGCTGGCCTCATAGGAGGTTGGTTCGGTTTTAACGTGGACAGGATGGCAGCCCTCCTTGTCGCGGCCTTCATCTTCAAGGCGGGATTCGGCATTCTGGTCGCTGCGCTCCGGGTGCTTTTGGATGCTTCCATTGATTTCCGGACGATGGACCGCGTGAAAACCATCATCATGAAGGATCCCCAGGTCGTGGCCATTAAAGGCCTCTGGGGGAGGAACTCTGGCCCTTTCAAGTTCATCGAAGCAGACATCGTGACCAAGGCCAAAGACCTGGAAAAGGCCCATGCCGTGAGTCGCAGAATCGA
>Ga0180433_10010774_pt1 | contig 10939 bp, 2 predicted proteins | sample SS_ome_8_FD_132980 | JGI IMG/M metagenome (GOLD analysis project Ga0180433, IMG submission 132980) | Hypersaline lake sediment archaeal communities from the Salton Sea, California, USA - SS_1_D_1 metaG | ecosystem: Environmental > Aquatic > Non-marine Saline and Alkaline > Hypersaline > Sediment...
CACCAGTAATCATAATGATTACTTGAAACATCACCACAACGTAGGTGGGAGAATTATCAATGGCTAAAAGAAAAGCTATGGCTGACGAATTGTTCAATCTTATTGTACAGGATATTGATGCGCATGTGGCAGAGATGGGGTTGAACGAACAGCAAAAACTGGAACTGGTTCGGAAGATCAGAAAGGCTCTTGAAGATATTAATGCAGCGTTTGATGCTGCCCAGCCTGAGATGAGTGGCTTGGAGACAGAAGAGGGTGAGATAGATGACATGTTCCGTTTCAACAGCCGTGCGCCCAAAGGAATGTAAAATGAAAAAGCGGTATGAGGCCCAGCAAACAGAGTCCCCCGAATTCAAGGCGTGGTTTGGTAATAGTAAGGTCGTGAACTCTGATGGTAGTCCGAAGGTTGTGTATCATGGGGGAAAGGGAGGTATCAAAGCCTTTGAAAGTGGAAGCTATAATGGTATTTATTTTACAGAAAGCCCGGAAGCTGCTGATGCATACGCAGAACAAATAGAACCTATGGGGATATATCCTGCTTATCTAAGCATTCAAAATCCTGCTCATTTGGATTCAGATAAGAAAGCCCAAGAGATAGCGTTAAGTGCAATTGATAGTGAGGCCAAAACAATTGACGAGTATATAGATTTTGGTAGTGAGGTATGGATGTTATTGGAGGGTGAAGAAGGAGAATGGGTTTTAGAAGCATTGAAGAAGGCAGGATATGATGGTGCTACTATTTTGGAAGATTTTTCGTTATCGTGGGTAGTCTTTGAACCCCACCAAATCAAGTCAGCCATTGGTAACGTAGGTGCATTCGATCCGAAGAGTCCTGACATAACGGCACAACAGGATATGCCAAATGTTTTATATCATGCCACCTTTGAACCCCTTCTGGATTCAATAATGCAGGATGGTTTGGGGGCAACCCGTGATACGATGTGGGATGAGTCAAAGCCCGGTGTTGTGTATATGTCGGAGTATCCTGATCGTGCAGAATATTATCCTAAAGAAGTTGTGCGGAATGCAGATCAGGATACTGGAATTGTTGAGCCTGATTGGGTTGATAAGATTGTTGTACTGGAAATAGATGCTACTGGCTTGGATAAAGATAAATTAAAACAGGACGAGTATTTTCTTAATCTGTATGGAGAAGAAAGTGATATGTGGGAATATCATGGAATAATTCCACCTTCATTGATTAATATAAATACTAAAAATAGACAGGCCCAGCAAACAGAGTCACCCGAATTCAAAGCGTGGTTTGGGAACAGTAAGGTGGTGAACCCTGATGGTAGCCCGAAGGTTGTGTATCATGGGACAACGGGTGGAGCGTATAATGAGTTTAGGGTTCCAGCATGGTTTGATGAGGGATTGGAAGTCCCTGAAGAAATAGCCAGTGGAGAAGGTGGTGTTATTTCTTCTGTTTATTTGTCTATTAAAAATCCGTATATTACTCATGATTCAGAGGAATGGGGGGAAGGGCCATATAATTCTGAATTTGTAAATGAATTAAAATCAAAATGGTATGATGGGATAAAAGGTGAAACCAGTTTTGCACCATCTGTATGGATAGCCTTTGAACCATCCCAAATCAAGTCAGCCATCGGCAACGTGGGTACATTCGATCCGGCCTCACCGGACATTACGGCAATGAAGAAACGGTATGAGGCCAAGGATACTGCAACCGAATTAGAAGAAATGTTTGGTTCAGAAGATAAAATGGGTATCAAGTATGATGAGGAAGTTGGTGCATCGTTTTTACCTGATGGTGGTCAGTTTGGTCATTGTACCACAGGTGCTTGGTATGTAGTAGATAAACTTGGGCGTGGTAAGGTTGTAGGATTTTCGGGTGAGGATAATCCATCTGCCCAAGCAAACACTGTTGGGTGTGGTGGTCATGATTTTGCCATTATAGATAATCGTTTTATTGTAGATCCTTGGATAATGGCATACGGGGATGCTGATAAGGCAGTTTTCGATATGGAAAACGCAAGGGATAACAGTGAAATTTCCAGGCTATATGGTGATCCTAAAAGCTGGACTGAATTAGATAGAAATAAAAGAGAGGCCCAGCATGAAGGTCGATATGTTATTTTTAACCCGTATACTTCGCCGCCTGAAGGTTCCGGTGATGGATGGGGTGTTGTTGACGAGAGCGGTAATGTAGTAGAAGGGTTTGCGGAACAGTATAAACATCCCGAAAACATTGCTAAGTATACAGATCCCCGTAAGGCATGGGATGATGCAGAACGTTTGTGGGGTGCCCCTCTTCGTTTCGGTGCATTAAATTATTTACAAGATGATGGAGGTGCTTTGAGGGTTGCTGATTGGGCGATTAAAGATATGAATTCCGGTGAATATCATTCTGATAACGGGAATTTCATTTCTTCTATTAATGGAATTAAACATATTGGTCTACTCCGTTTTGCCGAAAAAACCATTGATTGGTTGCGTGAGAATAATCCGGATAGGGAATTGGAGATTATAGAAGTGTTTGAGAATCCTGAAACTGGACAGATGGAAGAACGGTTTATAGATCCGCAAAGTGCTGTGAATAGACCGGAAGGATTCAAACCCCGTTATTCGCAGATTAAAGTAACGGAGCCGATGCGTCAGATTGCTGCTGATGCGCTTGAAGCTCTTGAGAAGAATGCTCCGGCCCTGGTCAATGACGAAACGTATAAGCGTGGCGCGTTCCCGGTCTTCTTCCAGGCGCAGGTGCCGACAGAGGATGGGATGGAAGAGGTGGAGTTCTCTGTCAATAATAATCCCGCAGCGCGGTCATTGGAGTTTGGCAACCTCACGTATGATAAGCGTGACGGCAAAGGTTATGTAGTCCTGTACATGGATGAAGCTGAGTTTGAGCAGCTTAAATGGAAGAAGAAGGATTGGTATTACCTTATGATCCATGAGTTGGTCCATGCCGTAGACCCGAAGTTCGATGTTTATTCCGAGCAGGAGATGAAGGAAAAGGAAAAACACGTATGGGATTTGTCGAACAAATGGCGTAAGACCAAGCTCGACAAAGATCTTATTGACTTCATGGATACATACCTGGATCTCCCGTGGGAACGTGATGCGTGGATTGCACAGATGTCCGAAGAGGTCATTGACTATTACATTAATTATTACGCTACTTGGCGCAGCGTAAAGCGTGAACTCCGTAACTATCGGCCCAGGACGGTCATGGAACGGAACATGTCCAGGAACAAGAACCTGTGGCGTGACTATCTTAAATATCTTTATGCCCAGCTTGAAAAGCTTTACCGGGATAAGCCGGATGCAGAAGAGGATTGGAAAACCTACGAGCCTACCCTGGTGGACCACGAAAGCGATTGGATCTTGCCGGAAGAATGGGAAGAGCTTTCGAAAGAGGAACGGGAGTGGTATGAGGATTTCTATTTCGACTACGAAGACGATTGGCGTAAGGGCGTGAAGAAGCGGAAGGCCAATTATCGTCTTGAAATAACGAGTCCTACGGGGATGGTAACAGAACCGGATGATGTGTTTAATACTGAAGAAGAGGCGAAGGAATGGTATACCGATTTCACGACCCAGGATGCCATGGATGAGCATTATGGCGAAGACATGATTAAGGCGTGGGAAGAATTACGGGGTGACGAGCCTTATGATAATGATACAGCCTATGACGATGATGAAGTCCGGGACCGCGCTTCTGATCTGAACTTCCAATATGCGGATACCTATACTTACAAAATAACTCCTGTACCGAACCTTATAGATCTGTCTGAGGACTTGAGTGAAGGACTCCGCAAGGGTTCTGCTATGTTCATGGGTGGCATGTATTCCCGTATCGGTATTTACAGGGAATACGAAGATGAGCACCCGGCCCTGGAGATTAAGGAAAATGGACCGAGTTATGAGATTTTTGTGGTTGATCCGTATACGGGAGAACGCAGCAATACTTCTACTGTGCTACTCCCTGAACCTCAAACGAAGAATGAGGATCTTGTTCGGTACGTGAACACATATTTGGATAACCTTAAAACCACTCCTCCAGTGGATAAACCGGAAGGGTTCAAACCCCGATATTCGACTAGGGTAGAAGATGTTGTTGCTGAACTGCGGAGTGGGGTGCGTGATATTACTGTCGATGGTATGCCATTACATGTGGTTGAAGATACATTGCCGGATGAACGGCGTTCTTTTGTTGTGATTCCTTATGATAAAGAGAAGCAGGAATGGTCTTTGGGTGCTGGACCTTTTATTACTTACGTCTTGTACCCGTTGGAGCCGCAGCATATCCGGGTTTTTTACCATCCTCCAGCCACTACTGCGTTCACGCGCCCGGCTCATGACAGTTATGATACATTCCCCATGGACGAGTGGGGTGATGTTCTCCTGGCCATTAAACGTTTTATGAGTGGCCCGAAAAAGATTGTAGATAAGCCCGAAGACTTCAAGCCCAGGTATTCAAAGAAGCGCGTTGCAAGGAAATATACCATTATCCTGAAGACTCCTCTTGGGGAGAAGATGGCCTATGATGAGTTCAATACGGAAGAAGGCGCAGAACAAGCAGCCGTGGATTGGTATAAGGGTGTGCTTGATAAGGTATTGGACAAGCTGAATGATGATGTACCCAAAGAGATCATTGGTATCTTCAAGGATCGTGGTGAGGAGTTTAACGAAAATAACTCTGAACACTTTGATGAGTTCCAAAAATACTTTGATGAGCGTTATCGTGTGGAGCGGGATAGGTTTGACTTCCGGGTTGTAAGGATTCCGGATCTCAATGATCTTTATAGGCGCGTAGCCCCTACCGTGCATGGCATTGATGGGCTTAATATTTATACCAACAATGATGGTGTACTGTCTATCTATAAGAAGGATCGGGGCAAACCCAAGGAAGACATTGTTTGGATTACCCGGAACATGCAGGGACAGATGGCTGTGCCCGACCGGACTTACAAAGTGGAATATATAAAGGACGGCAAGACGATTGAACAAAATGAGTTTGCGGTAGAGGACGAATATGATGCTGTTTTATATATCCAGGATCTTATCCGTAGAGATATTTATGGTAATGTGGATAGGCCGGAGGGATTTAAGCCCAGGTATTCCATGAAGCGGGATGCGTTGACCGATGAGGATGGCCCATTCGGTATTTATATAGAGCCGGATGATAGTCCTTCTTATTGGGTTGATAATGAATACACCAGCCTTGAGGATGCAGACGAGTATGCCATGAATATCCAGGATCAGGTGCGTGACAACGCATGGCCTTACTGGTGGGCAGAAGCAAGGGGTACCGTAGAGAAATACCATCGTATTGTCCATGAAGAAATGCATGGGGACGATGTGGAGTTTGTATTTGATGAAGATAAATTCTATGATGAGATTAACGAAAAGGTTTTTGAGAAAGAGGATGAGTATTTTACTGATGATTACAAAATCATTGTGAAACCCATTGCTGACCTGGAAAAGATCGAAAGTTATTTAGAGAAACATATTCAGGTAGATCTTATTGAATATAAAGTTGACAATGTTGTTGTCAGTGAATTTAAGCAGGTGCAAAACACTATAGATCCAGCCGACATTGTGGAAGTAGAGAACGACATTATTTATGTAGGTAGATCTGACAGTGATAAGGCAGAATATGTGGTCGAAGCTGATTATAGTGGCAAGAATAATCAGTCTTCTCCTCCTTATGACATCCGTGAGATTGGTCGGTTTGATGTAGGTGAAGAAAAAGAACTGGCCGAACTGGTTCAGAAGACATTTTGGGAAGTAGCTGAAGGTGTGCCGGAAATAGGTCGGCCTGAAGGTTTTACTCCCCGCTATTCGAAGCGGCGTAAAGCTTTCATGGAGTTCAAGAAGGAAGTGCTCCGCAGGTTGAACCGTTACCGCAACACAAAGGTGTGGGTGGCTGACGATGGTGCGCTTTATATCAAGCTTCATCAGACGGTTATTGTAAAGATAACGCCGGACGGCCAAGTCACCTTGAGTAGTGGTGGGTGGAAAACACCTACGACCAAGAACCATATTAATGAAGTAGCCCACGAACTGGGGCTTGATTTCGGTATTTACCAGCGTAATTACGAATGGTTTATTGATTACAAAGGCCAGCAGATGCCCTTTGAAGATGGAATGGTCCTTGATTTCGCTGGAGAGTTGGATGCTATCATCGAAAAGCCGGAAGGGTTCTTGCCCAGGTATTCCCGGAAGCGTGAGGCCGGGGTATTCCGGTTGGTTATGAAGGTGTATGGTGATGAACTGCCGCACCACAAAGAGTATCCGAGCTACAGTGACGCGCTCCTGGCCGCGCATGAATGGCATATGGACATGCGTAAACATGAGCGTCAGAATGCCATAGATATTGCCAACGAAGAAGCAAATTTGGTTTTTGAGAATGAGGGCGTTCTTTACAATATCAGTGAAGAGGACATCGATAAGAAGTTGGATGAGATCATGGAAGACTATGATTTTGAAATCGTTGCTGCTGATATTGATAAGCCTGAAGGGTTTCGGCCCAGGTATTCACAGCACGATACACTCCATGCTGTCCTTGGTGAGATGGATGGCAGTGATTTCCGGCATATTTATATCAATGATTGGAATGGAGAGGTTGCATTCAAATGGTTGAACGATGATTATGAGGATTATCGGTTCGTTCTCCAGTTTGGTCCCGGTACAATAAGGCTTTTTTATATTCCTCTTGATGATTGGATTTCAGAAAAGAAGAATTTTACGCCCATTGGTGTTCTCCATAATTCAATGATCGAACCTATCAAGACAAGTCTGTTTCCGTGGATCAAGGAGAAGATTTCCAGTAGTATTAAACCGCATGAAGATGTGGATAGGCCGGAAGGGTTCAAGCCCAGGTATTCGCAGTTGGATACGCTCCAGTATATCTATGACAAAATGACCACCGGAGCCGGGCGGCAGTTCTATCCTGAGTACGTGAACTTTATAAACAAAGAAAATAACTTTGTTTATTTCCATTATAACCACCCTGCTTACTCCAATTATGGCTTTGCATTCGGCCATGAAGGGCACGGCAACTGGGTTCTGTGGTTAAATAAAACGGATGAGGCGGGTAATGACAACCTGCGTATCGCCCAGGTTTCCGGTGATGGTATTCTACCCCTGGACGAGAAGTTCTTCCCGTGGTTGAAACGTATGATTGAGGATCGGGTTGAAGAACATGCAATGGCTGAAGTTAAAAAGCCTGAAGATTTCCAGCCCAGGTACAGCCAGCGCATGAACCATGCAGCCCTTCTGACCATTGGCGAAGAACTTGAGGATCTGTTCGGTTACATTGTATACGAAACCGTGTTTGATAACACTGGTGCGTTGGAACCGTACATTAAGTTTGGCACCAATGATGGCGATAATTATATCCTTGAAGGGAATGACAACAAAAAGGTGTTTACTTTGCGTGAGGCCAACACCGACATCCTGGGGGAATATCCTTACTTCAAGGCGTATCCTTTTAATAATAACCTGATTCCGTGGATCGTGACCCAGGTTAGATCGATGGCCATGCAGCCTATCGTGGAAGTCCGGGACATGGGTGAGGGTTTAATTCCGTCCAGGACAAGCCAGCTTGAGTCCGGGTACATCATTGCAGATCGTGATTCTGGGCAGCGGTTGGAAAAAGGTCCGATGGGTATTCAAACAGCAGAATGGGTCCACACAGACTTCCCGGTGTTAGAGCGTGAGAAGCTTTATGTGTTCTCAGATCCAATTCAAGCCCTCAAGGAAGCGGAAGAACGGTTTGGTGAAGCAAAATCCATTCGCATGTATTACATGGAAGGTGATGGAGCAGCTAAACGCGCTCATGGGTTTATGTTAATGAATATGGACACGCGCAAGTTCGTACCGCTTTCTCCTTATGATAACATCATTGTACGTTCCGTGACGAAAGACCGGGCCGAGCGTGGTCAAGTCGATTGGAATATGAAGCAGCCCAACAAAGAAATAAGGATGGTAGAGGTTTATTTTGATGTGAATGCCAGCACCAATAAGCCGCTGCCGGGCTATACACCCGAAACTGTGGATAAACCGGAAGGTTTTACACCCCGTTATTCGTATCGCCGGGCACAGGAATGGGATAAATATGTATCTGAGCATCAGAAGATGTCGGATACATATGATGTAGCTACGCTCCAGGCGAATGCAGACGCTTCACGGGAAGATCCTCCGGTGGTTATGACATTCCTGGTATACGACCGTGGCTTAGAATCCATAGAGAATACTGAGGAATTGCTTGAGTTACAGGAATATCTCCGTTACGAGAAGCCGCAGTTCGACCGGATGCTCCGTGCATTGGAGAACGAAGAGGGGCAACTGTTTACGGAACGGGCTGTTGAGAACGAGATGCGGTGGAAGTTTGAAGGGGATATGGATACCATTGATCAACAGCCTGAATATGATGATGCTTACGATTATATCATGTGGGAAGCCAGGAAGTTTGCGCCCCGTGCTTTGGAAACTTATATGAATAAGCATAGCCGGGAAGAGAATCTTGATATGCTTCGTTCTCTGGCCGTTGGTGAATTCCCTAAAGATCTGATGCGCGAACTGGGTACACAGTTCAATCCGAAGTACCCTGTAGGTCAATCGTATTTGATAGAGATTGATGAAGTGCCTTTTGTTGAACCTCTAGTTGGGATGCTTGACGCAGACAGGCTGTACGAATATGTCTATGCTGGAGAGACAGAAAAACTTGATGAGATGGGTTATGAAGTTGTTGATCATCCTCTCCTTGGTGAAGAGACTCTTGTTAATAAGAATACCGGAGGGGCTATTATAAATAACGAAATGCTCTTCAATTATTATGAGATTGGTAAGGGCAAGACCATTTACAAAAATACCCAGCAGAACTTTGCTGCCGATCTGCCGGAGCCGATGGTGGAAATGTATTACGGCACCACGATGAGTCATGCTAAAGAGATGTTCCCCGGCCTCATTCGTACCGCAGCATTCTCCAAGGAAAGTCCGGACGAGCCGTACAATAAAGTCGATGACCAGGAGGTCAAGGACGAGAAATCGATGCGGAAGGTCATTAAGCTCCGCAATAAGGTAGAAAAAGAGGAGCAGCAAAAAGGTACGGACCTGGGTAAAGGGCCGCATCTCCGGATTGGTCAGATGGATTATCTAAAAAGGGCAAAAGAACTTTATGGAGTAACAGAGAACATTTCTGATGCTGCATACATTCTTCCTGATGGTGAAATGTTAGATTTCTCCGAAGGTGGGGTTATGCGTACCCTGGACCACAGGAATGTTGGGAACGTGTTCGAAGATGTAAAAGAATCGATTGGTGCAACTGAGGGGATGCATAAATTTATGGATTTAGGGGCTGTCCGTATTACACCTGAAGATGGTGGTGTGGATATAAGAGTTCCCCCTACAGGTGAGCAGTATCAAAAGATTTTAGAATTTCTTTATTATTATGACGAGCCTAGAGTTGACGTTTATCATAATGGGAGACAGTATAGTTTGGAGTATTATGTTAATGCATCTCATCGGGTTGTTAATGATATAAAGAGAATTTTTAAGGGCGAAAAGGTTATTGAGGGTAATTTTATGAACTTGCATATTGCCCAAGCTGCCCCCAATACCCAGTTTAAGGGCTATGAGTATATGCCTTACCGGGGAATGCCGGACAAGGGTGGCCCTCCCGATGGGTATTCCCACGGGGGCACTCCTGATCCTCTTTATTTTAAGGATAATAACAAATCGAATGTGCTGCGGAACGATACGAAGTATGATGATCCGCAGACCGAGAACATACAGCAGGTGTGGTTGAGGGCACGGGAGCGTATTTTTCTGCCCGGCGATCAGGTTCTTCCTGAGAACGCTATCTTGGTTGTCCTGAAGAATGAGGATTCCGGGATCTCCACAGTTTTGGATGTGGTGGACGCAGTTGAGAAGGACGGTGATTTCGTTGGCATGAATATCCCCAACGAGCTTATCACCCGTTTCTTTTTCGAAATCCCGCCACAGGGCAATATTCTTCCGGCCTCAACGGACTATCCTTATGTTCAGGGTACGGAATTAGACGATTCTCCGGAACGTTCTGTAGATCAGAGCTTTTGGGGTATTAACAGGGACCGCAGAGAGGTGATATAATGCCGAGCACAATCCATGAAATAGTTGAAATGGCAAAAGAAGAACTTAAAGAACGTTGGGATGAGAGTCATGATGCTGATTCCCTCCAGGATGAAATCCACGAAATCGCTGATAGTGCTGTCCCTGTTTATTATGGTGAGATTTTAGAAGTAGCGAACAGCGACATTAACCTTGCCACGGACCAGCCGGAGCTTGGTCCGGCTTTTGGTGGTGAGCCAACACCTACTAATATTATTGCAGCCAACATTTATGAACGTGTTAGTGGGGAATTGAGCAGCTATCTGTATGAGTTGCAGGAAGAATGGGAGAACCGTGAGATCCCTGAGATTTCTGATGAATTAGTTAATGGGGCATGGAAGGAATTAATGGATGCATTGGAAAGGTATCCTCATATCCATTTTTCGAAAACAGTTGAAACTACTTCCCCTGATTCTCCGGAAAATCGTTTTGATTACCTATTTACGATTGATGGAGTGGGTAAATTTTTTGAAGTAGAGCTTGGTTATGATGATGAGGATGGGACATTTGATTATTACATTAATTTTTTCTACGATAATGGCAGTAAAGCTGAATTGCCAAATCAAGGTAAAAATTGGGCTATCAAAAATGGTGCTCAGTCAGCGGCTGCTTTTATGAATCGTATTGTTAATTTTGAGCGTGAACAGGTAGAAAAAGGCGCACTGGAGGAGGACATCAGTAGACCGGAAGATTTTACTCCCCGTTATTCCAAGAAGAAAGCGCACACGGACCACAATGTCTACTGGCTCAAAACTAAAGAACCGCTCCGGATCTTCGATGATGACAATGGCAACGAGTTGAAGGGGTTGGATAAGGGCGAAGA
>Ga0180433_10010776_pt1 | contig 10937 bp, 11 predicted proteins | sample SS_ome_8_FD_132980 | JGI IMG/M metagenome (GOLD analysis project Ga0180433, IMG submission 132980) | Hypersaline lake sediment archaeal communities from the Salton Sea, California, USA - SS_1_D_1 metaG | ecosystem: Environmental > Aquatic > Non-marine Saline and Alkaline > Hypersaline >...
ATATTAAACTATAAATAAATGAATTACCACCAAATAAAGGAGAAAATATGGCAGACAAAAATTCTCCACTGATAATTATATAAACCAATAAAGCGCCAAAAAGTCCGAATAAAACCGAAAAGGTTACAATTATTTTCCCTGGTTTACCCAAATAACGTTCAGCGTAACCAACCAATCTATGCTTTTTTTTAGTTCTACAAACTATTTCTCCATAAATCAAATGCACTAACAAGGTTATTAATGTCAAACATAATAAAAAAACAGCACCAATCAAAAAACCTGACTGGGCCACTACAAAAGGAATTCCAAACATTCCTGCTCCAACAATAGTTCCTACCAAAACAGCAACTGCATAGAAAAAATTTCTATCCATTAAGCTTAGAAAATGGCTATACAGAAACTAGAAATTGAAAATTAACTTTTATTTTTCTATTTTCTAGTTTCCGTTACTAATTTCTATTCCGATACTTTATAAACCTCATCTCCTTCTCTGACTTTATCCTTTACTTTTAATCCGATAACATCTCCTTTTTTAGCCTTTTCAACATTTTCATGTTCAACCTGCATTGAATCTACTGATTGTTCAAAATCAGAAGTACTACCCTTTATATGAATAGTATCACCTACTTTAATTTCTTTACTAGCCTCAATAATCGCAACACCAATTTTTCCAAAATAATGAGTTATTTTACCGACGAGCTCTTCTTTTTTTTCTTCGACCATTTTTATAGTTCGCTTGCGCTTGAAATTATTAATTTCTCCTGCCAAACAAGAGTTTGTCCAAATTATTTAAATATATTTTAAATAAGTGAACAAAATAAATAATTAAGCAAACGAAACGACTAATTAATTACTTACTGTTTTTTATTTTGAATTATTTGTTTTTTAATAATTTCTTCACATTTACTATTTTTTTGTTTTTCTTTATCAATTAACTTTAAAAGCCGTTTTACTAAAGTTTTTGGGTTAGAATCATAAACAACTTTTCCTGGTCCCCTGTGTGATTTTTTTATAATACCTTTAACCATATCGGCTGTTCCGCCAGAACCAATTAAAACCCCACTGGGCTTTCTATCTTCAAAAGCAATCGTAAACTCATTTAAGGTTCCTATTCTACCACAAATCGTAATAACTCCATCGGAAGAACGCGCTAATAAAAGATTTCTACCAGCATAATCAAAACCAGTATAAATAATCATATCATGATAATCGGTTGGCAGCCGATAAGATTTAACATGATCTCTTTCCGAAGAAGCTGGAGAAAGCCCAATAACAGTTCCGGCTTCTTCTTTAGCGCCAATAGCTGCCCAATAAGGAATACCAGAGGTTGCGCCAGTAACTAAAACCCCTCCTTGCTTGACTATTTCTCTTCCTACTTCTTTGGCTAATTCTAACGCACCTGGAGCGCAATATTTTGTGTCCGCTGCACCAGAAACAGCAATTGTATATTTCATATTTATAGAAACAAATTTATACAGATAGTTACGTAGATTTACGCAGAACTTCCGCATTTTTATGCATTACTATCTGTGTTCTTCTGCTTCTAGTATCATTATATCATAATTCCACTACATCTCCTATTAGAGGAGCTATAGCATCAATCCCTAAATGGTCTCTTATTTGCTGCACCAAGGCCAAAGAAGGAGCCTCTTCTCCATGGGTAACAAATATTTTCTTTGCTGGTTTTTTAAAGGCAACTAACCAATTATAAATTTCTTTTTGATCAGCATGAGAAGAATATGCGCCTATCGCTCTTACTTCAGCTCTTACTGGAATTATTTCATTAAGTATTTTAACTTCTTTTTCTTCATCTAAAAGTCGCCTTCCTAAACTTCCAGCTACTTGATAACTAACAATTAGAAGACAACTATTAGGATCTGGTAAATAACGAATTTCGTGATGTAAAATTCTTCCACCGGTTGACATCCCTGAACCAGCCATAATTACTTTAGGCGGCTTAACATTATTAATTTGCTTTGATTCTTCTGTAGTTTTCGTAAGAGTTAATCCAGAAAACTTAAATAATTCATCACCAGATTCAATTAAATAAGAGGCCTCTTTATTATAATAATTTGGATATTTTTTATAAACCCCCAAAGCATCAATGGCCAATGGACTATCGACAAAAACTGGAATCTTAGGAATCCGATTATTTTCAACTAATTCATTTAACTCATAAAGCAATTCTTGTGTTCTCTCCAAGGCAAAAGCTGGGATCATAATAGTCCCTCCTTTGGTAATAGTGTCTTCAATAGCATTTTCTAATAAATCCTTTCTTTCCTTAGTTCCTTCATGAACTCTATCACCATAAGTAGATTCAACTATTATGTAGTCGGCTTCATCAATTTCTTCAGGAGGATTAAGTAAAGGAACAGGCTGATTACCAAGATCGCCGGAAAAAACAATTTTTTTATCTCCAACCCATATCTCAATTATTGCAGAACCTAAAATATGACCGGCGTCTCTAAATCTACAAGAAACACCCGAACTTAAATTAATTTTCTTACCATAATCAACACCCTCCATTAAGGTTAGGCTGTTTTTTACATCTTCAAAACTGTAAATTATTTCTTTATTAAACCTTTTCGCCTCATTTTCTAATATTCCCTGGCTATCTTCAAGCATAAAATAAGCAAAATCTTTTGTAGGATTAGTGGCTATTATTTTCCCCCTAAATCCATCCTTGTAAAGCTTGGGGATTCTGCCAGTATGATCAATGTGAGCGTGAGTAACCAAAAGGTAATTTATCTCTTTAGGATCGTAAGGAAATTTTTCATAATTTTTTTCCTCAACATGCTGAGCACCTTGAAATAATCCACAGTCAACTAAAATTTTAATATTCTCTGATTCTGATTCAATCTCTAAAAGATAATTTGAGCCCGTAACCATTTGAGCGGCACCATAAAAATGTAATTTTATTCTATTGGATATTTTTTCCTTTGACATTTAAAAAATTATTAATTAAAGCTTCATTTTAATTATATCATATTTAAAACATGGCCTAAACTTAGACCTTAAGAATACACAATATAACTAACAAATCTCTCACGATCGTGAGAGATTTGTTAGTTATATATTAAAATTTTTATTTTTAATATCTAAACAATTTGTCTGAGTTGATTTACTTTATCTAAATTCTCCCAAGGTAAATTTAAATCATTGCGACCAAAATGACCATAAGCAGCAACTTGACGATAAATAGGACGACGTAAATTAAGATTTTTAATAATCATTCCCGGTCGTAAATCAAAAACTTTTCTAATAATCTGAGCAATTTTATCATCAGCAATTTTACCAGTATTATATGTATTAACATCTATTGTCAAGGGATCGGCTACTCCAATAACATAAGCTAAACGAACTTCGGCTTTATCTGCTAATCCAGCGGCAACTAAGTTTTTAGCAACCCATCGAGCGCCATAAGAGGCGGAACGATCAACTTTAGTTGGATCTTTTCCAGAAAAACAGCCGCCCCCGTGAGAACCAACACCGCCATAAGTATCTACAATAATTTTCCTTCCAGTCAATCCCGTATCAGCTTGAGGGCCACCAACAGCAAAACGACCGGTGGCATTAATATGATATTTTGTCTTTTTGTCTAATAATTTTTTAGGAATAATTTTTTCAATAACTTCTTTTTTAATTTCTCTCCTTAATTTTGACATCGCAACTTTAGAATCGTGTTGAGCGGCAATTACTACATTTTCCAATCGGACTGGTTTACCATCTTGATATTCAACTGTTACTTGAGATTTGCCATCCGGCCTTAAATAAGGCAATTTGCCCTTTTTCCTAACATCAGCTAATTTTCTAACAAGCTTATGCGCTAAAACTATTGGCAGAGGCATATATTCAGGTGTTTCGTTGCTTGCATATCCAAACATTAAACCCTGGTCTCCTGCTCCCAGTGTTTTTAAATCTTCTTTTTTATACTGACTAACGCCCAGAGCAATGTCTTTTGATTGTTCTTGAATAGCAACCATAACACCGCAGGTAGCATAATCAAAACCATAATTAGCGTCAGTATAACCAATGTCTTTAATAACTCCTCTTATAACTTGGGGAATATCAATGTAGGAGTCTGTGGTCATTTCGCCGGCTGTTATTAATACTCCATTAGTAGCTAATGTTTCAACGGCCACCCGTCCATGAGGGTCACCTTTTAAAACAGCATCCAAGATAGCGTCAGAAATCTGATCGCACATTTTATCTGGATGCCCCTCGGTTACTGATTCTGAGGTAAGATAATTTTTTTTCATTTTTAGTTATTAAAAGTTAACTATTAATTGCCAACTGTTTAATTGTTAACTGTTAATTGTTGATAGTTAATTGCCTGCCTGCCGGTAGGCAGGTTGATAGTTAATTGTCATACGCATATTTTAGCTTAATTATAAAATCTAAACAAGTCAACTACTAATTTGTGGAAAAAAAATAAATAGCCTAATTTAGTTTGGCTATTTATTTTATGTTTTTCTTTAAATATTTTTTTTAGATTTTAATTCTCTCTGTTTTTCCAAAAATTTACTTCCTGGACGATGAACTATAATAAGGGGTCGTTTCGGCTTTTTTCTATACTCTTGAGGCCTAGTTGGTTTCATTGAGGGGATCTTCCACGACAAATCACACATTGAAAACAGTGGGCATTTTTTTTGAGCATTTTCTATACATTTTTTTGTCTCATCACAAGGTTTTACCATACCTTCAAAACTATACTCCGGATAATTGAATCCCATTTTATGAATCTCCTTTTTAAATTTTTAAATTACTAAAGAACTTAAGGCTATAATATATCATTTAAATATAAAAAGGTCAACGCTGATTTAAGGTACTGACAAACTTAAATAAAAAAAGGGGGAAACATTTTTTTCTTTTTTAAAAAACTTCTATTTTTTTGAAACAAATTCATTGTCTTTTATATAAAAACGCCAAAGTTTGTCGGCCCATTCTTGCGCATAATCAATCCCGATTCGCTTGCCAGTTATAATTTGGCTGGACTTGATCTTTTCACCTTCCTCCAACCAAATTTCTTTACTCTTTACCACGTCTATTCCATAATGACTTTTATCTAAATCCATCCAGCGACACAATTTCCCGGGTCCATTCGCAAGATTTTTTAGTTCATTAATTTTGCATTTTGCATTTTGCATTTTGCATTTACAGATTTCACTAGTTGGCTCCAAGGCTCTAATAAGTACACATTCTGGCTGTCCTGTTTTTCCGGTAGATATATTAAATTGCCAATACATTCCATAAACCAAGTAAATATAAATATGCCCACCGATTAGCCATTCTGCCTTATTTCGCTCTGTCTTTTTACCCTTGTAGGCATGCGAGGCCTTGTCTTCTGTCCCAATATAGGCCTCTGTTTCAACAATTTTGCCAACAAGCTTACCTTTCTTAGTCTGATGAATTAAATATTTACCAAGCATCTGCTTAGCTACTTTTAAAGTCGGCTGGGTATAAAATTTTCTGGATAAGCGTCTCATAATATAAATATACTAATTTTATGCCAATTTACGAATTGCGAATTTGTAGATTTTTATTATTTCAGTATTGCAATTACTAAAATATTCGTCTTCTTTCCGTTTCTTTTTAAATATTTCGATTCTTTAATTTCAAATCCCTGTTTTTTAAAAAGCTTATTTAATTCTTTTTTAGTAAAAGCGTGATAATAACGCTGGATTTTTAATTTCTTTGATGATATTATAATGTTCTTGCGAAAAGGAAATTTAAAAAGATGCCAACAAGTCATTATAATCTTTCCATTTTTTTTCAAAACCCGTTTTATTTCTTGTAAGGCTTTAATCTGTAATTCTTTAGATGGAATATGGTGAAAAACTGCGATTGACCAAATTGAGTAGAAGTAATTATCAGAAAATGGTAAATTAAATATATCAGCCACTTGAAAATGGTCGCCATGTTTTTCTTTTGCTTTTTGAATCATTTTCTCTGAAAAATCTACTCCAATATATTTAATGTTTTTACCTTTGAATAACTTAAATAAACGACCATTTCCACATCCCAAATCAAGAACTTTTTCGCCCTTTTTGATATATTTTTTAAGCTCTTCAATTTCTGGCCAGTTTTTTTCACGACTAGCAGAAAATGACTCAGCATTTTTATTAAAATATTCTTTTGTTTCTTCTATTAAATTTTTTGCGTATGACGAATTCATATGAAAATAAAATAATTAAAGAATTAATTCAGAATAAAATTAAAACAACTGAAGAGTTTTTTGTATGGCAGAGAAAATTATCAAAAGAGTTCAAGCGACCTTTCCCGACTAACATAGAGCTACTAAAAGCATACCGCGATTTGGTTAAAAAAGACAAGATAAAGCCAAATTTAGCATTAGAAAATTTATTAAAAACTAGAAAAGTTCGCACTCTTTCCGGAATTGCCTCTATAACAGTCATTACTAAACCGTATCCTTGTCCTGGAAACTGCCTTTATTGCCCCAATGAAAAAGAAATGCCAAAAAGTTATTTGGCTAATGAACCAGCTTGCATGAGAGCGGTCTTAACTAAGTTTAACCCCTACAAACAGGTTGAGGCCAGAATAAACTCTCTTCAGCTCACTGGCCATACTACTGATAAAATTGAATTAATTGTTTTAGGTGGAACTTGGACAGCTTATCCGAAAAAATACCAAACCTGGTTTATTAAACGATGTTTTGACGCTGCTAATACACTTAGGGATCGCACCCCTAAGTCAAAAAATTTGAAAGAAGCGCAAAAAATAAATGAAAAGGCAAATAACAGAATCATTGGACTGACATTAGAAACAAGACCTGATTACGTCACAATAGAAGAAATTAAAAGAATGAGAAGTTTGGGTTGTACTCGGGTTGAATTAGGAGTTCAAAGTATTTATGATAATGTTTTAAAATATAATCGACGAGGCCATAATGTAGATACAATCATAAAGGCAACTAAATTGCTAAAAAATGCCGGTTTAAAGGTTACATACCATATGATGTTAAATCTACCCAAATCTAATCCCAAAAAAGACAAAGAAATGTTCAAAAAGTTGTTCTCGGATCCTGATTTTCAACCGGATCAGTTAAAAATTTATCCCTGCGTTATTCTAAAAACTTCTCCTTTATATAAGTTATGGAAACAAGGCAAGCATAAATCATATTCAAAAAAACAATTGGTAGATTTGCTTGTTAAAATAAAAGAAAAAATCCCGCCTTATGTAAGAATTATAAGAGTAATCCGCGATATCCCTTCCCAAAGCATTATTGCGGGTAACAAAATTACAAATCTTCGCCAAATTTTACAACAAAAAGGAGTAAAATGCCGATGCATTCGCTGCCGCGAGCCGCGAGCACTTGAATCAGGAATTATGAATTATGAATTACGCAGACGAAATTATGAGGCATCAGATGGACAGGAAATATTTTTATCTTTTGAAGACGTTAAAAATGACAAATTATTGGCTTTTTTGCGACTTAGAATAACCAATAATTGGACTCTGCCAGTTTTAAAGAATTCCGCCTTAATCCGTGAACTCCATGTTTATGGACAAATGGTTCCGATTAAAAAAAGGTTTAAAAAAGTCCCGCAACATACTGGATTAGGAAAAAAATTAATGAAAAAAGCAGAAGAAATTACTAAAAAAGAATTCGGATTTTCCAAAATGGCTGTAATTTCCGGTATAGGAGTCCGCGAATATTATCAAAAATTAGGATATAAATTAAAAGAAGAATATATGATTAAGAAATTATAATAAAGTAAAAATATGGAAAAATTTACTTTTCTAAAACCAAAACAAATATTTAATTTAGATTCGGAAATAAAAAGAAAAATTTCTAAACTGAATAATTTAATTTTTCTTTATCTCCCCATTATTCCCTACACAGCAGAAGCTATTACGATTTCTGTTATTGATTATTTAGAAAAATACTATCCTGGATATGGAATTAATATAATATTAGAACAAATAGAAAAGAAGGGAAATAATCAATGCTGGATATTAAACCAAGAAGAATATTTGAAGAAAGGAAAAAAAATTATTAATGATAAAAAATTAATAAAAAAAATAGAAAAAGATTTTAACAAACATTCATTTAATTTCCACAATTTTGTTTCAATATTAGAAAAAGATGGAATTAATAGCAAAGATTTAAAAGAAAATTATGTAAAATTCTTAGAACTTTACATAAAGGCGTTTGCTACAGTATATTGTATAACGGGTCCAATTACTAATGGAGGATACGGGGATTTTATAATTAAAAAACTTTTAAGAAAATATAATTATTCTGATGATATTAAAAATGCTATTAGCATTTTAACAAGAACTAAATGCAATTTTATCGCTCAAGAAGAAAAAGATTTAAAAAAAATTTCTTTTTTAATCAAAAAATCTGGGGTTAGCTCTTTATCTCAATTAAAATCAAGATTTCCAAAAATTTATAATTCTCTTAAAGTGCATCAAAAAAAATATTATTGGATAGAAAATAACTATATAGATGTAAAATATTTAAGTATAAATTACTTTTTTAAAAAGACAACAAAACAAAAAGACAATAAGTTGAAAAAAAATAATTATAATTTGAAAAATAAAATTTCTTATAAAAATATTAAAAAAAATGATGTTTATTTATTAAAAAAATTAGGTGAGTTCGCAGAGATGCACGACCAAAGAAAGAAAATAAATTTAATTGCTAATTATTGGTTATTAGAATTTTTAAAAAGAATTGCTAAAAAGGCCAAAACCGAATTTGATTTACTTAAATTTGCGTCTTTTTCAGAAATTATTGATTTAATCAATGGAAAAAGAATAAATAAAAAAAATTTGTTATTGAGAAGAAAAAAATGTTTTATAATTACAGTTAAAGGAGGTAAAGAATACTGGCTCACTGGAAAAGATTATAATTTTGTAAAAAGTTTAATTTCTAAAAAGACAAAAATAAGGAAAAAGAATACCTTCAAGGGATTAACAGCTAATCGGGGAATTGTATCTGGAAAAGCACGAATAGTTTTTGATGCAAAAAATAAAGAAAAAATCTTTAAAAAAGAAGAGATTTTAGTCACATCAATGACAAGACCAGAATTCATTCCATTGGCCAAAAAGGCAAAAGCGATAATCACTGACGAGGGCGGCATAACCTGCCACGCCGCCATAATCTCCCGTGAACTAAAAATTCCTTGTATTATTGGAACAAAAATCGCTACCAAAGTTCTGAAAGATGGTGATAAAGTGGAAGTGGATGCGGAGCGAGGAATTGTGAGAATAGTTAAAAAGGCAAAATAGTTATTATTTACGATTAAATTAAAAATTATTGTTAGTTAAAGCGGAGTCCCGTTTGACGGGACGAATAAAGGTGTAGTAAGAATAATTAAAGAATAGATCTGGTAGAAGCTTGCCCCGTAGTGAGCGCGAAGCGCTCTACTACTGGGGTAGATGCGAAGCGAGGAGTGGTAAAAATAATCAAAAAAAATAAATATAGTAAAGGCTTGCCCCGTACTTAACGAACGTAGTGAGTTATAGTACTGGGGTTGACGGGACAAATAAAGGTGTAGTAAGAATAATTAAGAAATAAGAATATGTGATAAATCACTTATTTCCCTAACTAAAAATAGTCCTATTTCAGGACTATTTTTAGTTTCTATAAAATATTTTTTACTAATGAAATTCCCCTTTAACTTTATCGTACCAATTACAAAAGGGATAATTATCAGCCGGTTTAGGCATATCTCCTTCCAAAACCTTAATTGCCAATTCTATATCGTTTTTAGTATTTGCAGGATTAGTTTTCAAGGTTTGAACATAGACCAGCATGGGAAATCCGTCGTGTAGTTTTTCTCCGTCTTGAGGATAAAAATAAATCAAATGACCAACCCCGGTTGTCTTTCTTCTATTGACTTCTAAAAGAAATGTATAGGCATCTAGTTGGGCTTGGTAAGCAGGTAAAATTTCTTCTTTTGTCCTGGGGTCAGAACTGGAGGTTTTATGGTCCACCGGAGTATATTTGCCATCTTCAGTTACTAAACATTCGTCCAATTTACCATAGAAACCATATCCTTGCCCTGAGCCTGTTGAAGGGTGATGATAAAAGTAAACTTCAGTAAAAGGTTTTTCCAGCTTTCCTTTAATTTTTCCTTCAACCATGGGCGGTAATTCTCCGATTTCTCTATAAATATCAAAATAATTTTTAACTACTTTATCAAATCTGTTAGCCAAGCGTGAAACAATCCCTTCTGGCTGTCTAATACCTCTATTATATTGTAACCAGAAGCAACGAGGGCATCGTTTCATGCCCTCAATTCCGCTATGTGATAACCATGTTTTTTTCTTCCTTTCCATTACTTGGAAAAAAACTTTAAAGAATCAATTGTCGCGTCCATAAAATAATTCATATCTTCTTCCAAATTACTGCCAAAAATCATATCATCAAACAATGCTTTTAAGACTCCACTGCCAGTTGCTAAAACAGCCATCTCTAATTCGGTCATGGTTTCTCCCTGTCCTTCTTGACGTTTAAATTCTTCAAATTTTTCTAATACTACAACATAAGAATGCAGCTTTTCCATTTTTTCCTTTGGTCCAATTTCTGTAAAATCTTTTCTTATCTTAGTATTCTCTATGCCGAAATAAATAGCCAGCCCTAAAGAAATAACTGAAATAATAGTTAAAACTATTACCAACACTTTAAGGTTGAGATAAGCGGTTTTGATTTTCTTAAAATTTAACCAGTTCATAAATTTATTTTAAGATTAATTATTATTTTTTAATTCCTATTTTTTGCAAAATATTTTTATTACGTTTCTTAGAAAATATAAAAATATAAAGTATTTCTAAAATTGCCAAGGTGTTTACTAAAAACAAAATGATAAACCAGATTTTGTGATTATTTTTAGCAGCTTTCCATAGAGCCACCCCTTTCCATGGTAACACCCAAAGTACAGATAGATATATAAAAAATAACAAAG
>Ga0180433_10010777_pt1 | contig 10937 bp, 20 predicted proteins | sample SS_ome_8_FD_132980 | JGI IMG/M metagenome (GOLD analysis project Ga0180433, IMG submission 132980) | Hypersaline lake sediment archaeal communities from the Salton Sea, California, USA - SS_1_D_1 metaG | ecosystem: Environmental > Aquatic > Non-marine Saline and Alkaline > Hypersaline >...
AATCAAAATGGTCCCCAAAATGATCGCAACAAAGACGATTCCCAAAATCACAATCGAGGAAAAGGTCATTTGACCCGGTTCCTGAGAATCCAGATTCAACTGTCGAACAATCGTTCCTAGAGTCCTTGGCAGAGACGAAAGAATCCCAACCGAAATGATTAGGCTTATCCCGTTTCCAATACCTCTCTCCGTGATCTGTTCTCCGATCCACATTAGGAAAAGGGTCCCAGTACTCATCGCTGCCATCACAACCAAGAAGAAAAGCCATGGGAAACCAAGGATTTGAGAAGCAAGCAACTGCGGAACAATAATTCCGGGATGTGACATGTTCAAACTAAGCGCATACTTTGCTAAAAGAGCAGACTGAAAAAGAGCCAAGACAATCGTCATCAAACGAATCCCCTTTCCCATTTTTTTCTTTCCTGCATCTCCATTTTCCCGAATCTCTCTTTGAAGAGACGGGACAACAGCAACCAATATCTGCATAATGATCGAGGCTGAAATATACGGCATAACCCCAAGAGCGATCACCGTCATTTGCGCAAATGCACCACCTGAGAAAATATCTACCAATTGAAAGAGATTTTGGCTCCCCCCAGTAAGCTGACGGAAGACTTGAAAAACTTCGTCCCCATTAATGCCGGGAACGGGAATATAAGCCCCAATACGACAAACAACGAGCATTAAAAGAGTAAAGAGAATTTTATACTTTACTTCTTCTATCGAAAAGATCTTTTTTATCGTCTGGAGCATATGACCTAGATGCGTTTAAATTCGATTCCCTGCTTTTCTAGCTTGGAAATCGCGTTCTTGGAATATCGATTTGCTTCGATCACAACTTTTTTTGTGATTTCTCCACTTGCAAGGACTTTAAATCCTCCTCTCATCCGGCGCATTGGAAAGCCCTTCTCCATGAGAGTCTTCTTACTAACGATTTCTCCATCTTCAAAGGTATCATTAATTCGACCTAGATTAATCTCAAACACCGGCACTTTAAACTGCGCGTTGGAAAACCCTCGATGTGGAAGCTTTTGGTAAAGAGGCAGCTGCCCCCCTTCCTTTCCAGCACGAACCTTGTACCCGGAACGAGACTTAGCCCCTTTGTGTCCACGGCCAGAAGTCTTACCTAACTTTGAACCAGGTCCTCGTCCTACACGCTTTCTTCGTTTAGGCTTTCGGTGTGTATCTTGTAATTCTGATAATTTCATACAGCTGCTCCCCTTGCATCAAGTGTCGCTTGTCTATTTCTAAGGTCTGAAAGTGCCAGGAACGTTGCACGCACCTGGTTAAGTGGGTTGCTAGAGCCAAGACTTTTGGCCACAACATCTTTAACTCCACTTACCTCAAGAACGGCTCGGACCTTGGATCCTGCAATAATTCCAGTTCCTTCTTTTGCTGGCTTTAGGAGAACTCTAGCTCCATCCCAGTCGGTAAGAATTTCGTGAGGAATCGTTGTTCCTTCGAGTTCAAAAGCAAGGACGTTCTTACGAGCGGCCTCTCCTCCTTTACGGATTGCGTCGGCAACTTCATTTGCCTTTGCAAAGCCAACTCCCACTCGTCCATTTCCATCGCCAACAATGACGAGGGCTGAAAAGCTAAATTTACGCCCCCCTTTAACCACCTTTGAACAGCGATTAATATAGAGGACTTTCTCTTCAAATTCGGTATCGAAATCTTCTTCTCTTTTGCCTTTCATAGCCATGAATTATCCTAAAATTTTATTCCTTTTTCGCGAGCGGCATTGGCAAGCTCAGCGATGATCCCATGATATTTAAGTCGTCCACGATCAAAAACCATTTGATCGATTTTTTTATCCTTAGCAAGCTCAGCAATCTTTTCACCTACAATTCGCGCAGTTTCCTTCGATTTCTTCTTCCCTCTAAGTTCTTTCACAAGGGTGCTGTAACTTGCCAACGTAAGTCCATTTTCGTCATCAATCAGTTGTACACCGATGTGGCTAATCGATTTGAAAACCGATAGTCGAGGACGTTCAGCAGTTCCTCGAAGCTTTTTCCTAACGCGCATACTACGCTTCTTACGGATAGTATTACGTTTTTCTAGATTTAGATGCATCTCTTACTTTCCTTTTGCTGACTTACCAGCTTTCTTACGAACATACTCATCAACATATCGGATCCCTTTTCCTTTATAAGGCTCGGGGGGCCTCTTAGCGCGAACATCTGCAGCAAACTGCCCAACAAGTTGTTTGTCCACTCCTGTAACTTTGATAAGCGTGCTTTTTTCAACAGCCACTTGAATTTCAGAAGGGATATTCACTTGGGTCGGGTGAGAAAACCCAAGTTGCAAATCAAGGACAGTTCCCTTAACTGCTGCTCTGTATCCAACACCAATTAAACTCAGTTGTTTTTCAAATCCTGTGCTGACCCCAATAATTGCATTGTTGATTAAAGACCAGTGGAGGCCGTACATAGGCTTTGGGAGGCCGCTCTTCTCATCGTAGTGTACCGAGATCTGCCCTTCTTCAACTTTGACAGAGATTCCCTCTGGAATATTTCGCTTAACGGTGCCTTTGGGACCTTTCACCTCTACTTCAGCTTTAGAAGCCTTAATTTCTACCCCTTTTGGAAGAAGAATGGGTGTTTTAGCTAATCGTGACATGTTACTTATTTCCTAATTTTACCAAACAAAACAGAGGAGTTCTCCACCTGCTTTCATTTCTCTTGCTTTCTCTCCATCTAAAACTCCAGAGGGTGTCGATAGAATTGCAATTCCAAGACCACTGAAAACTCTAGGGATTTCTTGGTATCCTACATAGTATCGAAGACTCGGCTTTGACATCCTTTTAAGACCATGGATCACGCTGTTTCTTGTGTTTTTAATGTACTTAAGAAAGACACGGATCTGGCGCTTCTTCTCATTCACAAGAAAGTTATTCACATAACCTTTGTCTTGAAGAACGGCAATGATGTTTTTGTTCAGCTTGCTGCATCTTACATCAACATATTTATGTTTTGCATCTTTAGCATTTCGAATTCTTGTAAGTAGATCTGCTACTGTATCGGTTACTGACATCTTATCCTCTAATTTTCACGCTTATATGGAAGGCCGAGCTGCGTGAGTAGCTCAAGGCATTCTTCTTCTTTCTTTGCCGTTGTAACAAAGGTGATATTCATCCCTTGATCTCGTTTCACATTATCGAGGTTAAGCTCTGGAAACATCTGCTGATCAGGCAACCCCAAAGAATAGCTTCCTCTACCATCACCCTTCTTGTTGAAACCACGAAAGTCACGAATACGAGGGCAAACGATGTTTGAAAAACGGTCTAGAAATTCGTACATCCGCTTCCCTCTAATGGTTACCTTCAATCCAACTGCTTGCCCTTCACGAAGCTTGAAGTTCGCGACAGACTTTGTTGCTCGGGTTACGATAGGCTTCTGTCCTGAAATAAGCGTAAGCTCTTTTACACAATCTTGAATGATATTCTTATCTTTTACAGCCTCTGCGACTCCCATACTGATGATAATCTTTTTCAGCTCAGGAATATTCATCGGGTTTTGATAAGAGAATTTCTTTTTCAAGGACTCTCTAACTTCTTCTTCGTATCTCTTCTTTAATCTAGACATGTTATGCCTTCACAGGTTTTTTAAGGGTTCGATGGCTAACTTCTTTTCCATCATCAATATAAACGAGCTCTTTTGAGCCATCTTTGCCCATTTTCACATTCAGCTTGATCTTTTTTCCGTCACCATCACATAGAGCTACATTTGAGATGTGAATAGACTTCTCCAAACTCACTATCTCAGACTTTTGTCCTTGTTGACGTGCTTTCGTATGTCTTTTTCGGACATTGACTCCTTGAACGAGGATACGGCTATCCTTCTTTGCAAGAACTTCACCTACTTTCCCTCGATCGTTTCCATTGAGGACGAGGACTTTGTCCCCAATTTTGATCCATTTCTGTTTCATTTCTAACGTTCCTCTTTAAATCACTTCGGGAGCAAGTGAACTAATTTTGATAAATCCTTTATCTCGCACTTCCCTAGCAATGGGCCCAAATATGCGAGTGCCCTTTGGGTTTTGCTTATCATCAACAAGGACACAGCTGTTATCGTAAAACCTGATCATTGTTCCATCCTTGCGGCGGATATAGCTCTTTGTTCTAACGATTACCGCCTTAATGACATCACCTTTCTTGACGCTTCCCTTTGGGTCTACTTCTTTTACTGAGCAAACGATTGTATCGCCCACATGGGCATACCGTCTTCTGGTTCCACGAAGAACCTTAAAGCACTTAACTCTCTTGGCTCCGCTATTATCTGCTACTTCTAATTCTGTTTCTTGTTGAATCATCGTTTCTCACTACTTACATTTTTTTTATGAAAGGACATCCACTACAATCCAGCGCTTAAGCTTCGAAAGAGGACGGGTTTCTTGAATCCTTACCCTTTGACCAGCCTTAAGGTCACTTTTTTCGTTGTGCGCGTAGTATTTTTTGCTTCTCTTTACTACCTTTTTGTAACGTGGATGAGCAATTGTTCTCTCTACATTGACCGTTACAGTCTTATTCATCTTAGCTGAGACAACAATTCCTTCTCGTACTTTCTTTCTTCCTTGAGCTTCCATAATCTCTTACGCTGATCCTTGGTTCTTCTTTTGACGCAAAACAGTTAGGATTCGCGCCCGATCTTTTTTCTTACCTTTCAGTTCGTGGGGCTTCTCTAGTTTTCTCGATACGCGAAGTTCATTAGTCAGCTCGAAAATATCTCTGCAAATATCCTCATACTGGCCTTCAAGCTCTTCAACTGATTGGTTAATAATTTCTTTCACCTTTAACATTTTCGCCTCCTTAGACTCTTTCAACCCGCTCTACAAAGCGCGTTCGATACGGAAGTTTCGCTGCTGCTTTGAGAAGGGCTTTCTTTGCTTCGTCTTTTGAGACGTTCGCAACTTCAAATAAAATTCGTCCTGGTCGAGCAACAGCAACCCAATGGTCTGTTCCTCCTTTTCCTTTACCCATACGGGTTTCAGCAGGCTTTTTAGTAATTGGCTTATCAGGAAAAATACGAATCCATACTTTTCCTTTTCGACTAAAATAGCGGGTAATTGCAACCCGGCATGATTCAATCTGCTGGTTAGTAATCCGTCCGCGATCAAGAATTTGCATTCCGAAGTCACCGAATTCAACAAACTGCCCACCCTTGGCGGTTCCGCTCATCGAGCCTTTCTGTTGTTTTCTAAATTTCGGGCGTCCCGGTATCAGTGCCATTGCGATATTCTCCTAATTCCTTATGCGTGGTCTTCGCCTTTATTGATCCAAACTTTGACCCCTGTTGAGCCATATGTTGTTTCAGCTCGCGCTGTTGCATACTGGATGTTAGCTCTCATTGTATGAAGAGGAATTCGCCCCTCTTTATACCACTCAGTTCTGGCAATTTCTGCACCGCCAATCCGTCCAGAAATCTGAACTTTAATTCCAGCCGCTCCAGCATCCATTGTTGCTTGGATCGCTTTCTTTAGTACTCGTCTAAAGGCGACGCGCCTTTCTAGTTGTTTTGCAATACCTTCAGCTACTAGCTTAGCGTCTAGATCTGGGCGTTTAATTTCTGCAACTTCAATCCAAATATCTTTGCCGGTTAGCTTCTTTAGATCTTTTTTAATCGTTTCAATTTCAGCCCCTTTTTTTCCAATGACGAGACCAGGTCTCGCAGTGTGAAGGGTAACTTCAATCTTTTCGCTCATTCGCTTGACAACAATCTCAGCTGTGCCAACACAACAAGGTTTCTTCATGAGGAAATTACGAATCTCCCGATCTTCAAATAGGTGCTTTCCAAATTCTTGCTTGTTAGCAAACCAAACAGATTTCCAGTTTTTCTTAAGAGCGAGTCTAAATCCTGTCGGCGATGTTTTTTGTCCCATGTTTCCTCGTTAATTTTCCGTTCCAACGATGACCGTAAAATGGCTCATCCGTTTCAAGATAGGCACACGCCCACCTCGACTCTTCGATTTTGCCCGCTTCATTACAGGACCAACATCGATGCGCACTTCTTTTACTTTAAGATCACGCCGTTGAACGCTATAAAGTGTTTCTGCATTCGCAATGGCACTATCAAGAGTCTTTTTTAAGAGGCGTCCCCCTTTCAAATTCGAATAAAGGAGTTGAAGGAGAGCTTCCTCACAGGCCTTTCCGCGAATCAAGTCAGCTGCAAGGCGTGCTTTCCTTGGGCTGATTCGGACGTATTTCGTTTTGGCTATTGCTTCTCGCATTGTCATATCCTTTACTTCTTAACCGGGTGGCCTTTAAAGAGCCGAGTAGGAGAAAACTCTCCCAATCGGTGACCGACCATATTCTCAGACACAAAGACTGAGATAAATTTCTTACCATTATGAACTTCGATCGTATGTCCAATCATTTCAGGAATAATCATCGATCGTCTAGACCATGTCTTAATCGGGTTTTTTGACCCTTCATCATTCTGTTTCAGGACCTTCTTTACTAGGTGGTGATCCACAAAAGGACCTTTTCTTAAGCTTCTACCCATTATTTCTTCCTTCGGTCTTTCACGATCAGCTTCTTCGATTTCTTCTTCGATCGGGTGCGGAATCCCTTAGTCTGCATTCCCCATGGAGTTTGTGGAATATATCCATTGTGACGCCCTTCTCCACCACCATGTGGGTGATCAACAGGGTTCATTGCGGTCCCTCGAACTGTTGGACGAATCCCTTTCCAGCGCGATCTACCAGCTTTCCCTTCAACGCGAAGAGCATTTTCAGCATTGGAAACAACACCAAATGTCGCGCGGCATGTTTCTCTTACCATTCGAACTTCGCCTGATGGCATTTTGAGGGTTGCATAGCCTCCACTACGTGCTATCAGCTGTGCTGACAGTCCCGCTGAGCGAACAAGCTTTGCTCCACGCCCAGGATATAGCTCAACATTGTGGACTGTTGAACCAAGAGGCATACTCTTAAGCTCCATTGAACATCCAGGCTTAAACGGGGCTTTGTCTCCAGACAGAAGAACGTCTCCCTGTTTAATCCCTTCGGGGGCGATAATATAGCGTTTTTCCCCATCACGATAATTAAGTAGCGCGATATGAGCAGAACGATTTGGATCATATTCTACTGAAGCAACTTTCGCTTCGATTCCATCTTTATCTCTTTTAAAGTCTATAAGCCGATAAAAACGCTTATGGCCTCCACCTCTATGGCGGCACGTGATGTGACCATGGTGGTTTCTTCCATTAGTACGCTTCTTCGGAACCATAAGAGACTTCGTCGGCTTAATGGTCGCTCGCTTCCCTTTGACTCTAGTCAACTGACCGAAGCTAGGGAGAACTAACTTTCTCTGTCCGGGTGTTGTCGGTCGAAATTTCTTAACCATTGTTTCTCCTAAACTGCATCGTCAATTGTATCACCACTCTCGAGCGTGACGATTGCTTTTTTCACTGCGGCGCGAAAACCTTTGAACCCTCGAACACGACGTTTCTTTGGTTTCATATTGATGGTATTCACACCTTTCACTTTTATCTTCTTTTCCTTGTAGATCTCTTCAATTGCGCGAGAAATCTCATTCTTATTCGCATTTCTATCAACGATAAAGACAACCTTAGGGCTTGTGCATTTGGCTACGCATTTATTGCTAACAGAATGCTGGAGCCCTTCAAGAACAGTTGTCTTTTCGGTGACATGACGGGATTTGATGACGTGGTAAGGGTTTCTCTCTTTCATCTACTTTTCCCCCATTGCGCTTAAGAGTTGTTTTTGAGCAGAATCAATGACAACCACTTCTTGAGTTCTCATTAAATCGTATCCGCTAATGCTTGAAATTGGCATAAAAGTCGCCCCTGGAATGTTTCGCATACTCAGGTAAAAATTGGTGCGATCTTTCTGCGTCTTATCCCCTTCGTCACAAAGGAAAAGAACTTTCTTGTTATTAAGACCCGCTGCATCTAGAAATTTGCAAACCGACTTGGTCTTTGGTTCTTTCAGGCCGCTCAGTTTAAGAAATCTGATCTGCCCATCAGTCACCTTTTGAGCAAGAAGGTAGTGAATCGCTGCTCGCCTTTCTTTTCGGTTGATACGGACATGTTGATCAAATTTTGGCTTTGGACCAAAAACAACAGCTCCTTTACGGTAGTGCGAAACCTTCACACAACCTTGACGGGCTTTTCCTGTTCCCTTTTGAGGATGAGGTTTGGAATTAGAAAGAGCAATCTCAGACCGCCCCTTCGTGTTGGCGCTCCACTGGCGCGCATTCTTCCGCACAGCAACGATATAATCTTTGATCAGTTGCGGATTAACAGAAACCTGAAGAAGGCCCTCTTCAATGGAGACCTCTTCAACCTCTTTTCCTTGTAAATCGTATTTTTTCAGCTTCGGCACAGTCTATTCCTATTTTTTTGCAGGTGTTTTCTTTACCGATTTCCGGATGTAAAGGAGGCTGTTCTTTGCTCCTGGAACAGCACCTTTGACTAAAATAATTTGTTTTTCAGCATCAACACGGACCACTTTGAGGTTTTCGGCAGTAACCTTCTGTGATCCCATTTGTCCAGCTTTTTTAACTCCTGGCAAACTACGGCCTGGTGTACTTCTCATCCCTGTCGATCCTGCGCTACGGTGAAAGCCTGACCCATGAGAAGCCGGTCCACCAGCAAAGTTATGACGTTTGATAACCCCTTGAAATCCCTTCCCTTTAGAGGTGCCACACACATCTACAAACTCAACGTCAGCAAAGTAATCAACTCCAACTTCCTGGCCTAACTCGTACTCTTCAGCATTATCAATTCGGGATTCTAGCAGGTGACGTCTAGGCTCCACCTTAGCACGCGCAAAGTGGCCAACAAGAGGTTTTGAGACATTCTTCTTCTTGGACTCAGGAACTTTTACAGCTCCAAGTTGAACTGCAGAATAACCATCCTTTTCTTGATTCTTCACTTGGACGATCACGTTGGGCTCGGCGGCAATGAGCGTGCAGACTATAAGGTTACCCTTTTCATCGTATACACGGGTCATTCCCCTCTTTTTGCCCATCAGCTTTAGTGACATATTCATTTCCTTTTCTCGAATTTCGATTCGATATTGTTTACACTATTGAGCAACAGCGGAGTCATCAAAAATGATACCACGCTATTTATGGCTAAAGCGAAAAGGTTATCAAAAGGATCTATTTTGTACAATCAAAATTTCCGACTTCTTGAATTTTCTCAGCATTAAAGAAATTCTGTATTGAAGGGTCAACGCAATCTTTGGTTGAATATGCAATGATGATTAGCATCAAGAACATGACAATTAAAGATATTAGGAGACCCCATTCCCGACTCTGAAGCCGCGCTCTCATCGGTATATCTGTCCATTTGGAAAGTATGGTGACATGATTCGAAAAAATTCCCTTACCTCTGAATTCTTATCGTATCCCGTTGAAATGAGACCAAAGGAAACACTTGTAAAGTGTAGCATTTTAAGAAAAGGGCGAGGATACGGAACACCCTTAATATGGGTTATAAAACTCATTGTCACCCACCCAAGAAATGCTGAATGAGAAATTAAACTCACTTTTAGGTGTTTGTATTCTGTTTTTTTTACAATATCCGGGTTGATCCTCCTCAACCTTTGACACTTGATAAATGCTGCACTTTCTTTTCTTACTGCATGTTCATAGAGAACCATCCGAGCAAGATACCCTATCCCTTGAAGAGATTTAACCCTTCTCTTTGTAAGGTTGACGAACTTTTTCTCGCAAAGCCAAATGAAGATCTCCAAAGCATTGGCAAAAGTAGAGAGCGCCTGATAGCGAAGTTCAAGCGAGTTTTTGAAGTTCCCTCCTCTTTCTACCACTTTTTGAATCCTCTGTATTTCTATATACAAATAGGGAATACGCATGAGCCCAACAAAGTAATCTATGACAAGAAGCATCGGAATAACCCCCTCTGCAAGATCTTTATCGGTAAGGTGCGATGAAGAGAGGTATGTTTGGTGAAATAGCTCTCTCGACAAACCAGGAGGAAGCGGCGGGGTAATTGCAATATGCATTTATTATTTTAATCTCCAGGCTAAAAAAAACCCTTCCGATTAGGAAGGGTTTTTTCTTTAATCGCTATTATGCCGCAGGAGCACTAATAAATTTATTAATCGCCACCAAAGCAGTACTGTTTACCTTTGCGAAGTTGTAAACCCATGGCTTGAAATTCTTGTTCACGTCAGGAACGGTAATCTTATCCCCGAATGCAGCGGCCAATCCCCCCATTCCATTGAGGAAGAGAGATCCTGTGCTCGCCAGAACAATCAGAGTTCTCTGAGTGAGAGAGTTCTTATTACGCCCAGTTCCACGGTCTACCTCAGGAAAGAAGACTTCTTCTGAAATGGTCATGATTGCTCCGATAGAGCTAAACCCATTCTTCAGGTATCCAAGCCCTTTGACTCGACCTGACAGGTAAGCAACACCTCCAAAGGCTCCAATAAACTTAAGCGCTGCAAAAGTGTCAGCAAGAAGCTTGATAACAGCAAATCCGGCTTTCCAAACATTACGCATATTGAAGTCCGTGATGACCTTCGCACTCTTGTCGATCAAACCACCAGTTCGTTCAGAAACTTTGGGCACATAGAGAAAGCTATCAAATGACTTTGCAAACTTCCCTAAAGCCCCTAGGTCTGTCTCCGCTAAGGCGTCATATCCCAAATCGATAAGAGTTGTCGCCGTTCCTTCCACCAATCGGACAAACTCGCGAGAATCAGAAAAGCTTTTGAGCGCATATTTAGCCCACCAAGTCCCAGTATCCTCTGTCCATTTGCTTTTATTGGCACCTACGTGCACTTGTTGGGTAAATAAAGTCGCTGTTAACCCAATAAATATTCCGTTGAAGATGTCGTTAGAGTTTTCTAATACCTTCTCTATGTAAGGGTTCTTCATAACACGACCCGCAAGCCCACCAAGCTCTGCCTTAGATAGAGCGGAAAGAAGTGCCATCACCTTCACACCC
>Ga0180433_10010778_pt1 | contig 10937 bp, 7 predicted proteins | sample SS_ome_8_FD_132980 | JGI IMG/M metagenome (GOLD analysis project Ga0180433, IMG submission 132980) | Hypersaline lake sediment archaeal communities from the Salton Sea, California, USA - SS_1_D_1 metaG | ecosystem: Environmental > Aquatic > Non-marine Saline and Alkaline > Hypersaline > Sediment...
CCGTTTCCAGCGCTCCTGCTTCTTGCTCTTGCCGTCTACGGTCTTCATCTCGATTGGCCTTGCTTGATTGCGGCTGCATCATACCATCTTTCGATGGACCCGGCATCAACGAATCTGGTCTGGCCTCAGCCTGGTGTCAAGCTGGTTGCATCTCAGGATCGAAGGCGGGATAATCCAGACTGAACGGAGCAAAGGAGATGCGACTATGCGCTGTTGCGGAGATTTGAAAGCATGTGATTTTCCGAAGCGATCCATGTGGAGAGTGTTTATATTAGGATTCACGATTCTCTTGCTGGGTGGAGGGTGTATGCGACTACATGCCGAGAGGCTCACCGTGGTTTCGCCGGATTCCAGGCTGGAAGTGGAGTTCTCCCTGCCCGGAGGCGTTCCGCACTATGAGATCACCTACAATGACCTGACCGTCATAGCCCCCTCATCTCTTGGTTTCACCTTCAGGAACGAGCCGCCTATGAAGGAAGGTTTCTTGGTCGAGAGGACCACCACGCGGAGGTTTGACGAAACCTGGAAGCCCGTTTGGGGCCAGCGTAGCGAAATTAGAAACAACTATAACGAGCTCGTAGTGAGCCTTAGAGAAGACACGGAGCCCAACCGTCGGGTGGATATCATATTTCGTGTGTTCGACGACGGTGTCGGCTTGAGGTACGTGTTCCCCGATCAGGATGCTCTGAAGGATTTCGAAATCATGTCCGAGGAGACGCAATTCGCCTTAGCCGGCGACTACAGGGCCTGGTGGACTCCGGCCGACTTCGATAGCTACGAGCATCTCTACACTGAAGGGCGAGCGGGCGATATCAAAGCGGCCAATACCCCGGTTACCATGAAGACGGAGGATGGGCTCTATATCGTAATACACGAGGCCGATCTCACCGATTACGCCGGCATGACCCTCGCCCGAGCGAAAGAGCCCTTGCTCGGACTCGTGAGCAGGCTCGTCCCCTGGCCGGACGGTTCCAAGGTCAAGGGTACCACCCCGCTGAGCACTCCGTGGAGGACGATCCAGGTTGCCACCCGGCCCGGCGGCCTGTTGGAATCCAGCCTGATTCTCAATCTCAACGAACCCTCCAGGGTCGATGACACATCGTGGATAAAACCGATGAAGTACATAGGTATCTGGTGGGGGATGCACATCGACAAATATACCTGGCACATTGGTGAGAGACACGGTGCCACCACGGAGAACGCCAAGCGCTATATAGACTTCGCCGCCAGGCACGGCATCCACGGTGTACTCATCGAGGGCTGGAACACGGGATGGGATAGGTGGGGCCAGAAAGGCGCATATGACTACGTGACTCCCTACCCGGATTTCGATCTCGAAGAGGTGGCGGCGTACGCCCGGGGCAAAGGGGTTTCCATCATCGGCCATCATGAGACCGGCGGTGATGTCCCGGGTTATGAGAAACGGCTGGACGAGGCCTTCGAGCTCTACCACCACTTGGGCATCCCTGCCGTTAAGACCGGTTATGCGGGATCGATCTTCCCCAGAGGGTACCACCACCACGGCCAGTGGATGGTGCGACATTACAGGATGGTGGTTGAAAAGGCCGCGCAGTACCGTCTCATGCTGGATGTCCACGAGCCAATAAAGGACACGGGGATCAGCCGGACCTATCCCAACATGATGACAAGGGAGGGCGTGCGGGGTACGGAGTACAATGCCTGGGAAACGGGCAACCCCCCGGAGCACATGACCATCCTACCTTTTACCAGGATGCTGGCGGGCCCTCTGGATTACACGCCCGGCATCTTCGATCTCACATTCGATGAGCACAAACCCGACAATCGCGTGCATTCCACCCTGGCCAATCAGCTGGCCCTCATGGTGGTACTCTACAGCCCCATGCAGATGGCCGCCGATCTCATAGAGAATTACGAGGGACATCCGGCATTCGCCTTCATAGAAGCGGTCCCTGTCGATTGGGATGAGAGCAGGGTAATAAACGGTGAGATCGGCGATTACGTCACCATGGCCCGAAGGAGCGGTACCGGGTGGTACGTGGGGAGCATAACCGATGAAAGCGCACGCGCCCTTACAATCGACCTCAAGTTCCTTCAACCGGGCATGAAATACATAGCACGTATTTACGCTGATGCGCCGGATGCCGATTTCAGGACGAACCCTGCGGCCTACGAGATCCGCGAGCGGGAGGTCACCCGTGAGGACGTGCTTACCGCCAGGCTCGCACCTGGCGGCGGCCAAGCCATAACCATAATCCCCCAGTAGCGAAATGAATTAAGTATCCTGGAACCTTATTTGACTGTGAATGAATTAAGTATCCTGGAACCTTATTTGACTGGGGGGGTGTGGTGTGCTATAAGCACCTGAAAGCCGTTTCAGGTGTATTCACGGAAGAGGAGGCGGACCAAGCCTATGCCCGATGAGACCACTCCTATGACGAGTCCCGGATCATCGCGGGATTCGGGAAGCCGTCACGGCAGGTTTGTGCCGGGAGCCATGTTCGGGAAGCGCTACCGCATCCTGGGGCTATTGGGACGGGGGGGCATGGGTGAGGTCTATCGGGCTGACGATCTCGAGCTCGGCCAGACGGTGGCGCTCAAGCTCCTCCCCGCGGACCTAACTGGGGACCGGGCGGCCCTTGATCTTCTTCGTAACGAAGTGCGTGTAGCCCGGCACATAGCCCATCCAAACGTTTGCAGGGTCTATGACATAGGCGAAGTCGAGGGCCAGTACTTTGTCTCAATGGAATATGTGGACGGCGAAGATCTGGCGTCGCTGCTTCACAGAATCGGGCGCCTTTCGAAGGAGAAGGGGCTTGACATAATAGTGCAGCTTACAGCGGGACTTGCGGCGGCCCACCGGCTGGACGTGCTCCACCGGGACCTGAAGCCCGCAAATGTCATGATAGACGGCCATGGCCGCGTACGGGTAATGGATTTCGGCCTGGCCGGTTTCACCGAGGAGCTTCGTGGCTCGAGAGAGGTTGCAGGGACTTTGTCCTATATGGCTCCGGAACAGCTCGCAGGAAAAGGGGCGACTGCGCGAAGTGATGTGTATGCTCTTGGACTTGTAATGTACGAGCTCCTCACCGGCCGGCGCGCCTACGGCCCCGGAAGTGTTGATGAGATCCGGAAAGCCCGGGCCTCGGGACCGCCGGAACCACCCTCGAGTATGGTAAGTGACCTCGACCCGGCGGTTGAGCGAGTGGTGATGTGGTGTCTTGAGGCCGATCCCTCCAGACGGCCGGACTCGGCCAATACAGTGGCAAAATCGCTCCCGGGGGGCGATCCGCTCGCGGTCGCGATTGCCGCAGGAGAAACGCCGTCACCCGAAATGGTAGCGGCAGCCGGCGGGCAGGGAAGTATGCGGACAGCGACGGCTGTAGCATCTCTGATCTGGATTATTCTGGGGATGCTTATAGTCGCCGGGCTCAATAACAAGATGGCCCTCTTCAGGTTGGCCGGCCTTGAGAAACCGCCGGTGGTGCTGGCCGACAGGGCACGCCGCGTGCTGAGCTCACTGGGTCTTGAGAAAGAGCCCGGAGCCAGAGCGTTCGGCCTTGGCCTGGACCGCGCTTTCCTCAGGCACATAGAGAGAACCGACAGCACAGCCACGCGCTGGCAGCAGCTTCCTGAAGCGAAATATCCTGTCTATACATTCTGGTACAAGGAAAGCCCGCGACCGCTTGTGCCGTTTGATGTCAGAGAAGCCAGGGTAACCTTGTTCGATCCTCCCATGAACTCACCCGGCATGGCCTACGTCCGGCTCGATTCCGAGGGGCGAATGCTTTCGTTTGCAGCGGCGGCCGATCCCAGGGCCCCCGCTGGTGCAACTCCTGATTCGGTGGATTGGTCCAGGCTCTTTGAGGAAGCGGGCATCGATCAGGCCGGGCTTCGTGCTGTGGAGGCCGGACTGGAGATACGCGAAGAGGGCCCGAAGTGGCAGGGACCTGTCTTCACCCCCGGTGTGCCGGTGGATCATATGGAGGCCTGGATAGGTGTGTCGCCATGGGACGAGGGGGACTCGATCAGGGTGCGTGCGGGTGCGCTCGACGGGAGGCCCGTCTTTTTCAATACGGATATCGCCTTTGGTGCGGCTGCGGAAAGCCTTAGTGGCTTAGGGCCCGGGGGAGATGAGATTCTGGCGTTTCCGCCTACAGCGGGCAAGGAGCGCCCCGAGACATCGGGCGAACTGGTTGAAGCAACGGACGGAGATGCCGATCGTAGCGCGGAATACGCAGGCATGGTTGTTGGTATGGTGCTTGGGTTCGCGACGCTTGCCCTCGCACTAAGCGTGCTTGTAGGCGGGCCTCTCCTGGCATGGCGCCACTTGAGAATGGGCAAGGGCGACAGGCGCGGGGCGATCAGGTTTGGACTTTTCGCTCTCGGCCTCATACTTCTAAGCAGCCTTCTACAAGCCCATCATACGGTGATCTTCAGGTCCGGGATGCTCAATCTCGGCTATGAACTCAACATGATTTTGGTGAAACTCGGCACGGCCGTGCTCTATGGATCTTATATAGCACTTGCTTACATCGCCCTTGAGCCCTATGTGCGCCGGCACTGGCCCGACGCACTGATCTCGTGGGCGCGGTTGATCGGGGGAAGAATAAGCGATCCCCTTGTCGGGCGTGACATGTTACTGGGTGGTGTTGTAGGTGTACTGGTGGCTTTCGTGTGGCAACTCAGGCATATGATCCCGGAATGGGCGGGCTGGCCTTCCCCGAGGCCTTTGGAGGGCGACCTTGAAGCGCTCAAGGGGGGTGCCGGGGCGATCGCACGTTTCGTAGAGCCCGGGTTTCTAATAGTTCCGATGTTCATGGTTTTGGCCCTTGTTCTTCTTGTTATCATTCTCCGCAAGCGATGGATCGCTCTCGCGGTTTTAGGTGTGGTCATACTGGGGATCGGCGCGTTTGCTTCATTTGCCGATTCGGGAGGACCCGACGGGCCCGGTCTGGTTATGTTCGGTGGGCTTGTTGCCACGGTGCTACTCCTGCTCGCGCTCTTCCTCCGGTCGGGGATGCTTGCTCTTATCGTAGCCTTCTTCTTCTTCAGCAAGTTGAGGAAGTTCCCGCTGACTATGGATGCGTCGGCGTGGTACTCGAACACGTCTACCCTGGCCTTGCTTGCCCTCGCCGCAATCGCGGTATATTCTTTCCGGTCCGCCATACGCGGTTACCCAAAGGGCGCGTCGGGTGCCAACTCAAGCTAGGGATCAAGTCTGACTTTGTTCCCGCGAACGGACTTGACCCCGGGAAGGTTTCAAGTAGAATAGCACTGCACGCAAGTCGGGAAAGGAGAAGAACATGGATGAGATGAACCAACCCGCACAGCCGGCTCTGGCAGGGTCCCCATCCGAACAGCTTGTGAAATATCTCTGTGACAATGTGGCGAAGAGCGCTACCTGGATGAAGCTCCTGGGGGTGCTCCTCATAATCTACGGTGTTTTTCTGATCATCAGCATCGTGGGTATTCTTATCTGCTGGCTGCCCATCTGGCTTGGTGTGATTCTCTTCAAGGCAGCGGGTGATGCCGAGGCGGCCAGCAAGGGCGCGCCACAGCAGTTGGCCGAGTATATCCAGAAGATCAACAGGTTCTTTCTGATTGAAGGCATTCTGGCGCTTATCTGGCTCATCATTGTACTGATCGCGCTTTTCGTCGGGGTGATGGCCGTAATCTGGGGAACTCTCGGCGTCATGTAGCGGGTGGGTGCCCTATCCTTGCATGGTACCCGCGGAACAGGGCCTGACCTGATAATCTTGTATCCTCGCCTGTGAGCGGATCTTATTAGGCAAGAACAAGCCCCATCTCTGTTCTCCGCCGGGACTTGCCCTACAGGAGCGGCTGGGGCATCATGGGATACCAGGGTCTTGATGACGGCCGCTTCTTCGCACAGGCTAAAATGGACAGAGAAACCGAATCCCCAACCTCGCTGACGGTTAAGAGTCATTTCGAGCGGCTGGATGTCATCATATTCGCTTCCATAGTAGTTGCGGCGTTTGTCCTGCGCCTGGTCTACGTTGTTCAGTACTGGTCCTCTCCGGCCTTCTCCCATCCCATCATGGATCCGCTCTGTCACGCCGAATGGGCGGGGCGCTTTGATCGAGCGCCGGTAGGCCGGCTCATGTGCCGGGTATGGCTATGGGCTGGAGGGTTATATTGGTGTCTGAGTACCGGTTGCCGATGATGCGGAAGCAGGCAACGTAGAAATGGTACTTGTTAACGGAGAACCTGAATACGTTGTCTCTCATCCTCCCGGGCCTTGTAATTCGCTTGCCGCCTGTTGCTACGCCTACGATGAGGGAGGCTCTCGGATGGTAGCCCTTCTCCCTCAAGGGGACGACCCATGTCGGAATCACGGCTTCGTCCGCACTGCTGAAACCCCAGCCCCTGGCTTCGATGAGTTCTTTCACCGTCCTGTAGACATGGGTATGGAAATCTCCGACGATATCCAGCTGGGGGAAAAGGACCTTGGCCACCGCCATCTGAGCCTCGAGGCTTCTCAGGTCATAGGTAACCTTGTTGGAATAGCACTCGGCGCGGAGCTGGATGTGGACGCTTTCCACCTCTATGTGTCGGATCGTGTGTTTGCCGTGAGCCACACGCCTTTCTTCGGTGGATTTGGTCGAGCCGAAACAGATACCGTAGGTCTCCGTGAAGGCCACGCCCCTTCGCGGGACCGCATAGGCTTCGAGAGCGACGAGCACGATATCCTCGATAGCCTTTTCATCCAGCCATACGACAATCTCCTCGTGCTTCTCGTCCACCTCGAAAGCCCAGTCCGATCGCGCGCGTCTTATGAGGGCTCTGTACTCATCCTGCGTATACCTCAGCTCCGTCCACAGGTGCTGAAGATACTTGATCTCAATAGGGTTAACCCGCCAGCGGGATGCAGCCGCAGCTTGGCTTGTTCGGTAAGTTCTTACCTCGTACCACGCCTTGGCCAGGCGGTGATCATCCTTCGCCGACTGCTGTTCCGCCCTTCTGAGCATTGAAGCGAGCTTACGGTCGGGGCCTCCGTCCGGCATTCTGCTTCCCGCCATCAGCGTCTCCATTATCGGCTTCATCAGAGTATGCCTGCGGCGTTTGTAGTCGCGCTTCCCGTAGGAAGCGGTCATGAATGCCTCAACCCGTTCCCTGTATTTCTTTATGATCTCACAATACCGCGGTAGCCTCGGCATAACCCGTCTTCTCCTTCGCCGGGATTCTAAGGATTGCCGTCCCGGCCGTCAAGCCCCAGGCTTGGGGAAACCATCAAGTTCATGGGCGTACCGGCGGGGTCGCCTGCGGTGACCTTCGTCCGGAGCCCGGGGCATCGCCCCCCCGAAGTCCCTCCCGGCCCCAATTCAGCCCTCCAGCGATTCTCAGCCCTCCTCAATCAGGCTTGACATCTCAAAATCGGTGTGCTATACTTCAAGTGGTTGAGAAAGGTAGGTGATGCCGGCGGTAGCTTGTTAGAGGTCAGGCTTTAGAAGGTCTGTTGGGATCAACATCCAAGGTGGTGACATGGACCTCTGGCAAGCGGCCATATATGCGGTATTGCCTCGATTCGGGTGGGAGAGCATAAATATAGCTCTTCCGCTTTTTGTTACCGGGGTCACCCTCTCCCAGATGGCGCTTCTCAAGCACCACGGCATGTTCCTCAAGAAGGGCCTTGGACAGCATATCCTCATCGACGACAATATCGCGGATAAGATTGTGGACGCTCTACACCTGAGTGGGGATGACGGTGTATTCGAGATAGGGCCCGGCCTTGGCGCGTTAACGCAGCGACTGGCGTCCCGGGCCCGGCAGGTGGTTGCCGTAGAGATAGATAAGAGATTTGCCGACATACTGGCGTCCATGGCCGCGGAGGCCGGCAATGTGGATGTGGTAAACGCAAACATCTTGAAGGTGGAGCCCTCGGAGGTGGTGTCCCGTTATCCGGTGCCTCGCTGGAAACTGGTGGGTAACCTGCCCTTCTACATTACCAGCGCCATAATAATGAAGATAGTCGATGCGAGGCTGAACTTTCCAGAGGCTGTGATCACGGTTCAGGAGGAGTTTGCCAGGCGGCTGGTGGCCTCGCCGGGATCCAAGGAGTATTCATCGCTATCCATATGCATACAGTACAGGTTCGAACCGAAAATCCTGTTTACCATAAAACCTACGAGCTTTTTCCCACGCCCTGATGTGCGGTCGGCTGTCGTCCGATTGAGGGCAAATGAGCGCCCTACCCTTGACGTGAGAGACGAGGGGCTTTTCTTTCAGACTATAAGAGCGGCGTTCGGGCAGAGGCGAAAGACCCTGAAACGTAGCCTCAGGCAGATACCGGGGCTGACGCCAAAGCACATGGGCGAGCTGAGCCGCATATCAGGCGTGGGACTTGATAACAGGCCGGAAGATCTATCAATCGAGGAATTCGCATTTCTCTCCAATGCTATAAAGAGCGTTGTCGGGTGAGGTGGTGGCCGGTGGGCTCTTCAATCATTGCGATTTCCATACTGCTTTTGGCGGTTGCCGTCGTCGCGCAACCTGCCGATAGCCTCGATACCGCTCCCGGGGACACACTGGGAACGGATTTTGCTGACAGTCTGTCCGTCGATTCGACCGAAGTCCGGGATTTCGATGACATTGACGGAGAATACGAGGGCGATGAGAATGAAGAGGGACCACCATCGCGCGGAAAGAGGCGCCAGGCCGCCCGCGACAGTCTGTTCGGCAATAGTTGGGCTTCATGGCTTCTCAATACCCGTCCCGACGTCCAACTCAAGATAGACAAGAGAAAGGACGTGACCAACTGGGATACCAAGATAAACGTGAACAGGCGAATCTCCTCCAAAGTCAGGTTCAGTCTGGGAGCGACTTTGCACACACAGGAGAACACCACCCTCAATAGATCGGACTCGAATGACGGGACGAGCGCAAGCCTCAAGTACGACCTCAACGACGATATCGGGTTCTCCTTGAGATACAACTCGGCGGTGACCGGGTATCGATATAATCTCAACAGCCCTGAACCCGCGGAAAGAAGGCGGAAGCAGAACGTTTCGGTATCCGCGGATTTCGACAAGCAGCTCACATCGGACCTGAATTTCCGCCTTGGCACCAGTGCGGGCACCACGCAGAATTCGTACGCCTCGGTGAGTAACGAGGGTTCTCAGCAGGATATCGCGGCCTCGCTGCAGTACTCACCGACTGAGGATCTGTCCGCTTCGGTAAGCTACAACGCAAGGCGGCTTCTGCTTGACTCTCAGGTGGACTCGAGCGGCACCGCGGTTTTTAGCTCCACGGACAGGACGTTCTCCCAGGACCTCGGGGTCTCCATCAAATATGACATGCTGCCCGGGATCAAGATCAGCATCGACGCCTCGCAGGGTGACAATGAAAAACAAAACCCCGATCCCAACCGGAAGCAGCAAGAGACCGAAAACAAGACGTCGAGAAGGGCCGGGGTGAGTGCTTCCTTCGATCTTGTGAAATGGGCCAGCTGGAGCACGTCGATTGATTTCAGCGAATCCCAGGCGAGGTTTGCCTTGCAGAGCGACCGAAACAACGCCGTCAGGAATTCCAGCCTTAAGGGCAGCGCAAAGTTGCTGCCATGGAGAGGGGCTACCGTCAACCTCGGAGGCACCAGGGAAATTAGAAGAAGCGAATATGAGACCCCCGACACCGGTCATGACATACATAAGTCAGTGAGTTTCAAGCTAAGCCAGAATCTTGGGCGTAAGGCGGACATGGATCTAACCGCCCTGGTCGATCTTGTATCGGTGTTCTATGACGACAAGGAAGAAAATCCCAAAGACCGGGATCGGCTCAACAGGCGATTAAGCTCGAGCCTTAACTACCGGCCCTGGGACAATGCGAAAACCAGGTTGGCAGGTGAGTATTCCCAGGACGGCACCATCTACATAAAGGAGGAGCGGTCGGCCAGCAACCGGACGAATCGTAAGTACAGGCTGTCGGGGGATTACGATATCACGACATATTACAATGTGTCGTTGAGCCAGAACTATGATATCTCCGCAGTCTACTCCTCATATGAGTATGACGAAGCCAACAACTCTCTGGTAAGAAACTCGAATCTGACTACCCAGTTCAGGGTGCCGCTTGGCCGGAGAATCAGGATTAGTGTCAATCACAGGTACCAGTTTCAGGACCAGGGCAACTACTCGGAAGAAGACGGTAAGCGGCTCTATGCGCGGTCGTCCGAGAAGGAGACCCATTCTATGAGCCTGACGTGCCGTTACAATCCAGTGAAGTCGCTAACCTTAGTGGCCAGACAGAGTTATCGCATACAGAGCAACTGGAGCTACGATGAAGGCGAGAAATTCCTCGACTACGAGATCACGACTTCCGAAATTAGTGGAAGGATAGACTTCGATTATAACATCGGTGAGCGGACCAAGTTCTCGCTCAAGATCGATCAGAACTTCAAAGAGGGTTCGAATGTCAATGAGGCATTCAAGAAATATAGGAATATCGAGCTGGAGGCTTCCCATTCGTTCTAGCCGGAGAGGACTTTGGTTGGTGGCGCTCCTGCTGGCTGCGGGCTTGGGGATTATGGCTTCATGCGGGGTATTCGAGCCCAGGGACAGCGAGCCGCCGGAGGAGGGCAGCGGTGGATCGGTTTACGTGCCACCGCAGGAGCCGGCTATGGTCGTGTCGAACTTGGTTACGGTGATGGTGGAATCTCCGCACACCAATTATCCCGAGCTCTTTTCCGAAGACTTCACTTTCGTACCGGACCGGGATGACGTGCTCACGCTCGAGAGTATTTACGGCCAGGGGGTATTTGATAATTGGGATGTGGATGTTGAACTACAGGTGGGGGACAGGCTTTTCAACAGGTATTTCCTTGCGCTGCTTGAGCTCTCCGAGGGCACGGTCATTGAGGATACCGACAGCACGTACACCGTGTACCACGAGTATGAGTTCGATATTCTGGGGGATAAGGGGTGGTCCTATTTCAGGGGTGC
>Ga0180433_10010780_pt1 | contig 10936 bp, 8 predicted proteins | sample SS_ome_8_FD_132980 | JGI IMG/M metagenome (GOLD analysis project Ga0180433, IMG submission 132980) | Hypersaline lake sediment archaeal communities from the Salton Sea, California, USA - SS_1_D_1 metaG | ecosystem: Environmental > Aquatic > Non-marine Saline and Alkaline > Hypersaline > Sediment...
CCTCTGACTCCAAAATACTGCTCAGCCTGATTGGCGGATTTATCAGTATCCTCGTCGCCATGATGTTTACCTGGTATATCAGCCTGCAGCAGATGGCATATGTCAGCTCGGTTATCGATACATCTCAAATCAACAGTGCCAAGATGGACCTGGTAGCGCAACTCATGGAAATAGCCCGCAGCCGAACCCGGCTGACCATGGAAATGATCCATACTGATGACATTTTTGAACGCGACGAAATCAATCTGGAACTTGATCGCAAGGCAACAGAATTCACGCTAACCCGGCAAAACTTTTTTGAACTGGGTTTATCCGAACACGAATTACAGTATTTTACCGATCTTGACCAGGCGATAAAGCCGGCACTGCAACAACAGCGCATAGCCGCTCAACTGGCGTTGAGTGATAACATCAGCGATCGTCAGCAGGCTACAGAAATCCTGCTTAAAGATGTTTACCCTGCCCAGGGCATCATTGTGGATACTTTTTCCGGGATGCTGCATGAATACAAGCAACAGATCGCGACTTCAAGCCAGCTTGCCCAAAAACAGATCGAAGGTGACAAAAACCTCAATTACCTGATTTTTGGCGTTATCTTTACGCTGTCTTTTATCATAATTGTCTTCGTTATTCGTCAGATCATATTAACAGCACGTTCCCTGAATACTGAAAAAGAAAAAGCCCAGAGCACGATTCGCAGCCTCGGCGATGCCGTCATCACTACAGATCGAAGGAGTAAAATTGAATATGTCAATCAGACTGCTGAAACCCTGATTGGCAAAGTATCGACGAAACTGGTTGGGCAGACGCTCGCAGATGGCTTTCCTGCCTTTGACAAAAAACGTGAATGCTGGGTATGGGAAGCAGCACAGAAATTGATATCCGGTGAGGACCTGAACCCTCTCTCAAAAAATATCACACTCTATTCATTTGAAAACATTGAATATCAAATCACCGTAGCTATTTCTCCCATCGTAGACATACACGGAGCAACGAATGGCGTGATCGTCAGTTTCCACGACGTCACACAATCACAGGAATTATTGAAGAAAATTCAATACCAGGCCACGCATGATGCGTTAACCGGCCTACTCAATCGCAGGGAATTTGAAGCGCGTGTTTCCAAATCGCTGACCCTTTATGAAAACAATCCTACACATGCGATGTGCCTGATTGACCTTGACAGCTTCAAGGCTGTCAATGATGCCTGTGGACATGCTGCCGGTGACCAGTTACTCAAGCAGTTATCCGAATATCTGTTAACCAAAATACGCCGCAGTGATTTCTTCGGACGGCTTGGCGGTGATGAATTTGCTATTTTTTTATCGAATACTGACAGTGAACATGCCCTCAAAATCATTAGTGGTGTGCTCGAGAGCATTAAAGAGTTTCAGTTTATCTGGGACAACAAACATTTCAGAATTGGCGCCAGCATCGGCATGATCGATATTCCGGCCAATTTCACCGATTACAACTATCTGTACAAGGCAGTGGATACCGCATGCTACATGGCCAAAAATTCCGGCCGCAACCAGATCAAACGCGTGAACATTGATGATTCGACCTTGACCAGTCGAGTGGTGGAATCCGATTGGATAGCGAAGATCAACTATGCGCTGGAAAACGATGCTTTCGTACTTTGCAGTCAGTCGATACAGCCATTAAGCTTACGCACTCAGGGGCGCAAGCATGTCGAAGTTCTCATCAGGATGCTTGATGAAAACCAGGAAGACATCATTTCGCCCATGGCATTCATTCCAGTCGCTGAACGCTACGGCATGATGGACAAAATTGACCTGTGGGTATTCAGTCAGGTCGTTCAGCTTATTGTCAGGAGTCCTCTGGATGATACAGTTTATGCTGTAAATCTTTCCGGGCAGACGCTGAGTTCGAAAGCCAATATGCTGGAATTGAAAAAAATTACCGAGAAATTCCAGCTCCCTCCAGGCAGGCTGTGTCTTGAAATTACCGAAACTGTCGCCATTGCCAATATCGAACAGGCCCGCAGGTTTATGGAAAACATGCAGTCTATTGGTTGTTATATCGCTCTTGATGATTTTGGCAGCGGCTTGAGCTCTTTCTCTTACTTGAAGAATCTACCGCTGGATTACATCAAGATTGATGGCTCCTTTGTACAAAGCATACATGCCGACAAGTCTTCACTGGTGATGATAGATGCCATACATAACGTTGGCAAAAAACTGGGATTGATTACCATTGCAGAATTTATAGAGAACGAGGAAACACTGGATGAGTTGAATAAAATCGGTATCGATATGGGTCAGGGTTACTTCTTCGATCAACCCCACCCATTAAGTTTCGACAACTTTCCCGGCAATTTCTCGCAGAGCAAATCAGTCTGATGGTTCAGTGACTGTCATCCAGCAATTGGGCGTTATCCAGAGCCTGGTTGGATACGGTGGCAGCACTTTCATCGCCCAGTTTGATCATCAGTCGTACTTCATTGGCCGAGTCTGCATGCATAATGGCATCATCGTAGGAAATTTCACCTTCCTTGTAGAGCGCATATAAAGCCTGGTCAAAGGTATTCATGCCCTGCTCGTTGGAACGTTTCATGAGATCCTTGAGGGTATGTACATCGCCTTTTTTGATCAGTTCCGAAACCAGTGGAGTATTGAGCAATACTTCGACAACGGCTCGGCGCCCCTCTCCATCAGGGCGCCTGACCAATTGTTGGGCAACAATCCCTTTCAGGTTTAATGACAGGTCCATTAACAACTGCTCACGGCGTTCTTCCGGAAAAAAGTTGATAATACGATCGAGGGCCTGGTTGGCATTATTGGCATGTAATGTTGACAGACACAGATGGCCCGTTTCTGCGAAGGCAATGGCGTAGTCCATGACCTGGCGTGAGCGGATTTCGCCAATCAGAATCACATCAGGAGCTTGCCTTAAGGTATTTTTCAGAGCCACCTCGTAACTTTCTGTGTCTGAGCCAATTTCACGCTGGGTGATAATGCATCCATGGTGGTCGTGCACGAACTCGATTGGATCCTCAATACTGACAATGTGTCCACTACTATGGCGATTACGATGTCCGACCATGGCCGCCAGTGAAGTTGATTTACCGGTACCAGTGGCTCCAACAAAAATCACCAGGCCTCGTTTCACCATCGCCAGGTCTTCCACCACCTTTGGCAACTTGAGTTCAGGAATCAGCGGAATCCGGCTCTCGATACGCCGTATAACCATACCCACGGCATCTTTCTGTACAAAGGCACTGACACGAAAACGCCCTATGCCTTCACGATTGATGGCAAAGTTACATTCCTTGGTGTTGTAGAAATCATCACGCTGCGCAGGCGTCATAATGGAGACAGTCAATTCCTTTGCCTGCTCTTCTGTCAGCTTGTTCTTCGCTACTGGCATGACCCGACCGTGCAGTTTCATACTCGGAGGTATTCCGGCTGAAATAAACAGATCGGACGCTTTTTTCTCTACCATCAACGCCAGTAAGTTCATGAAATCCATATCGATTTGCCTATAAGTTAATAAAACTAGATAAACTGTTCTTTATTCTGGGCTTTAGCCTGGGCATCCTGACGCGAAATCAGGCCCTTCTGCAGCAGGTCAGTCAGGCACTGATCGAGTGTTTGCATACCATGCTGTTGACCGGTCTGGATGGCTGAATACATCTGTGCGACCTTGTCTTCCCTGATCAGGTTTCTGATCGCCGGTGTACCAATCATGATCTCATGAGCAGCTACACGGCCACCACCGGAACGCTTGAGAAGAGACTGGGCAATGACAGCGCGCAGCGATTCAGAAAGCATGGAACGCACCATGGACTTTTCTGCTGCCGGGAATACATCAACAATACGGTCAATCGTCTTGGCCGCTGAACTGGTATGCAGGGTGCCAAAAACCAGGTGACCGGTTTCTGCCGCAGTTAACGCCAGCCGGATAGTTTCCAGGTCACGCAGCTCGCCCACCAGGATTGTGTCGGGGTCTTCACGCAAGGCCGAACGCAATGCTTCTGAAAAGCCCAGGGTATCCCTGTGCACTTCACGCTGGTTGACCAGGCATTTTTTACTCTGATGTACAAATTCGATAGGATCTTCAATGGTCAGAATATGACCGTAGTCGTTGTCGTTCTTATAGTCGATCATTGCCGCCAGCGTGGTTGACTTACCCGAGCCGGTGGGTCCGGTTACCAGTACCAGCCCACGCGGGTTGTTGGTGATATCCTTGAAGATGGCCGGGGCATGGAGCTCTTCCAGCGTCAGCACCTTGGAAGGAATGGTACGAAATACAGCACCTGCGCCACGATCATGGTTGAAAGCATTGACACGAAAACGGGCAAGACCGGGAATCTCAAAGGAGAAATCGGTTTCAAGAAATTCTTCAAAATCCTTGCGTTGCTTGTCATTCATGATGTCATAAACCAGACCATGAACGATTTTGTGATCAAGTGCAGGAACATTGACACGACGAATATCGCCATCGACGCGGATCATCGGCGGCAGCCCTGCCGACAAATGTAAGTCTGAAGCATTATGCTTGACGCTAAAAGCCAGTAATTCAGCAATATCCATGCGAGATCAACCTCTTGTTTTGATGTTAGTTGTTATCAGTCTGGTTTATAATTAAGCGGCAAGACTGAAGGATCCTTTAGCAATTCTGACAAAATTTCACTATATCAGGATTTGTTAGCGATAACATGACAAACGATATAAAAAATAATCTTCAGAAAATTCATCAGCAAATCATCGAAAGCTGTATCGCCAGTGACCGAACAGCAACAGATGTTATGTTGTTGGCCGTCAGCAAGACCAAGCCAATTGAAGACATCGAAGCGGCATGGCGTGCCGGACAAACCGAGTTTGGTGAAAATTACCTGCAGGAAGCTATCACCAAAATCGAAGAACTGTCGCACCTGCCTCTGCACTGGCACTTTATTGGCCGGATCCAGAGCAACAAAACCCGGCCCATTGCTGAAAATTTTGACTGGGTGCATACGGTTGCCAGCTACAAGCATGCACATCGCCTGAATGATCAACGCCCCCCGAGCCTAGCGGAACTCAATATCTGCATTCAGGTCAATATCAGCAAAGACCCTGACAAGAGCGGAGTCAGGGCTGAGGATGCTCTGCAACTGGCGCAACAAATCAGCCAGTTACCACGACTTAAACTGCGCGGTTTAATGACCATTCCTGAAGCAACTGCGGATGAACAGAAACAGCGTCGTTTTTTTCGACAACTGGCTGAATTACAGGCTAAGATCAACAACAACGGGTTTTCACTCGACACCCTCTCCATGGGAATGTCAGGTGATATGCAAATTGCCATTGAAGAAGGCTCAACCATTGTGCGCATTGGAACAGCCATCTTCGGCAAGCGGGATATGAACCCCTGAAACAGACAGGAATAAGACTTATGACAAACAAACTGGCTTTTATCGGTTCCGGCAATATGGCTACGGCATTGATCAATGGCCTGCTGGCTGACGGCTATCCTGCCGACAGCATTACGGCCAGTGATCAACTGGCTGAAAAGAGGGAAAACCTCGCCGGTTCCGGTATTCATACAACGGATGATAACTGCGATGCAGTCAGCGGCGCCGACGTCGTAATACTTGCTGTCAAACCGCAAATTCTGCAGGTAGTCTGCCAGGAAATAGAACCGGCGATCAAGCAGAGCAAAGCGCTGGTCATTTCCATCGCTGCAGGTATCACAGAATCCAGTCTTTCCAACTGGCTAGGCAAGGATACAGCCATTGTTCGCACGATGCCCAATACACCAGCGATGCTACAATCCGGAGCCACTGTTTTACACGCCAATGTCAATACCAGTGCTGACCAGAAAGATATCGCCGAGTCCATTTTGCGAGCTGTTGGCATCACTCTCTGGCTCGACACTGAAAAGCAAATCGATGCCGCTACGGCTTTGTCAGGTAGCGGGCCCGCCTATTATTTTCTGTTCATGGAAGCCATGTCGCGGGCCGGTGTTGATATGGGACTAACTGAAGAAACTGCCCATTTACTGACTCTGCAAACAGCACTGGGCGCCGCCAGGATGGCGATGGAAAGTAATGATCTGCCTGAAGTATTAAGAAAAAAAGTGACTTCACCGGGCGGTACCACCGAAGCAGCCATCACCCATCTGCAAAACCAGAAGTTTGAAGATATCATCTCCCAGGCAATGCAGGCCGCCAGAAGTCGTGCAGAGGAACTTTCAGGGAACCGGGACTGAGTAATGGACAACACCTACCTCACCAATCCACTGGTCTTTCTGGTACAGGTGATATTCGGCCTGTACCTGCTGATTGTCCTGCTGCGTTTTTTACTGCAGCTGGTACGGGCGGATTTTTACAACCCTGTCTCACAATTTATCGTCAAGGCAACCGCACCGGTTCTCAAACCATTCCGCTCAATTATTCCAGGCTACGGTGGACTTGACCTGTCCTCACTGGTACTTGCCTGGGTAGTAAAATTTGTGGAACTTGTCCTGGTGTCTGCCATTACCGGCAAAGCCATGCTGCTTTATCCTGCGCTACTTGCCATACCGGAAATTCTGGCTCTGGTTATCAATATTTTCCTGTTTTCCATTCTTATCATGGTAATCATCAGCTGGATATCTCCCGGTGTTTACAATCCGGCTATCGGCCTGTTATACAGCCTGACAGACCCTGTTCTCAAACCGGCACGAAAAATCGTACCCAATATGGGCGGCCTTGATCTATCACCCATGGTGGCGATGATCGCCTTGGTATTGCTGGAGATGCTGTTGATTCCACCACTGGCACACCTGGCTAAAACACTCAGTTTCTAATTTGATTCAGAAATCGCCTGCAAAATTATGGATGGCAACTAAATAATTTATCAGGCCGGCCGTTATATAGGCATCCTTAACAAGCCTGATATGCGAAGAGAACAGCTGGTGTTAGCCAATAAAAAACTATCTGATGGTGTCAATCAGTATGAAGCCTGGAAAAACCATATCTATGCCATCATCGAAAACCTCGAAGGCTGGCTTGAACAACATGAATTATTCAGCGAAGAAGCCTGGAATACGCTGGCACGCTGTTTTAACAAACTCGAGCGTGATCGCATCACAGTCGCTTTTGTGGGCGAATTCTCCCGTGGTAAAACCGAGCTGATTAATGCGCTGTTTTTTTCCGATACCGGACGCCGGCTTTTACCTTCAGATGCCGGGCGCACCACGATGTGCCCTACCGAGATACTCTATGATGAAGATCGTGCTGAAGCCTATATCCGCCTGTTGCCAATAGAAACCCGACTCAAGGAATATACTCTTACTGAATTACTGAAAATGCCTGATGAATGGCATGAGATCCCGCTTGACCCGAACGATTCAGCGTCACTTGAGAATAACTTCCGCGAACTGGCCAATACGCTGCAGGTTAAACCGGATGAAGCTCGCCGCTATGGTTTACTCAATGAGGATGTTTTACACCCAGAGGGCAGGCAGCCAAAAACCATCGACATCCCCAAATGGCGCCATGCAATTATCAGTTATCCACACTCATTGCTTAAACACGGCCTCACCATTCTGGATACCCCGGGTCTTAATGCCATTGGTACTGAACCGGAACTGACGCTAACCATGCTGCCTTCAGCTCAGGCTGCCATCTTCGTACTTGGAGCCGATACCGGTGTCAGCCAGACTGATCTTGATATCTGGCACCACAACCTGAATGGACATGAAAAAAGTCGGCGTAGCCGCCTGACAGTGGTGCTTAACAAGGTTGACACCCTTTGGGATGACTTACGCTCACCACGGGAAATTGAAGACAGCATCAAGTCACAGATCCTGTTTACTGCACGGACCCTCGGGGTGTCTCTAAGCAAAATTTTTCCGTTGTCTGCGCAAAAAAGCCTGATCGGTCTGGTACGGGGGGACCAGCAACTGATTAAGCGCAGCGGCATTATTGAACTGGAAAACCATATCAATCACGAGGTCAGCCAGTCCAAACAGGAAATCATCATCCAGGACATCAATGCAGAACTGGTTAATCTGCTGGAAAAGACCCGTAGCCTTGTTCACAATCGTCTGGCACAGGAACAATCACAACAGCATGAAATGACCGATATCCATCAGCAAAGCGATACGGCCATCAGCCATCTCCTGGAACAGACGCAGCAGGAACAGGACAAGTTTAGACTCAATTCGAATGCACTGAAGGAATTCGAGCATGCGGTCGATCAAAAAGCCCGTGAACTCCAGGAAGTTCTGGATCAGAAAGCTTTTGAGCAGATTATTAACCAAGCCAAAAACAACATGCAGCAAAGCTGGACCAGCAAGGGTATTCAACAAGCTATTGCCATTTTTTCCGATCAGCTCAAGCAATACATGGATGCCATTGAACGCAAGGTCACTGAAAACAGGCAACTGATAAAAAACATATACCAGCGCTTTGAAAAAGACCATGGTATAGGTGTCATACAGCCCAAGGCATTTTCACTGCAACAGCATCAGAAACAACTGGAAACCATTCTTGATGAAGCCAAAGCATTCGGCAAGGGTTATCGCATAAGTCTTACCGGTCAGTCACAGCTGGCAAGAAACTTCTTTGCAACTATTGGCCAAAAGACGAAGGAGCTGTTTGCCGATATCCAGCATGAAATGAATCACTGGGTGAACTCAAGCCTGCAGCCACTGGCCTTTCAAATTGAAGATCATCGTGACATGCTGAATCGTCAGGTACAGGACCTGAAAATGGCCACGCAGTCGCGTGAAGTCCTGCAGCAAAAGATCAATGAAACCAGTGACAGGATAGACCAGAATAAACACCAGCTTGTTTATATTGATGATGTCATCAACCAGGTAAGGAGTTCCATTTGAGTTAGAGCCTGTTTACTCTAATCTGTCAGTGCGTTTTTTTTCAACTATACTTGGCTGAAATACTGGTGTAACAGCTACGCCGGATTTAGCCATAAAAAGCAAAAAATTATAAAAACGTTGCATTGCCTGATGACCAAGGAGACCCCAATGAAAAAACTGATGACATTTCTGGCCGCAGTAATCCTGCTTCTACCTGCTTTTGCACAGGCAGAAAACAGTACCAAAATCCCAGGCCATACCATTCACCACAATGTCATTACCACGGACTTTCTTTCACCCAGTATTGCCAGTGCTTACCGCATCATCCGCTCAAACAACCGCGGCATGATCAACATCAGTGTCATCAAGGATGTTCCCGGAACCACCGGCACGCCGGTAATGGCAAATATTCGTGCCCGGGTCATTAACCTGCTAGGTCAGCAACGCGGAATTAACCTCAAGGAAATTCGTGAAGGTGACGCCATTTACTATATTGGTGACTTTATTATTTCTTCCAGGGACCCGCTGGTATTCATGCTGGATGTGATGCCGGTTGGAGCCAAGAAACCTTTTACGGCAAAGCTTGAACATAGCTTTAACTGATTAAGCCTGGCTTAGTTCGTAGCAGTCATCTCGAGCGCAGTTGGGATGACAGTCTATTAGAACGCCTGGTAAATGGTATATATCCCAAACAGCATAACCAGGGAACCTGCTACCTGACGCGTGGCAGGCTGTCTGACGAAGGCCATCAGCTTTTCAGCTATGACTCCCATCGCCAGCAGGTTGGGCAAGGTGCCCAGACCAAAGGCCAGCATCAACAAGCCCCCTTCCAGGATACTGCCCGCACTGATTGACCAGATCAGCACGCTATACACCAGACCGCACGGAATCCAGCCCCATAGCATTCCCAGAAAAAATGCCTTGCGGCTTGTAGTTACCGGTAACAGGCTATTACCCAATGGCTGAATTTTTTTCCAGGCGATACCACCCAGTTCCTCAAGCCGTCTGAGGATTGTCCACCAGCCAGCCAGGTACAGGCCCAGGAAGACCATGAACACACCTGCCAGCCCGAGAAGAAACTGCTGGGCCATTTTGACTGGCAGATAGCCTGCCAGCATAACACCCAGACCACCCATCAAAGCACCAGCAATTACATAACTGCCAATGCGACCGATGTTGTAGGCGAGGTGAAAACGAAACTGAGCTGAGGCACTTCTATCCAGGCTCATGGTGATGGCACTGACAATACCACCGCACATACCAACACAATGCACACCACCCAGTAAACCAACCACGAAGGCAGAAAGATAACTGAACTCATTCATGGCGACTCCGTGCGTGTATATTTACCGGCAAGCCAAACCAGTAAGAAAACAGGGATACCAATCAAAGACGCGGCAAAAAAGAAGTTCTGGTAACCAATGGCATCTACGATCGACCCTGAATATCCACCCAGTAACTTTGGAAAGAGGGTCATCAATGAGCTGAAAACCGCGTACTGCACGGCAGTAAATGACAGGCTGGTCAAACTGGAAAGGTAGGCAATAAAGGCTGCACTGGCCAGGCCTGCAGTAATATTGTCAGCCCCAATGACAATATACAACAGGCTCAGGTCACCCGGATTGTTGGCGACCGGTATGAACAGCAAATTGGTAATCACTGTCATGACAGCACCCAGCATGAGAATTCGAATCATGCCAAAACGTACCGTAAGAAAACCACCCAGAAAACCACCCAGAATAGTCATCCAGATACCGAACACCTTGGTTACCGTAGCTATCTCATCCTTGCTGAAACCCATGTCCTGGTAGAAAACATTGGAGATAACACCCAGAACAATATCTGAAACCCGGTAAAAACCAATCAGTAACAGAATCAGAAAGGCGACTTTTCCGTAGCGATGAAAAAAGTCCATAACTGGTTCGATGTAAGTGTCCTGCAACATACGTTTGTCTGCAAGCCGTGCCTTTACCAGCAACCAGCCGACAGCTATGGCAGCAGACAGGGCCGTTAGCAAACGGAAAGCCTCGGCGACAAAGCCAGCCAATTTACCATTTGCACTGGTTTCGGTGATCCACTGCTTCATCGCAAGTGACATGTCTGACAATACCAGGTAAGACGAAATAATCGC
>Ga0180433_10010782_pt1 | contig 10935 bp, 21 predicted proteins | sample SS_ome_8_FD_132980 | JGI IMG/M metagenome (GOLD analysis project Ga0180433, IMG submission 132980) | Hypersaline lake sediment archaeal communities from the Salton Sea, California, USA - SS_1_D_1 metaG | ecosystem: Environmental > Aquatic > Non-marine Saline and Alkaline > Hypersaline >...
ACCAGCGGTGCGATAATTATTATAAATTCAATTATCATGATCGGTCCCTCAGAACATCGCATATAAAATTAAGGACTTCCTCAGTGTCCACCGGGCGGGTGATCAATAATGTGTTTTGATCAGGGTCCCAGATTATATTATTCTGGTCCCCCTGGACTAATTCAATAACTGGGCGGGAAAACCCGGATCGGCTTGCCTTTAGCCTTATCGAGTTCTCAGATCTCCCCAGTAATTTAACGATCTCCGCGATCTCATATTTGGGATCCTGGTACATTCGCTTTAATTCGTTTACTTCCTCAGTGGTCCAGTTCTTCAATCTTTAAAACCTCTATCTGATCTTTTAACAGCTTAAACTCATCATTATTCAGGGTAAGGGTCGTAATGGTCCCGCAAGGTGTCTTAAACGTATATTCCTTATAGATCATTGTCTTTTTCCTCCTGGGCGTCCCAATCACCAAAATAAAGCCGGGCATATCCGATCACTTTTTTACTGGTTCCCTCCTGGACTTCCTGGATAAATTCTATTTTTTCCAGAGTCCAGCCCAGACATTCAAATAAAATAGGATCTAGATCCTCATCCCAGATGGTAATAAAAACCGTTTTCTGTTTAGCTTCCTTAATCATTCGTTTTCGATCTCCTGTTCTGTTTTACTTTTTTCGATTAGATAGTTTAAGCGATCTTCCCGGCTTAACTTTTTCCAGCATAGAGGACCCACCCCCAGTTCTATACTCTTAGGATCTGACAGTGGGCGCCCACATACAGCACAAAAAGGATCAGTCAATGATCAAACCACCATACGCGACCCGTAAGGATAATTTAAGATCCATCGAATCGATCGCGCGCTTTATTGTCGTAACGATAGCGGGCGCACAGTCGGTTATAACTACCGCCTCATTCATTACATAACCCGTTTTAGTGGTGTATCCAAATTGGATCCCCACTGGTGCGGTTCTCTGACTACGCAAAAAAACCTGAGTGATCAGGGCGTCTAAATCTCTTATTTTCCGGTTTTCTGGTTTTCCATCCATTTTAACCGATATACGCTTATCACTTACGTTATTTATAATTTATGGGCTAAATGATATCATCTATTTATCGTTATCAATGGATTGGGCCTTATATTGATAAGTATCAATATTCCTGCAGGACGGTTTACATATCAGTTTAACCGTTTTCCGTTTATAGGTTATCTTCCAGTGAATCGCCAATACTGTTTATCGTTATACGCCTCTATATAATCCAGATAAAACCACAAAAAAACAAGATCATTAAAAGATATTTTACGGAATAACACCGCACCCAGGGATAACAGTTTTAATTTAACGTGGTTCAGGTTCATTTTTTCTTCCTCAAACATTTAACCAGGCACCCGCCCAGGTCCCGCATGAATCCCTTAAAACTGGGTTCCGGGTCCCCAGGCGCCCAGTGTATCGCGCACCCTATACAGTACGCAATAAAGAGAATAACCAATAACATTAACAGCCCACCAATAAGGAAGGCGTAAACCAGCCTTAACATGATATATTGTCAATCTCTGACAATATAAAATCTAGGTAAACCCGATCAGGTCCCGCGCTATAATCGCGCCACTAAAGATCAATAGAACCGCCTGGATCCTAAAAACCCAGCTAATATAAACGGGCATATCATAATAATTCGCCCCAGTTAGTTGCCCAAAATACCAGGATATAAAATTACGCGGTGTAAATTCTTCATAATCAATGGTGGTCCCGGCTGTTACGTTGAGTTCCCCAGCATCTAGCGCCTGGGTGATATTGTTATTATATTTCTCACAGGTGAAAAATAACTCAGTTCCCAGGCTGGGGATACTCGCGCGGGTCCAATTATATTCATTATTCCAATTAGATCCGATCGTTGAGTTCCTAATATATCGGGGCGTTAATCCCGCCTGGTAGATCTCCCGGTTTATTATCACCTTCCTAAGTTCCGCGCTTATCCACCAGTCGTTTAATTCCCCGTATAGCTTAGTGTAGATCTCAAATTCGTGATCAGTTAATACACCGCCTAGATCAGCCCAGCGGACCCTAAAAACCTGGGTCGTATTAACGAATTCCACATAATCAGGCGCCCCCGCATAGGTTAAAAGGTGTCTTTCATCGGTTCTGAGGTAGATCCCGGACGCGATCAGATCATCTTCATTGAGATATGCGATCCCTTCCTGGTAGTTCTGATCTATGCTTAGATCCGTTAATGCGAATACAAAAACAGGGGTTACGATATTAAGGATCAACAATGTGATCGCTATGCTGTAAACGGATCCGTTTTCACTCATAAATAAAAGATGGTGGTTAGGTTTTATATCTGTTCTCTTACAGCGTTCGCGAACAGGATCCCGAACACGATCGCGACTACCGCCCCGGTCCACACTGGGAACCAGCCCACCGCGCTAAAGGCGATTATAGAGAGAACAGAACACACCAGGACCGCGATCCCGGACCCGGTGCCTATACCGATCACAGCGTCAAATATCGCGGTTCCCACCAGGGATAAAACGATCCCCGCCTGGTTCGCGGTGATATTTAGAGCGGTCCCGGCTTCCGTTAAGAATGTTTCCCATAGAGCCATATTATAACCTCATAAATTCAATTAATAAGGCGATCCCCAGTGAGTTAAGGATCACGATCCACCCTATAAACTTCATATCACCGGATAAGGCGAACAATAACCAGGGAACCGCGACCAGGGCGATCCCGATTAACAGGAAATAAAGTTTAAACTGTTTCCTGGACGCGGACCAGGACCCGGATCCTTCAGGATCCGGATCATCCGCTGGGATCCACGAATCGCAATAATCGATCGCTTCTTGAACATTCGATACATTATAACCGCCTGGGAAATTCGTATCTAGGTAATTCTGGACGCATTGAGTATAGTTTACGCCTGGTGGTGGTGTATATGTCGCATTACCACCACCCCCACCCGTTAAGCTATTATAGAATATATAGCGGAAAAGATCAATGCGATCAGTTGGTGCGGTGCGGTTCAGTATAGCGAAAAACTGGACGCTGGAAGCTGGATCCGGGTGTCCCGATATACCGTAAGATATTAATGAGCTAGAGAAATCCCGCGGGAAATCGACCGCGTTATCATCTAGGGGGTTATATGTGTATTTCGCGTATATCGGTTCAGTGAAATTATAGACACTTACCGCCTCAGTTAAATTAAAGGTCCCATAATCAGGCGCCCCCAGTGAATACCGATCATCATAGGGGACATATCTTAAATTAACCGTATTATTTGTGAGATAAAACAAACCAGTGTGATTATACCCGGCTGATCCCACCCCAAAATATACACCGGACCCGTCCGGCATATTCTGATCGTCCTCATAGTCAAAATAGGGGACCCCTGGATCAGCGGTTAAATTATTTAATACTATCACTGATTCCCGTTGATCATCCATAAACATGGTTGCGATAGCGTCCGAATAATTACCATAATAGCCCGCACCAGTGGATAAGAACCAGGACTGGGTACCGCTGGTGATAGTGTCCGCTGTTGTATCATAATCCCCGTCCCAGTCGGTCGCGTTCCACCAATACCCGCCCGCGTTCCATTTCTCCCAGGCTTCCACTACATCAAAAATGTAGTTATACGCATCGTAGAAGATCAGCCCGGATCCCTGGTACCAGGTGTAATGAATTAATGCGCCATATTCCCCGGATAGTTGAACACTGGGAACCTTTGCGTATGTATCGACCCGGTTATAACCTGGGTCATAACTCATAGCCTCGTCCAGAGATCCAGAATATGAGGCGTTAAACGAATCCCGATCCGGGTTTACAATGATTCGATCGTAATAATTGGATCCGGTATAATAATCAAATACGCATACTTGCCAACCATTCGCCATACACTCCATGTTACAATATTGGTACCTGGTATAACCGTTAAACGGGGACTCACCGGGAATATAATAATCGTCTATAAATTCCAGTTCCCCGGATAATGTAATATTCCAGACTTCCCAGACTAAACCGTCTTTAGATGTGCTGGGTTTAGCGTTATTATAGGGCGCGGATACATCGATCGCGTATAGCGCATATAGTCTTTTACCGTCCGGACTTACGCATATATCATAATCCTGGAGATCGTAATCATAAGTTAAACCGTCTATCCAGTCCGCCCCGTTTTCATTAAAAACCCCGTTACTATCAAAACTCGTGTAGCGCATAGAGGCGGTGTTTTCGTCAGTGTGAAACAGGTACCATAGCCCGCTATAATTGGAATAAACGATCCTTTTCTGATTAGATCCAGCGTAAAGGTATTGATTATCATCGAAGGCGGTTGTTGAGTTCACCTTTTCAAATACACCAGGTAAACCATCTAGGGATCCACCGCCCCCGGTCCCTGGGGTGATCTCCCAGCCTTCATAAAATACGCCCGGTGTATAATCCACATATAAGATCGGGCGGTGGTGGTTTTCTGGGAACACTGATCCACTGATCTGATAATTATAAGCGGGGTCCCCCGGTGCCTGGGCTGGGATACTCAGGGTTTTAATTATAAAATTATCTCCCTGGTTATATCCGGGATATAATACGAGTTGCTGTATAACATCCGTTAAGGTGATATTATACCAGCCTTCCCCAGCATCAAAGGCGGACACGTTAAAGTTTACACTTGCGGGTGTAGTTACACCGTTTACAATGCTATCATAGTCCAGATCGTCCGGGGACCCATAGACACCGCGAATATTTACGTTAATGTTGCTGGTCGAATAGTTGATATTATTCCAGTAATAGACGCTTAGGATCGCGCTGTTGATCTTGCTATCACCGCTGATATTCAGATCTTTAATGAGGATCCCGCCCGTTACGGTGCGATCTGATCGCGCTATGCTGATCGCTGGGTGATTATAGTTAAAGGTCCCGTCCGTATAAGCTGATACGACTTGATAGTTTACGCTGTTCTCTGGGCGCCCCTGGTCCGTATCCGCCCAGATTAAAAACACTGGTCCCACTAGGTTAAGGATAAGAATTAAACTTATGATGGTTTTCCGATTCATGTTTAATGATAAGGTTTAGGATATAAAAAAAGGGTGGGATTAATCTAACCGCTTAAATTCCATAGCCACCGGGGCGATCACTACCGCGACCACCATAAGAACCAGGAATAGCGGGATCTGGTTCCCAATAGCAAGCGCCCCACCTGTATAATTCTCTAAGCCCGCGCCTGTTTGGTTTACGTTGTTAATTAAAGCATCCTGGGCGGGACCCAGGAAGATCACAGCCACCAGTGCGGACATAAAGATCACTACTAGCGCACCGACTGAGATCGCGCCTTTTCTAAGATTCATAATAGACCCAGGTATAATTATTGATAGGGATATATAAAAAAAGGGTGGGAATAGGTGCCTAATCTAATCGGCTAAACTCGCGCGCCACTGGTGCGATAATTACCGCGACCAGTAAGAGAATATAGAATAGGGGAATCTGATCACCGATAGCGGACGCACCGCCCGTATAGTTTACCAGGTTCGCAACTAGCTGGGACTGGAAGGGACCCGCTAGCACTGCACCTATGAGGACCGTTATAAATACGACCAATATCCCACCAATAGAGATCGCGCCTTTTCTGAGCTTCATTATAGACCCGGTTTAAATATTGATAGTATTCAATATAAAAGTAATTCTCAGAGATCGCTAAAATTCGCGTAGATATAAACCGCTATACTAACCACCGCGACCCCCATAAGAACCAGGTTAATGATCTGGTTTGAAAAGGGTAGATCCAGCGATCCCAGGTCCCCGGTGATATATACGCCCCCAAAAACTACCAGGATCAGAATACCCAGGACCGCTAAACCGTCACTCCCCGCCATATCTTCCTTACCCAGTGTATAGATCAGGGACTATTTTATTAAGCGCTTCCCTTCTCTTTTTCTCTAGTTCCCGATCCTTTTTATCGCTTAATAGTTGCTCTTGGTAGATCCGATCCTCTAGGTCCGTAACGTATCCCTCCCTGGTGGGCTGGTAGGCATAATAAGCTGAGTTAGGGAATCGACAATCGAAACCTTCCATAAATTTTTTACGGACACCCGTTTTTTTAAGATCCGCGCTGGTCCAGGGATCATATATCCGGCTATTCCGCCTAAACCTTATGCTGGGCGGTTCATAATCCATAAGATAAGGATCGCGATCTTCCCTACTTACTTCAATCCATACAGCACTAGGGATCGATCTAATACCAGCGCTTAGGTTTCTGGGTGTAGGGGTGGTGATAATCATACAAGATATTTTAGTAAATAGGATCTGGAATAGTTTTTCAATCTCCTTAACGTATTTTTTAGCATAGTCTTTATTGAATAACCAGATCCCGCCATCATCCCAGATAATACAGGGCTGTTTTTCTGTTCTGAACCGCTTAAACCAGTGATCCGGGCGCTTAACCATCCGGATCATGTTAATTATTTCCAGGGGTCGATAACCCATCACTAGATCATATAATTTAACCGGGTCCCTTAACCCGTATAAATAATCATAAACCTGGATCAATGTCTTAAAGGCATATCCGCTTTTACCGATACGGGGATCACCATGAATGATCATAGTGTTACTTTTTTCGTTCAGGTGGGCGTTTATGATGCGCGCGCCTAGTTTACTGGTCGGCTTATCCCCATAATACCAGTTCATATATAGATCCTCATCGGGATAAGCTGGTTTATTCTCTAGCGCATCCCGGACGATCTGGGTTATCCTGGACGGTGGTTCTAGTGCCTGGGCTTCCATATAGTTACATCAATAGATAATATGTTAAAAAACACTCGTAAAACCCGCTAAACGGTTCCCAGGGGTCCCCGTAAGTGCTTTATTATACAATACATTACTTATTGTTTAATGAAGGGATTAGATAGGCATAGGAAGATACTAGATAGCCGGGCAAGCTGGGCTTTATTTCAGGCTTTTCTTAATGTAGCAATAGAGATCGCGGGATTAGTGGACGGGCTTAATACGTGGTCAATGGTGGTAAAGTGGTTTTATGATTAGTTTTATTGAACGGGCTTTATTGTTTACAGTGGGAACCCTGTTTATGTTGCTTCTATCCCTCTTGCTTTTACTCTTGTTGATCCTGGTGGTTAAGGCGATATTCAGGATCATTGATCGCGATCCTATGTGGATAGATGAAGAACACGCGTATAGGATCCAGGCTTGCGGGTGCGGGTCCGAATATGGATTATATGAGGAGAACCAGGACAATGAGAAAAACAGTTGAAGCGATCAGTTACTATGAACCACCGGATCAGATAATTGAAAAACTCTTAGTGAACCGGGGCTGGGATTATCACAGGGATCCGGTGAATAAGAAGATCCGCGATCTAGCGCTGATCAGTGTTCTATACGTAGCGACCGCGCGAATAACTGAGGTATTAGGCGGACCCGTAAAGATCCAGGGTAAAGAGCATATCTTACCAGCGATCACCAGGGATCAGTTTATCGAACAGGATAACGCGATCTGGTTAAGATATTTACCCATAATTAAACAGCGATATGTTAAACGTGGTGGTCGGTGGGTCCCTATTATCTCAGTAAGGGATTATCCCCAGCGTGTTGAGATCCCTTTTATGCTTGAGGAGGATCCGATTAACAGGTTTACGTTTTTCTTACGGGACCACCTGGAAGGGATCCCGGACGGGGAACCAGTTTTTAAGATCCAGCGGACCAGGGCGAACCAGATCATAGATGAATATGATCCCCAGTGGTTCCCGCATTATTTCAGGGACCAGGGTTTAAGGTATTGGAATCGCTATTTTAAGCGGGATTCGTTTAAACTTAAACGGTTTTCAGGGCATAAGCGGTGGAATAGTTTAGAGAAATATATGCAAGCTGAGTTGTTCCACACCATCAGGAATTAACAGCGATCTTTTACCTGGTTTCATCTACCCTATTTGTGTAAAAGTTGTTTAGTAATAACTGGGTAAAATATAGATTAAACAGGACCCCCAATAAACAGCCCGTAAGAGTAAACGATCCCTATTGGTGGGTGGTGTCTTGCTCATATTCTCATTAAGAACCGCTAGAAAACGATCCCCCAGGTATAATAAAACCGGTAAAATTAGCGGGTGATCGTATCTACACAGGATCCACATTAAGAATGTGATTATCCCGATCCATATCGAGTTCTTGATAAATTGGGTGTCCCGCGATCCAGTGGTGGGACTTAGATCAGGGACGGAAAACCGAACCGGGACACCTGGGTTAATCATGGTGGTTCACCTTTTAAAGTTCACTTACCAGGGTTTCTATTTCATCCGGGAACCGTTTTCCCTTTAATATGGTGGTCCCCTGTTCTCTGCCTAGTCCCTTATCACTTATTGAGGTTCCCATATAGATATTTACCAGTTTTAAGGCGGTTAATGATTCGTATATATCCCTCATAGATGATAAGTAAACGATCGCCCCAGCGTGATTTTTACCTAATATCTTACAGCTTTTCATTAAATCCCTGGACGCCTTCATAAGTTCAGGTTTATTGATTAATTCCCCTTCCTCATTAAACTGGGCTTCTGGGAATCCACCGAACATATAAAGCGCGATAAGCTGGGCTGTATCGTTATCTAGTGGATCCTTCCCTTCCTTATAGCGGGCTTTAGATCGATAACTCATATTATACGCACCCCCAGGTATTGAGCCAAGAAATACACCACTATAAGGGCGATAATCAATAAGATAAAGGGACCCTTACCGCCCAGGGCTGGGGCGCTAACATAATCCCGGATCCCTTTACTCATAGCGGTTGAGTTATTGATAATATAAAGTTCCTGGGGCGTCACTTTAGGAGTATTTGGGTTCAGTGGTTCAGGTTCCCCCTCATTGAAAACGATCCAGTATTCGCTATGATTCAGGATCCGCCAATACAGTTTTTTATAAATCCAGGGGACCCGTTTATATAATCCCTCTTTCCGGATCTGGTAGCTTATCCCGTTAATCTTTTTATTAAAATCCAGTTTATCCGGTTTCTCTATGAAATATAACAGGCGTCCGGTGATCGATAGTAAACAGATTCTAACCGTATAGCTGGGTGGGAATAGGTGGTAATATAGATCCCTGGGGTTAATCATAGGATCCCCGCCCCCGTCAATGCGCTGTAAGCCATAGAACCAGCCACTATTAATATTATAAAGTTCTCAATGGTGAACAGCCCGCCCACCCGTTCCAGCATCGGAAATAGTTTGCTCATAAGGCTGGGTTTATTCGCTGTTTTCACCGCGTTAAGTTTAAGATATTTTTCTAATTGGTTACTAGATGGATCCGCCTGGGGTTCTTTTTGATAGATCATAGGTTCCGCTGAGTTCTCAAAATATATGATCCTGGGTTCCGGTGTCTTATGGTCGTTAAAAGCTATTTCATCCATAAGGACCCGTGTTGGATCCAGATCGTACAGCTTCCCGCGATAGTAAAAAGATAGTTTAGATCCGGTTACTTTTTTTAAAATAACCCGGTGATCGTTAGTGAAAATGATCGCCTTCATTATCCGTCCCAGTTCTCTAAACCATTATAGACGGTATAAATGTTTAGAACCAGAAAAACCAGGGTGATAAAGGGAGAAATAGCATAAAACTGTAAAGCGATCCATAAACCGTAAATGGATCCAATTATCACAGCGGGCGCCTTCTTAAAGAGATAGCCCACCGCGAGAATTGCCACCCAGGAAGCCATATAAAACCAGTTCAGGGGGTCCAATTCCGTTTTAACCTCTAGGATATTAAGATAATCTACATTTAAAAAATGGTTAGCTGATCCTGTTTGAACGTGTTTAAACCGGATCCACCTGGTACCCGCTGGGATAGAGGAATTATATAGGGTGGGTCCCAGGGCGTCCGGTAAGGTCCAGAGAACCACCCAGGCGGACCCGTCCCAATATGACACGTTTACCTCATGCGCTGGGTTTCCCTCATAATAGCCATAAAATTCTAAATATAGATCCGCATCCGGATCCGGGACACTAAAGTTAAAACGGACGTCCAGGGCGTCCACTGTTGCCACTTCCTCAACTATATAATAATCTGAATCTGTGTTCTCTGTGCTTGCCTCATTACCGCTGGTATAGGTCCCGGTTATTATGTGAATTGAATTAACAGATAAGCCATAAACCAGGCTGGGCGCTAACATTAAAAAAAATAATAGGGTTATTTTCATTTTTTGAGAGTGTCGCACGTTTAAGGGTCCCCGCATTTTTTTAGTTGTTACTCTCATTATATAATATTAACTTGTTTTAATCATTATAATTAATAGGGGGAATCTCTCAATTTATGAGAATAACTAAAAAAACACTACCCACAGCGTTCTAAAATATATGCGCACACTAGGGACATAAGAAAAACCAGGATATAAAACCCGATCTGACACATCAGGTTTAAGTTATTCTCATTTATCACGAATAAACCACCTGGATCCCAGTTCCGCACCGCATATTATACAGCGGTTCCCGTATCGGTTTTTAAACTGTGTCGGGGTTTCTAGGGCTTTAGCTGATATATCCAATAACGCACCGCATTTTTTACAGTGTAGATAGGTAGGCGTCCAGGCGCCACACATTCGATCCCCACCCATCGAATATTCACCGCCACTTATCCAGGGGCGGGGGATCCTGTTCTATCACCTTAACATATCGCCCATATTTACACCCGTCCCGCTTAGTGCATTTAGCGGGTGGATCATGATCAGGCGGTCCAGGATAGTGCCCCATAACGCATTTAAAAGAGTCTTTTATATCGTTTAGGTGCGGGTGGATCCTCAGATATTTACACTTATAATTAACCACTTTTAACCACCCCCAGCCACCATTTAACCAGCGGTGCGATAATTATTATAAATTCAATTATCATGATCGGTCCCTCAGAACATCGCATATAAAATTAAGGACTTCCTCAGTGTCCACCGGGCGGGTGATCAATAATGTGTTTTGATCAG
>Ga0180433_10010783_pt1 | contig 10935 bp, 11 predicted proteins | sample SS_ome_8_FD_132980 | JGI IMG/M metagenome (GOLD analysis project Ga0180433, IMG submission 132980) | Hypersaline lake sediment archaeal communities from the Salton Sea, California, USA - SS_1_D_1 metaG | ecosystem: Environmental > Aquatic > Non-marine Saline and Alkaline > Hypersaline >...
ACTGAGTAATCTGAATATAGCTGCAGCATCTTCCCAGCTGGAGACTATCTTCTCATAGCCGACCACTGCCACATGAACTGGAGGTAAAGTGGTCGCCATACAGCCGTTGCCCTCGTTGGTCACAATAGCTAAAGTTCCAGTCTCAGCGATGGCGATATTAGCCCCGGAAATACCCATATCGGCATCGATATAGGTCTGTCTCAAGGCACGTCGTGCCGCATCCAGCAGAGCCTGAGGGTCAGATCCAAGCTCCTGACCGGTCGCTTCGGAGATAAGTTCGGCTACCTGTTCAACCGTCTTATGTATCGCCGGTCCTACTATATGTGATGGCCTTTCCGCAGCCAACTGGACAACCCACTCACCAATGTCAGTTTCCGTTACCTCGATGCCGCTTCTTTCAAGGTACTCCCTCAATTCAATCTCTTCACCCAGCATGGACTTCGATTTGACTATATGCTTCACCTTACGCTCCTGTGCCAGCTTCAGTACATAATCATTGGCATCTTTGCCATCTTTGGCTTCATAGACCACGGCACCTGCTTTAACAGCCTTTGACTTGAACTGTTCCACCAATTGCGGAAGGTCAGCAATCGATTTCTCCTTCACGCGGCGAATTTCTCCGCTTAGAGCATCAAAGTCGAGGCCGGTGAATGCTATCTGGCGGGCGAATTTAATCAGGCCCATCAATCTGGCAAGGGCAGTCTGTAGATTTTCATCCGCCAGTGCCTTGCGCACACGCTTTGCCATGGCTCGGCTCATACCACGCCTCTCCTGACAAAAGTATTTAGCCACGGGTAGATTTGAGCAGATGCTCCAATCATACTTGGATCGGATGCTAAAGGTTTACCCAACATGCTGATTTTTAACACCTTCATCTGTCTGCGTTCTTAAATAAGAACTATATGCTCCTCCGCAGGTCCCTGAGCTCTGGCCAATACGGCACCGGGTATATCGGCAGTAGTGTTCCTGCCGGTGATATAAGTAACATAGCTCACCATCATCTGGCCTGTAGATTGCCTGGCAAGCGACTTAAACCTAGCAGCAGCATCTTCAAGAGTCGGGACTATATTGCCACAGTCAATCACGGTTACATGTATGCGAGGTAAAACAGCAACCAGTCGAGAGCTGCCCTTATCGCTCACGATAACCAGAGTCCCTGTTTCAGCTATAGCCACATCAGCTTCTGAAATACCCATATCGGCATCGATACAATATTGTCTTAACGCTCGGCTGGCAGCGCTTAGCAGAACTTGAGGGTCGGGCCTCAGCTTCTCGCCCGCTGCCTTTGAGATAAGCTCAGCCACCTGCTCAATGGTTTCTTTTCCGGTCGGCTTTTTCCCGGCCAGCTGAGCAATCCATTCCTCAAGGTCGGTCTCTGTCACCCCGATGCCAGCCTTTTTAAGGTGCTCCACCAAGCTGAGCTTATCAGCCAGACTGGATTTTGATTTAACTGCGTGTTTTACATTACGTTCCTGTGCCAGATTCAGCACGTGATTATTGGCATCCTCAGCGCCTCTGGCTTCGTACAACACAAAGCCTGCCCTGGTGGCCTCCGTTTTAAATTTTTCTGTAAGTTCGATGTTCACTGCACCCACCTTCAGCCCCTTCCCAGAACTAAGACCCTGATAAGTACTGGATAGTGCCATCCGGAACAACCACCACCCTGGCAGTACTCGGGAAATCCTGATTAAGAATATTAATCACCTCTGACCAGCTCTTTACCCACACAGTATCGGGTATAGCCAGCCAATCAGCCATGGATTTCTCAAACTGCGGCGACAATACCACCAGCCTTCTCAACCACGGCAGCTTAAAGTTAACCGCACTAAATAAGCGTCCTCTGGCCTTTGCACCAAAGCTGCCCAGCAGATAATGCACTACCTGGCCCGACGGGAAGTCCATAATCAATACCAGGTCACCACCCCTTTCCATCAACATCATTATGCCGATAATCATGCCAACGATGGCTTCATTGCCTTTAGCATAATTGTTCACCACTACCACATCAGCTCCCGGAACAGGTTTTGTAGCATAGTGCTGCATTGCAAACTTAACAGCCTCGTAGTATTCAGCCTGCGGCTCACCAGCAAACATGGCACAAGCTTGACCGGTGCCGTTGATTATGGTGTCTATCTTGAAGTCGAGACCTACCATTTTAGCTGCCTCACTGAAATCCCGCACCATAGGATTTTCGATATAATGGCCAGGACCTACGATATTGAGCTGTCCAGCTTCCCTGGCATTTATCTCCCAGCGATGGAAGGCTTCAATTGAGTCCATAGAAGCTATACCGGGTAAGACGATCTTTCCACCACCACCAAAACCACTCTGGGCATGAGGAATCACCGAGCCGATGCCTATTTTCAGGTCACAGCTCATCACCTCGGAATTGATGGAAAGCTTGGTACCCATAGACGTCTGGCCGACATACGTACAGTTCTCGTATGGATTATGGTTATACACCGGAAAGTTATCCATTATCTCGCTGCCCAGTTTCTTCTGAAAGTCCTGAAAGGTATGCGCACCATGAGCCCCAGTAGCACAGATAAATCTGATAGTTCCCTCAGGAATACCCGCTGCATCCAGCTCCTTCAGTACATATGGCAGCAAATCAGCAACTCTAGTAGGACGCGAGATATCATCAAAGATTATGGCCACTTCAGTTCTGCCTCGGCCCAATTTTCTAAGCGGAGGACTACCTATAGGATTATCTAAGGCAGCTCTTATCTGCTCCGGGGTTACCTGAGGAGCATCATGTCCTGTCATCAGACAGGGCACTACCTCCCACGATTCAGGAAACGTCAGCTGCAATTCCCCCTCTTCATGCCACATCTGTCTGGGAACAGTTACGGTATTTGCAGTCATTCTTGTCTCCTATTATCTTTTATAAGACCACTCCGCTAGTGATTTGCCAGCTCAACTATTGTAACGCCGGTTCCTCCCTCACCCCAGTCACCATACCGGAAAGACTTGACTAGAGGATGCTCTGCTAGCGTCTCATGTACTGCTTGACGAAGCACTCCCGTCCCTTTGCCATGGACGATACGCACAGAGGGCAAGCCAGCCATGAAGGCAGCGTTAAGATAACGGTCGAGCTTAGGCAAGGCTTCATCTATCGTGAGCCGGCGTATGCGCAACTCTAAATCCACTGCCATCAGGTTAACCTTTCGAACTCTATACGAAGAATGTCCTTCGTGTTTTCAGTTACCTTAACCCTATCGTCTATTCTCCAGCCGACTACCCACAATATCTGCGTCGGCGAGCAAATCAATGGTACGCGGTCTCTCCAGGAACGGGGAATCCTGGAATCAACCATGAAGTCCTGGAGTTTCTTGCTTTGACTCATACCCAGAGGCTGAAAACGGTCACCCGGCTTGCGTCGTCGCACTGTCAATGTCTTTCCAACCTTAGCCAAATCGAAGCTGGCAATAAGACCATTATCGTCGCCGACCATTTGTTGAACGATATCAGCTTTAATCCGCCAGCCAGTCAAATCTGTTTCACCGGGAATATTAATATGAGACACAGCTTTAATGGGAGGTAACGGGCATGCCGAAACCTGAGCCGATGTCAAAACCAGGTGACCATACTCAGTAGACAAAGTCAGGCCATCCGGCAGGCACAATGTCTTACCCGCCGGTTTCGATAGAAAGTTCCTCATCTCCTCGATATGGTTAGCCTCAATATCCCTCAGATTGCCTCGGAGTTGCCTAACTGCTCTTCTAAAGACCTGCCTCTGTATGGCGCGCGGCAAGGCAACCACTTTATCTATGTCCAGATAGATAAAGCCTTCTTCCTCTGCAGCCAACTCATTCCACAACAATGAGGCTTGCTCCTCAATAAAAGAGACGTCATCTTCAGCAATATCCGCCAGTCTGAGCAAGGCTCTATCAATACCGGGATTATAGTTTCTGAGTGTAGGCAGCAGTTCGAGACGGACACGGTTTCTCAAGAAAGAAAGTGACGTGTTAGATGAATCGCTACGCGGAGCCAGGTTCTGACTCTGGCAGTAGTCCAGTGTTTCCTGTCGGGTAATATCTAGCAACGGACGCACTACCTCAATCAATTCACCATTTTCACCGTATTGCAATACAGAACGAGTTTGCAGACCACACAGTCCGGCTGTACCAGCCCCACGCAGTAAATGCATCAGAATAGTCTCGATATGGTCGTCACAGGTGTGCCCCACCACCACACTGGAGGCACCTATGCTACCGGCCACCTCAGCCAGGAATCTATATCGAATCTCACGGGCACCTTCCTCCAGTGAGCCGCCTTTCCGGTCAAGATATTCTGCCACATCTCGACGTTCAACCGTTACCGGCACACCAAGCTTATGAGCTAAATTAAAGACATAGCTGGCATCCGATTCGGACTCGGCACCACGAATCTGGTGGTCGAGATGAGCTACATGTAGCTCTACACCAAGCTCCCTCCGTTGTTGCGCCAGAATATTAATCAAGCACACTGAGTCGGCACCACCAGACACTGCCACCACCAGCTTATCGCCTGCTGAAAAAAGATTATGTTCCTGGATAAAGTTGATAATTCTTTGTTCCAGCGTTTTGTCTTTTCTGACCACTTCAGCCCTCTTTTAGATGACAGGTGTCACCCAATGACACCAAACGAGAATGCCCGTCTCCAAACTCAATTATACTAATACTGCCTGTCTGTACTCTAATCCGTTCCATAGTGGTGAGCGGCCACCCCAGAGCTTTGCAGATAGTGACCACAACAGTAAAAAAGTGGCTCACTACTACTATATTACCCTGCTCATGCTTCTTCAATATAAGCTGAATTATAGCCCACACCCTATCCGCCAAATCGATCACACTCTCACCTCCGGGCAGCTTCTCCACACCCTGCCCCTGCCGCCACTGGAGCAAAAACTGGCTAAAAGTAGTACCAAGCTCAACTATAGATATACCTTCAAGCTCCCCAACCTCCATTTCGCGCAAATCGGTCTCCACTTGCACCACCAACCCGTGGTGACCGGCTATAGCCTGTGCTGTATCAAAAGCGCGTTTTAGGGGGCTGGCATAAATGGCGTCGATTCTCGTCTCCTTGAGCGCCAGTCCTAACCTCTCTGCCTGTTTTCTCCCCACATCGCTCAACTCGATGTCGCTGCTACCACCCTGAATCCGCCGTTCCTGATTCCATGCAGTTTCACCATGTCTAACTAGAATAAGTCTAATTGCTTGCCTCCTTATCTATTTCTATTGTCATTGCCACAAGCCCTTACTCAGGGCAACAGGATAATACATGACTAACGTGTCCATGGCAGATAAATCTGCTAGCTGCATTGCCTGACCAAACCCATTTAGCCTAAAATCAGATTGGTGCGATGGATTGATTTAGGACGCTGGGAAAAGCCCAGAGCCTTAGCCACTTGTTCCGGCCTGCCGGTGCCTTTTTCATCGCAGCGCAATCTCATACCCAAAACACATAGAGAATCGTGGCAACCGATAAGCCACAGGTCGTCTATCAGAGGACGCAAATCATAATAGCGGGCTCCTGTGTCTCTGAGATGGTGCCACGGTAATTCCCCGGCTGAAAGCAATGACTTTAAAGCTAGCTCAATCTCCTGAGGACTCTTTTCTGTCTCTATCTCGACCCTGTACTCGACAAATCTAACCTGAGATTGAAGTGACGGGACTCTCGGTCCAACCGGCCAGATCTCCAGTAGCTCAATGCCATCAGGCAACTGTTCCCCCACCTGGGCCATAAAAGTCTGTGGAGGCAGCCATCGGGACAAGACTACATCCATCAACTCGGCTTGACTGGTCACCCCTACTGATAGAGGAGCCGCCAGAGCAATCTGCGGATGAGGAGTAAAACCTTCCGAATAAGCTAGCGGGAGCCCAGCCCGACGCAGAGCCCTCTCCCAAAGCCTCATTAAATCTAAATGCGAAAGGAACTTGAGTGCTTCACCACGGCTAAACTTCAGGCGCAGGCGCTGCATCCTTTTCCTTGGTTATCAGAATCCTCTCTAGCTTCCGGCCCCGCATTTCAAGTATAGTCAGCTTCAGATTTTTATACTTCAAGTGCTCACCCTGTTTTGGTATACGCCCCAAATTGCTCAATATAAAGCCGGCCACGGTCTCATAGTCACCGGTAGGCAGTCCTAAATCCAACTCTTCATTGGCTTCCTCGATTCTGAGGCCGGCATCGACCTCAAAAGTGTGGGCGTCAATAGCTACAAAATCCTGCTCTTTTTCAGCCAGCTCATCGCCAATAACACCCATTATCTCCCGAGTCAGATGCTCCAAAGCTGCCATACCGGCTACACCTCCGTACTCATCAACAACGGCTACCATATGGTAATTGTTATCTCTCATCTCAGCCAGAAGCTCACCAAGGCGTTTGGTTTCGGGCACGAAGTGCACCGGGCGCACCAGCTCATCAATAGGGCTATCAGGCTTAAGCGAGTTATTAGCTTGAGCCATTAGCACATCTTTAATGGATAAAACACCTATCACATTATCAGGAGTCCCTTTGTAGACGGGAAAGCGAGAGAAAGGCAGCTGTCTATAGATATCAAGAAAGGCACTCAAACTTGTCCCCTGCTTTAACCAGGTAACCTCTGTTCGCGGTTGCATTACTTCACTAACTGGCCGGTCAGCAAATTCAAAGGCATTATGCAACATCTCGGCTTCCTCTTCCTCCCAAACACCCTCTGCCTCACCAACGGTAAGAGCAGTACGGAATTCCTCCTCGCTAATCGTTGGCCTCACCTCAGCCCCCTCCTTAGCCACATTGGTAAATCTTATACCGATATGATTCAGAACATAGACAAAGGGATAGAAGATAATCGAGATGAATTCTATGGGCCTGGCATAGAACAAAGCTATCCTTTCTCCATATCGTGCGCTAAAGCTTTTAGGAATAAATTCAACTATAACCAGGGTTATTATTGTAATTACAATAGTGGCTATGGCAGCTCCTAAGTTCTCACCCCACAGCGTTACAGCCATCACCGTCCCCAGAGTAGCCATCGCCGTCTCAAAGAAATTGATGCCCAAAAGAACAGTAGCCAGAAATTTCTCCGGCCGCTCTAAAATCTTAGCCACGACCTTAGCATTTGGGTGATTGGTATGAATCAGGTGCTTGAGCCGAAGTTTCTGCATGCCGATAAAAGCCGTCTCGGCACTGCAGAAGAATGCTGCCGCTATCAGGGATATTAAAAATAATGTTAAGAATAAACTGTTTATGCTTTCCATAAGCAAGCCGGCCGATTATCCAGCCAGGCAATTCCATATCATCATAGCATCGAGCTTCCGTAGTGTCAAAGAAATGGCATTAATAGCCTGTTTTGCATTTCCAAATCTTAAACAGTATCATCACCATTATAATAGATATGGTCCGTATAGAGCTGACCCCCGACCTCTCCCACTGCATAGAAACCGTGGCCAGAAAAGAGTATGAAAACCTGGTAAGAGGTTACCTGCAGGATGGCAAAACTGATAGTGATTTCGAGAATAAAGTAGAGCTACTTCGAAGCTTTTTGGAGTCAGCTGATTTCAGAAAGCTGCGTAAGCAGAGCGAAGAACATCTGCTAAAAGGGCAGAACATCAAGTTTGTTCTGTACCGAGAAGGCGGGAAAGCTAAGCACAAGATTCTCCGAAGCTGACCTATGAGCCCTTTTTCTCGTAATCCGGGCACCAGACAGCATTAGGGCGCTCCGGATGATGACAGGCGCTGCGCCAGTCCCACTTACAGCTATCACAAAGGATGATATTCATACCCAGCATCTTCTTGATGCGGATTTTGGCTTTGTCCAGCCAGTTTGGCTTTAATTTCTTGCTTCCAGGCATTCAAACCTCGCTGCCATAACAACATTAAAAAGTCTACCTAATTCAGCAAGCCCGCGTCAAAAATGGCTATTTCACATCCAGAAAATATGAAGTTTCCTATAATCTTTACACTTGTATGAGGAACTTAATGCTTACTGGCGCTAGGTAACCACCGGAGATGGGTGCTCATGGCAGGGATGTGTCCTGGCTACCAGCGAGAAGAGATACGGATATTTCGATTTCAGGTGTTCCACGTAAGACAACCACTCGACTATTAGCTGGCTATACACTCGCTGAATATCACCGGCGATATGTTTGATGTCAGTCTCTGGAACGTCTGACAACGATCCCCGCGCTTCCAGCTCCTCTGTAAGGTGGAAAGTCGCCCAGAGCACATCTGTGAATAGCTCGTGCTCCAGGAGGTTGGGGTTTTCCAGCAGCGCAAGTAAAAACTGCCGCTTCTGAACCAGAAACTCCCTTAACCCGTTGAGGTCTATGCCGCTACAATCAGGCTGAACATCGATAGCTCCGGCAAATGCCATCGCTTTCTTGAAATCTGCGTGAGTCCAGCTCTGCTTGACGTCAAGGTTTCGTCTGATATCATTGTTCTTATCAAAGCAGCCGAGAAGCCTTTGAAGTAGCTCGTCTCCCACCTCGCTGAAAAAAGCCCCCACGACCATATTGAGCTTCTGCATGATAGCCTGCTTCTCGCGGCGAGCCAGCACTCGCTCGATTACAATCACCACCAGAAACACTTCGAGTGGCAGAAAAGCCAGGTCGCCGACCATATAGATAAAGATGTGGTGAACATCGTGAAATATGGCATAGTGAATGAAATATATCAGCGCAGAAAGTGCGATAAAGCCACAGGCAAGAAGAATGAAATTTAAATAGCGTCTCATTGCTTTTTCCTCCCCCGGCATTGCTTATCCACCGGCTTTAATCTTTAAGTTAACCGCTGAAATTTTGGCGAAAAATAGAAAAATAAGGGCAACGATATATGCCCATATCAACAGGGCTATGACTGCCCCGAGCGAGCCGTATATTAGATTATAAGGATTAAATGTATTCAAATACAAAATAAACAAAACCGTTATCGCCTCAAAGCAAACCGCACCCGCCATAGCACCACCCCAGACATCCCTCCATCTAATCCGGCGCTCCGGTACAAACTTATAGCTTATAAGAAATACCAAAAAGGCAAGAGCGACGTCAATCACAACGATTAAAAGATGCAAAAGGACTAGATTGGTTAATGGCTTGGCTATTATTGTGCTCAGAAATAATGCGCTGAAATTCAGGGCTACGGTTACAGCAAGAGAAATGAATAGCAGCAAGACAGCTCCGAGAACCATAGCAAAATTGGTTAATTGGCTCCGTATGAACGAGCCGGATTTGTGAATGCCCCATGCAGTGTTAAGTGATTTCCTTATGGCATTAAAAAATGCCAGACAGCCAAAAAGGAGAAGGATAACGGATATAATACCTATAGCTCCACGGGCATTAATGACGCTGTTGATTACGCTCAGCACAAAATCCTGTGATACAGGGATTAAATATTGGAAGGCTCGAAATACTCGCTCCTGTATGGCCGGCTCATCCACAAAAAAACTGGATAACGATATCATCCCAAGCAGGAAAGGAAACACGGAGAGAAGCAGATAATATGAAATGGCGGCTGCAAGCAGCGGACAGTTATCAGCGGTAAATTCCTGAACCGTCCTTTTAAGAAGAACAACAATTTTCCAGGACGCGATTGATTTAATCATTTAAAGCGCCCTTCAACGACTTTTGGTCTTATAACCTGACTTTATTTTAATAGTCTACTGGTTTGCCATTCTATCAGGGGTGATAATTTGCGTCAATCAATTTATCAAATAAGTTCTCTTCTCATTATATTGTGCGGACTGAAAGCGGGCTTGCAAATTCATAGAGTGATATGAAATAATCACTGGCGACTGTGAAACATCGCAGATCATGCAGGAGGTGGTTATTATGAAGCCATCTGAAGAGAAACGTTATGAAAAACTTAGTCCCTTTGAGCTAAAAAATAAACTGATAAAGACAGCCAAATCGCACCAAGAAAGGATAATGTTGAATGCTGGCCGCGGAAATCCAAACTGGGTGGCGATTACACCTCGTTCCGGTTTTTTTCAACTGGGATTGTTCGCGCTTGAAGAATCCTTGCGTGTTGTTGATTTGCCTGCTATAGGAGGAGCACCAGAAAAAGACGGCGTAACAGACAGGTTCAAAAAATTTCTGAATAATAACTCCACTGTACCCGGCATCGGTTTTTTAAATAATGCCCTGAATTACGTGCGTGATGTGCTTAACATAGACACTGATGAATTTATTTTTGAGATGGTCGACGGCATTGAGGGTGACCACTATCCAGAGCCTGACCGTATGTTAATAAACTGCGAGAAAATCGTCCATAAATACCTGGAACAGGAGATGTTTGGCGGTAAATCTCCGGGTAAATTTGACCTCTTTGCAACCGAAGGTGGAACGGCTGCTATGGACTATATCTTTACCAGTCTGACGGAAAACAGGTTGCTCCACAAACGAGATAAAATCGCTCTGGGAACACCGATATTCACACCATATATAGAGATCCCTCGCTTGAATGACTATAGATTCGTTGAGCTAGAAGTTAAACAGGGTGAAGGTCTATATTGGCAATATCCTGACTCGGAAATAGAGAAACTGGCTGACCCGGCAGTAAAAGCTTTCTTCCTGGTACACCCTTCCAACCCTACATCCGTGGCTATGCAAGACAGCACCCTGGACAAAATAGCTGAAATCGTACGAACCAAACGAAAGGACATGATAATCATCACGGACGACGTCTACGGCACCCTGGTCAACGGATTCCGTTCGCTCGCCGCTGTAGCTCCGCATAATACAATACTGGTGTATTCCTATTCTAAGTACTTCGGCGCTACAGGTTGGAGGCTGGGGGTTATCGGCATCCACGAAAATAATATCTTCGATAAGATGATAGCTGCCTTGCCCGACAGAGACAGAAGGATGCTGCATGAACGTTATAGCACTGTAGTTCTTAACCCTGATAAGATGAAGCTCATTGACCGGATGGTAGCCGACAGCCGCACTGTGGCACTACACCACACTGCTGGTTTAT
>Ga0180433_10010784_pt1 | contig 10934 bp, 14 predicted proteins | sample SS_ome_8_FD_132980 | JGI IMG/M metagenome (GOLD analysis project Ga0180433, IMG submission 132980) | Hypersaline lake sediment archaeal communities from the Salton Sea, California, USA - SS_1_D_1 metaG | ecosystem: Environmental > Aquatic > Non-marine Saline and Alkaline > Hypersaline >...
CATTTGTATTACTGCGTTCAATAATTCATTTGAAATTCCCATTTATATCCGGGATTTAATTTTACTTTTTCTTCGCGGGTGATTCCGGTGCCTGGAAAGTAAAGAGTCCGAGGATTGTAATCATTGAAACGATTTCGCCATTGAATATCTGTATCGATATCTTTTACAAAATCGCATATGACTTTTTCGAGTAACTCGTTGAGGCGAAGAGGACCGCGCCATCTATCGTGCTCTGTAACCAGCATATTGTAAATTCTATCATATTCGACCGAAATTTGCTCTGTATATTTCTCTGACAGCCGTCTTGCTATTTCATTCTGAATATATTTAATATTTTCGTCCGACATCCAAATTCGGAAATTTGGATCAAGTTCTTGTTGAAAAAAACCAGAAGTTGGCATTACTATATATTAACAGATTAAAGGACCGAGGGTGGCTGATAACTAATGGTCACTACTACTACCGCCCACTGATAGTGTAAAAACGAAGAATAGTTAATGGAATGGAGTGAAATAACAGAAGAATTATTAACAAATTGGAAGGATCAATGTAGTGCCCGGCATATTTTACACACTAAATGCCGCTCTGAGTTTTCAAACAAGGACAAACTGCTTGCCGTTCCAAGTATTGTATTAAGTGGTCTTGCAGGGACTACTTTAATTGGAGCATCCATTGGAAGTACTCAAAATATATATCTTGAAGTTGTGTTAGGGTGTTTTTCTATCATTTCTGCGATATTGGCAGCAATTCAAAAAACCCAGAATTATTCTATACTTGTAAAGGACAATAGTGATACTGCGAGCGCTTATATCGAGCTCGTACATACAATCGATAGTGAACTTGTAATGCCTCGGGCATCTAGATCGAATTGCGAGGCATTTGTAAAAACAACGAGAATGAGCTATGATATTATATTAAATGGAGCCCCTTCGATCCCAGAAGGTGTATACAAATGGTATGAAACCGTATATTTGAAGAAATTAGGAAAACAATACAAGAAATTTATAAGATATACACATCAAATGAGTTCTAATGAAAGTAATGTAACTGATATATCGGATACAGCTCCTAATCCATTGTTAGGTGGAATGTTTAGTAATGTCATGCTAAAACGCATGGGTTCGGAAGTAGTTAATAATTCTTCACCAAAAGTTACTGCTTCTGTTTTTAATATTCCGGAATTTCGTAAAAATGAAATGTTTGAAAATGAACTAAGAAATATGAAAATGGATGATATTAGGTTACATAATCGATGTGATAGTTTAGTTGTTAAAAAATCAGATCCGTTGTATGATATAGAAAATCCTGATTATCAGAGTGATTTTAGTCCAGGGGAAGCTCCCATCGCATTGCAAAACAAATTTAATAAAAATATTCAGGATGTTTCATATATGGGAATATTAGGAGATTTTGGAACTGAAAACGTCGACGACGATGATACGGAATTCTTCACTGTCACTGGGAGCATCACTGGGCGCAGTGAATGACGCTGAGGGATTAAGCTCCGGCTAGCGCCTTCGCTTAACCCTCAAAGTCATTTATTGGGTCCAAAAAAATAGAATAATTTAAATTTGTAAAATTGATTATACGCAGCGTAATCAATTTTTAAACTTTGGTAGTATGGACTCAATAAATGACATTAGCGATGTTTACGTGCAGCGGAGCCGAAGGCGTAGCAAACGTAAACATTCGCTAGCGTGATTCACTGCGCCCAGTGATAAGGAAATCTTTTATAATTAATAATGGGGTTTCTAAATGACATGACGACTACTCAAAAGGTAATTCTTGCAGTTGCGGTTGGTTCATTGGTTGTTGCCCTCTTTTTCTATTTTCGCGGAAACAAGGGTACTGAATCATTGAATGCCAAAAAGGTTCGTTTCGAAGATGAATCGGTAGCCAAACCTCCGCCTCGCCAACCTCTCCAGCAGGACAATTCTGGTGCAGTTCTTGTAATGTTTTTCTCCCCTGGATGTGGACATTGTACAAATATGATGCCTGCGTGGGATCAATTGATGCAATCACACAACGGCCAGGCTGGTGTACAGATTATAAAGGTAAATGGAGCAGAAAATCACGAATTGACAAGCGCTCATGGTGTGAGAGGATTCCCTACCATTAAATATTGCCGTAAAGGTCTTGAAAATCCAAGCGCGACTATTGAATATGAAGGAAATCGTTCTTATGAGGATTTAGTGCAATTTTTACAACAGTGCACCCAGTAAATATCATAACTGTCTCTATACACTGATTTTTGATAAAAATATACAAATTTTGTAAATTGATTATATACAGGCTGTTATAATCAATTATGAACTTTAATAAAACATTATTCGGATTCAACAATTGTGACATTTGAATCCAAATAAATATCTAATTTTGTAGCTGTTAATATAGAAAATACCGTATTTATATGTTTAAATGATTTACTGGAATAGTCATCATATAAATTGTTTACAATCAATATAAGATAATGGATTGAAAATGAATAATCGTATTTTTTTATCAAATGTGCAACCAATGCTGCAAATTTGGATGTCACCTTATATGATTTACAAATTCTGGAAACTTCATCGGCACTTTCATTTAAAATTGTTATGGGTGGCGGTGGTGGCGGCAGTTGTTCACTAATTTCGCGTTTTTTTGGTTTTATATCATCAAACCATGGTGATTTTAGTGCTTGTGTTGCAGTAAATCTCGGTGTGTCTCTGTAACACAACATTCCACGCAATAAATCATACAAATCGTGATCGTTTCTAGATATTTCATTCCAAACTTCTGCAATTTCCAAATTATTAGACTTGGACGGTTTTATTCTTGAAAAATAATCAACGGCTTCTGTATTATTCCATGTTTGTGTGGTTGGACGTCCAATCAGAGACACAATATCTCGAACAAAAAATTCGGGGGTTTTTTCTTTCATAAGTACACATCCAGCAAATACATTAAACAACATAACACCAACGCTCCAAATATCGATACTTTTTGTATAATTAGTTTCACCATAGCACATCTCAGGGGCCCTCCACCAAATTGTGACCATTTCGTGGTTTTTTGGGAATTTGTGATCTGGAATAGAAAGGCCGAAATCCGATAATAATGCAGTATATTTAGGAGTTTCGTCGTCTCTGTTTCTATTATGGTTTATAAGTATATTTGATGGTTTTAAATCTCTGTGTATTATATTTTTACTGTGAATATGCTCGACACCCATCAAAATTTGCTTAAAAATGGATTTTATATTATCCACCGTCAATGCAAATTGTATATCATTTAATGTATAATCGGCCATTGGCATTAACATCATATATGGTTTGAATTGCACAGAAATTGGCTTTAATATATTAGGATGTGATACATAATTGAGGAAAATGGTTTCATTTATGATTTCGTTTACAAAACCAGTTTCTTTTATAAATTTAAGGGCATAATCCGTTTTTGTTTTATATATTTTACAAAAAGTTCCCTCTCCTAATAAAAATTTCGTATCAATGGGATGATCAATAAGCATTGTACTTATTATTTCTATATTTGACGACAATGTCGTCATTATAATTACAACAATTTTATATATGAGACGCCGCATTTCATATAAAATACACCCACTTTATTCACCTCTATCTAGCATAAATGATAAATCTGTCAATGTATCGCTACTTATTAGTTTCTTTTCCTTCATGCTGCTTATTTTTGCTTCAATTGTTTCGATTGTTGCACTCGCTTCCGCCAAAAACTTGCGATCATAGTTGTATGTATTAATTATATTAGAAATTCCACCCTTTGCGTCTTCGAGATTTTTTATTAACAATTCTGCCAATTTATTTTTGAATTGATCATCCTGTCCTTTGTAAATAATAATCAAATCGATGGCTGTGTTGAGCGTTTCGCGTATAAATTGTAATGTTGCGTCCTTTGATTCAACAATTTCTGCGCCTGAAATAATCGTAGCATAATTTTTTATAGATCGTAAAAAACGCTGTACGACACTTTCATTGTCTCTAATATATAATTCACGAATGTTTATTTTTTCACCCGTTTTTATTTTTGACATAAATTTAAGACGACTAATAATCACTTGCACCCTATCATCATTAAATGTTTGTTCGGATTCCATTATATATAGGTCATACTAAAGTCCTATCGTCCGACTATTTGTGATAATAAATTTAGATGTGGATATCTTGAAGTTATAAATATACCACATAGCTTATACGTGAGAGTTAAGGATTTTGACTCTGTAATGTCGACAACTACTACCAAGCAACTTAGAATGTTAGTCGACAAAATATCTGATACCTTTGCCAACGAAAATCCCGTAAGTTTTTCATTCAAGGGATGGATTTATTATGCAGTTATCTTATTGCCATTTATAGGTATTAATTATGTATATTCTTTGTTTACGATTTCGGTTCTTGCAACATTCATGGTATGTTACCCAAGTGTACCTGCACATATTAATGATTATTTATTCAGGCGTGAAGTTGTAGATGATGAATCTACCGAATCGGATTCGTTTATGGATGATTCAGCTATAATTATTGATGCAGTGGATGGAGATCCGGAAGGAACGCATTTTTACATGGATAGAAATAGTCGTCGCATTTCTCAAAGTGGATTTGCTAAATCTGAAGAGGTTTCTAGCGATCTTGCGGCATTTATGGGTCTCGATGAACCCAAAACAACAAAAACTCGTGCATTTAATGCTGTAATGAAATATTCCGATGAAAACGGATTATGGTATCATGGAAAAATATATCCGAATAATGAGCTAATTGATTTTCTGGATTTGGATATCGATACAGATACCGTTAGTTTGAGCGAAATTCGTGAAAAATTAGAAGACTTACATTTCAATGTCGCTGTAGAAGATACAGCTGACTCTGATAGGTCGGTAGACAATTAATTAGATCGATTTTTGGATTGTTTTATATAGTTATTTGTAAAAACTATATAAAATTGTTTGGATTTGGCGCTTAGTGACCAAGTTCTTGTTCAAGTTGTGCACACATTTCATCGATCAATTTGTCGCAAAGCTGGGTGCATCCAACATTGCCACCGCATTTCGATTTGCAGTAATCAAATGCTTTGAATGATTTGTTTTTGCATGCAGCTCTCATGTAATTAACAGCTTGGGCGCGAAGTTGATCACAATGTTTTTCACATTCAGATGCGGGCATTTTCTGCTGAGCGCATGTAGCTTTGCACATTTCGACAGCCTCATCCAATTTATGTTTAAGTTCGGCAATTTCTTTGCGGACAGCAGCCTCGAGTTCCGATTTTAATTTGGTGGCTGGATGATCAGCGGGTTTTAATGGAGTTTCATGGACAGGGGCACCAGTTTTATCACTATGTTTATCATCATAGTACATAACATACATTGCAACTGCAACTACCAAAAGTACGGTTAACCATACAAATACTTCGTGTTTAGCCATTAATATTACGAAACATTATGAATTTTGAATTTTCACAGTTATATTTTATTGCGCCCAGTGAATCAATACATACCTAACACATTATTAAAAGTGGGCAATACGCTCAGATTTGTCGCATGTTTAGTTGCCTGTAGTTGTTGTTCATGAGTATCGCTTGGTATAATATTCCACCAAGCACCATCTTTGTAAACACCTCCCGTATTTATCGGTCCACAAAATTCATTAATTTTATCAAAACCATCCAAGTGTGCACATTCTAACGGGTTATCACATCCATGCATCGACTTACACATTTTCTTTTGACATTCATAGCCACGATTTTGGTATATACTGTGAATATTTGCGGCTTCGGTAAAAGTTGCATTTTTTGTCATCATTTCGTGAGTATTACATCCAGGATTGCAATTTGCAGGTGCCATGGTTACATCAAATTGGCGATTAATAAATACCATTATCTGTATACAATATAATGAGCTCCGATACACCAATTCCTGAAATCGAGACAGGCAATAACAATTCCATAAAAAGTGAAATTATTGCCGACCTAAATACGTATTCACCATACGACATATCATTAATGCTCAAATATTTCAGAGCAACATCCGTTTCTGATCTTGTTACAAAAATTTATGATGGTGGTTCTGAACAACATATCGCACATATGTACAATAAACATCTCAATGGAATCGAAAGTACAGAAATGTTAAAGGAATCGATTGCAGAATATGAAAATTTCTATCCCGCCGATCATAGTAACAATGCAAATATATTATTGGCATTTCATGTAGGTAATGATGGTGTTTACTATGAATTACCCGATGGATCTAATATCAAAATGTATAGTGCAAATATTCCAATAGTTGTTTATAAAAATATAAGAGACGTGCTCGATAAAATTTATTTAGAATATAAAAATAAAACACGTAAAGAATTATTGAATTCGCCTGACGTATTTATGCGAGGTTTCAGATATGGTTCAGGTTCGAAAATGGTATCGTCGTTTATATCAAAGCCTTTATATTTTACAGATATATACAGATTATTGGTGGATGTAAATACACGAGATATTCGTCCAAGCCAATTATTAAATTATATGAAAAATAATGGATATGGTGGCTTTTTACAACTGAAGCCCTATCTATTAACCATCTAGTGATATGTTAAAATATTACATTATGTATAATGAGTGCAAGTCTTGAAAGAGAAATTGAATCCTTAGAAAAAAGTTTGGCCGATAGTGCAAAGGAAATTAATAATTCTGTTCCTGACAATCATAGCGACAAAAGAGCATCAATGTCGGCAGGTGGTAGCGATTCGGCATCCACACCAAAACCTGCTTCCAAATCCACTAATTATAAAATGATTGGAGTGGGTATTGGCATTCCTGTCGTCGTATTTGCTGCATTGTATATGTCAAATATGAAAATGTTCCAGAAAAAGGTAAAAGGAAAAGTCTCTAGAAACTTAACAAAAATATTAATATATTGTGCTGTAATTAGTGCTGTTTTGTTTGCTGTACTATACGGACTCGTCAAATACAATTACATCCGAATGTAATTCATGTTTTTATTGAATATATGGCAAAATTATTCAATAAAATATATTTTTATCCTTGTTTAATAGGTGGAGGATTTAATCCAAGTCCAACTTCAGCTGATGGAACACAATTAATTGTCGAATCACCCCAAATACCCCAAACTATTAATGCAAGGGCGATAAATACTACCACCATTAGCATAATTTCGGTTTTTAGATTCATTAATACAACTGATTCCATAAGTACGGTCTTTGATATTCGTCGCTTTGTACATTATTGAGCGCAGTTTGTATTGCTGCCATCCAGAAATAATATTGACATATACAATGCAGCAAATACGACGACAGGAATGATATCCCGGGACACTATATTTAAACACGATGTTATTCGAACTGATACGTCGGTTGTTGTACAAAACGGACACTTTTTATACAAAAAATCATCTAAATCAACGAAACACTTTAATATACAAGAAACGCATAATACTTTTGTAAAATTACAACAAGGAAGGGATAATAATATAAAATTGGCCGCATAACAAATATCACAATTGTGAGTTTGGCGAAAATTTGGTATCATTAATTGTAATTCGTTTATATGGCTAACATTTGGTAATTTATTTCAATTTATTTTTGTATAATTTAGGAATACAATGTTTATATTCTGTATAAAATCCATTCCATAGTTATAATGGTTTTATAAAGTATTGTATTTTCATGTTCAGTAATATTTTCTGTTAACAATACATTTAATATTTTGTATAGTCCAACTCAATTATTAAACGACATAGCTTGTATATATTTGTATGTTAAATAACATACAAATATAGTAATTTCACGGCTATAATTATCTGAGTTGGACTTTATTAATGATAATTCTCGTGTTGATCCTAGTATGGCTGATAATTACGCGATACAATATACACACAGGATCATACAAAATTAAATTATTAATGTCCGACCCACAAGTTTATTCTACATTTGTAAATAGAAATTTATATAAATTATAATGATGAAATGGTATTATTACTAGAGTTCATCGCTACTCCAGTCATTATCAACGCCTGGAACTTTTTTAATAGGACCTATTTTTGCAATTCTCAACATTTTATTCAAAAATCCTGATATATTCTCAAAAGTGTGATCAGTTTCAGTGTATTCTACATAATCGTTGTGATTTTCTAGTCTATTTTTATAATATCTGATTGTTGGAAATTCAATTATATTGTATTTATCACAAATAGTTTCATTTCCAATTCTATTTATTTTGGATATATTTACTTCCCTACCATTGTACGATTGAAATAATTTATACCATATCGGCATTATTTTTTCACAATATGCACAATCTGACAAATAAAATAGTACAAAACTAGGAGCACCACCGTAGTATGGAAGAATTTTCATCTTAGGTTGGGATTCAACTGTATTTCTCGGATAACCATTTGCAATATTAAATACCCATCCACATCCTGAATCACAAACCATCATTATATTATTATTAAAAGTAATATCGCAATCACATTGCGGACATTTAAATGTCATACCTCTTATGTGATTTTCTCCAAATAACCGCATTGCTTTTCCAATAGTTATCCAATAAATCGAGGATGTTTCTTTATTTTTGATTTTTACACATGGATAGTTTCCGATATTTTGAGTTCCGAGAATATTATATTGATCTAATTCTAAAATAGCGGCGTTAGTATACGACAATTCAATGTCTATTAATACGTCTCGGTGGACATTATCGATTATATCAGCGCTCGATAGTAATCGTTCCATTGTATATTTTGTAAAAATTGGATCTCCTTTATTTAAATGACAAATTACATCAAATTCGATGGGACGTGTATGTGGGTGATGTACTGTTTTATAAGATTTTATGCACGGGAGTTCAATTCGTTCAATTTCATTTAAATGTTCAGCAAATCTTTCATTAATACCAACACGTTTTGGAGCTTCCGTCGATTGTGGAATTTCATTATTAGTTATATTTGGAAAATCATGAAGACTTTCAAATGCGTCTTTGCTTATTGCGTCATTAACCGGAATACGACCACATAGTGAATAATCATTATAATATGGTGCGGGGGCGTCGCTTTTTTGTTCATGCGTTTGATAATAATCAGACTGTTCAAAGTTTTCATCTAAATCAACCGGAGTATATGAATCATATTGATCTAACCAATCTTTATTTTCTGGAACTGTGTTAGAAATTGTTTCAATTGGTGCTGTAATACTGTTTTCACCGCAACCACCACATCCATGTTCGCGATGTTTTGCCCAAAAATCACATTCTACGAGTTCAACAATTGATTCTTCCGGAATACTGCCGATATTTAAGCATGAAATATTGATACATTCAAAACCATTGGATCCTAATAGGGGTTTGCGCATAATTGGCTTCAAGGGTCCGAATCCAAGGTATTTTACAACTTCATGGCATAATGTTGCAGGAAAATAACTTACATTGTATGCGAATTTTTCATTATTATGCATAAAATAAATTACTTGAGATGGTTGTGAAATAGTAGATTTCCACTGGATCATTGTATTAGGTTTATATATTTAACACATGCCTCGTATATAATGAAAACCATTTTAGAATACATATGGATATTTGACAATAATGCAACTAATTTTTACACAAAAACCAAAGTGTTGACATCTACACACACCCCACCACCCATCGATTCAATTCCACGCATTCATTGTACCAAAAAAATTACAAAAGCCACACAAGACAAACAATTATATGAATTGGTACCAGCTTTTGTGTGTTGCAATCCATTTAGCGGTCGAGACAATTCGTTTATTGTATATTGTGATGCAGTGGTTGTAAATTTGACAGAGAATACATCAAGGGCATCGTCCCAGCCAAACTTAATGTTCTCTAAAAATGAAAGGGATATGGCGAATTTACCTATTTCTAAATTATTGCGCAATTTTACACTAGAGAATTCTAGTGCATTGGCTGATTTATCGATGCAAATTTCATTCAAACAGGAATATTATTTGTTGATCAGAGACAAACTAAAATATCCTAGTAAATATAATCCGACGGGACAATATGGAAATGATATTTCTGCTCGCCATTTTGAATTTTGTTTAGATGCAGGAATCAACATTATGGGATTTACATCGAGAGATGGACCCGGACAATGGTCTTTTGAAATTGGAAAACCGGCCGACGCAGCCGATTTTATTGGCGTTTGTGATCAATTAATGACATCAAGATATATTTTACACAAGATATGTGCATTGGCGGGTGTAAAATTGTCATTTGATGTAAAACCGTACGGGGATTTACCTAGCAGTGTATGTAGTATGGAAATTTCTGTACATGGAATGCGTGTCAACGATACAAACCGATCATTCTCGGATATAAATGGATTATTACAATTATTAGGATCCAGTCATCATGAATTCGTGAAAATATGTGGATACGATGCACATAAACACATGGTTGATAATTATAAAGAATTCAAATATGGAACCTCTGTGAACTCAGAAGACGGATGTGTAAAAATTCCGTATTTAACTTCAAAATACAAACAGGGTAAAATTGTTGATAAAAGATTATGCTCGGATATCAATCCATATGAAATTTGCAGATTTTATGTGGATAAAATCATAGGGTGTCACTGAGCATGATTTATTGTAATAGACACAATAATTTTGAACCGAGGCAAGCAAACATTCGCTAGCGTGATTTATTGTGTGCAGTAATTAAAGTGATTTATATATTAATAATATATAACTCACAATAATGGAATTACCTATAAACATCGAAGATGTAAATGACATGGATAATAACATGGATATCGATGACATGGATATCGATGACATGGATATCGATTCCGATCCCGTCGAAGTTAATGAATCCAACTATCAGGATTTCATGAAATTGCCGATTTCGACCCAAACAAGCCATGCATATATAAATTGCGAATTTAATTTACA
>Ga0180433_10010785_pt1 | contig 10933 bp, 7 predicted proteins | sample SS_ome_8_FD_132980 | JGI IMG/M metagenome (GOLD analysis project Ga0180433, IMG submission 132980) | Hypersaline lake sediment archaeal communities from the Salton Sea, California, USA - SS_1_D_1 metaG | ecosystem: Environmental > Aquatic > Non-marine Saline and Alkaline > Hypersaline > Sediment...
AACACATGTGGTTGAGATTGATGCTTTTTACAAAAAGTTTTTTCCATACTATCATCTAGATTCTCAAATGTATCTATTTGAACCATTCTTTGTGGTGAATTATTATGATAATAAGGAGGAACATCTTTAAATTTATCATTAAATATAGAAAATATAGCTAATGTTCCTATTAGTAAAATAGATAACAATATAATATAAATAAAATTTTTTACAAAAAATTCCATTATTATATAATATCTAAATATATAATTTGTTATATTAATTCATAACCATTAGTAACCTTTTTACTTTTTAGTTGTTTATTAGTTTTATGTATCTCATTATGACAATCTTCACATATATTTATTAAATTTGCCGAATGATTTTTATCAAAATTACTCTCATTTGTCGAAATAAATCCATTTACCGCATTTTTCTGATACTCTAAATGATGTATTTCTGTCGCTAAATTTATTTTGCACTTTTCGCAAATACCTCCTTTTATTTTATTACTATTATATTTACTAGTCGATTGACTAAGTATATTTTGATATACTTTATTATATTTCATACGTAAATTGTGTGCTCTTACTAAAAAGTTATCGTCTAAATCGAGTGATTTACAAACTTCTAATCCATACATACTTTCGCCAGCTCCTGGCTTTAACTTTCTATCATAAACTAATTTATTTGTTGATTTATCATAAATTACTGACATGTGATACATTTTCATCATTTCTAAATTTTTTACTTCTTCATAATTAACAATTTCATGAAAATGAGTAGCAAATAAAAATGTACACTCTCTCTTATGTAATACTTCTAATCCTGTAACAAATATACTTAATGCAGAATCACTTTCAGTTCCTGAACACAGTTCATCTCCTAAAATTAAACTATTTGTATCTGCTAACTGTAAAATAGTTCTAAGTTCGATCATTTCTACAGCAAAAGTCGATAACCCTTTAAAAATATTATCATGACCTAATATTCTAGTAAACAATGTATTATATGGAAAAAATTCAAAACTATCAGCAGGTACGTACAAACCTGCTTGAGCCATAATAATTGCAATGCCAATTGCTTTAATAAAACTAGTTTTTCCTACTGCATTTGTACCATATAATAAAATACCATTTGTTTCATCAGATAAGTCTAAACTATTTGTCACATAAATCTCTTTTGTATTAATATGCTCGATAAGAGCGTGCCTTAATCCTGTAAAATTCACATATGATTTATTAGACTCTTTAACAACCGGTTTTTTATAATTAAACTCTTTTGCTAAATAACATTTACTCTGTAAAATATCTAATTGAGTTACAAAAGCAATAATATAGTTAAGATTTAAATTAGAAAAACTATCTATAAATTTATAATAATATAATTCTAATGCAGAAATAAGATCATTTTTGGCTGTATTAATTAATGTACACATTTTACGAATTTGTTGATTTGTAATTATCATCGTACTTTGATTGCCTGTAGTAGCACAATAATCAATATCACTAATATTAAACTGAAATTCTTCCTCACTATTAGAAAAATTAGAATAATATCGTAGAGTAATTTCACTATTTTGTTTAATCTCTTCTTCAAGTGCTCGCTTTAAAAATGCAATACGTCGTTTTGTGGCTTGTAATGTTGCATCATTTTTTGCTGTTTCGTGAATTTTAACAAATTCTGTTGTTTTTGCATTTTTTTCATTTTGTTTAATTAAATTAGATAAATAGTCTCTAATTGACTCTAACTGTTTACCACTCTCTAATGATAACTTATAATATTTATCAATTTGACTATCTAGTTTTAAATTAATATATAAAATCTTTTCAATATCAATATTACCTAATCTCTCTTGTGATACATCATCTACAAATTTTGCCTTTTTAATATCAAATGTTGTATCAATAAGATTATTTATCTCTCTTGATATTATTTCTATATCATCAAACTTTTTAACATCAGTATTATTTTCAAAATAAGAGGCTAACTTTTTGTCTTTTTTGCAAACTTTGTAGAGAGAAACAACTGTTTTAATATTTTCATTCAACATACAGAAATCTTTTGGTGTAATTTTTTTCATAATTAATTTACGTCTAAGTTTTTCCATATCTTTCATATTAAATAAACTATTTCGATAATATAACCAATCAGTTGTTAGTAAATGTTCTGTAATATTATATGATGTATTTAAATATTCAATATTAGTAGTAGGATTAAGTAAATTATATGTAAATTCTCGTTTACCCATAGGAGTTAAACAATTATTAAGTAAATTACTTACACATCCATATTTACCATTATGTCTATTATCAGATATCATATTTAATTGTTTAAGTGAATGATTAGCTAATACTAGACGATCAGTATAGTTCTCAAAAAGTGGTTCAGATATTTTATTAACTAAATTAGGATTATGTTGAAATATAAAATTTAATAGATAGATAAAAGATTGAATTGCAATACAGTATTGTTGTAAACGGTTTAATATATTTTCACTATTACTATTTGGATAAAAACGATCAATAACTTCTTTTTGATATATTTGTTTTTCAGCATTTTTAATCTGTTTATTTAAATTTTTATCTTCTAAATCGATTTTATGAATTTTGTTAGAATTAATTTGTGTAAAATTAACTATATCGTTAATAATATTATTGTCTAAATTAGAAATAAGAATACATTCATTAGGATTATAAATAGATATATACCTCTCTAATTCATCGTATGTTGCAGGATTATGCTTATATGGTTTTGTAAACTCAAAAATAGAAGATTTGCCTGTAAAAATATCTATATTAGAAATTCCAATTGTAATTTCATCTATTTTTGTTAATATATTAGTACAATTATGAAACCAGATACAAGTTATATTATTTGAAAGTTCGCGAGTTTCATTTGAAAAATATGTTCCTGGAGAGAAAATACAAGATAGACTTCTTGTAGTATTTTTACTATTAGTGTCTTGTGTCCATACTGGAATAGTGTATCCATTATCCTGCATTTTTCTAACATATTTTTCTAATTGAGGTAGTCCAAATCCTGCCATAACAACTCTGGCTTTTCCTACACAAAGATTTTTACGACTAATTGTCATTTCATTTATCTCCGCAAATGTAACAATATCACTTCCGTATATTTTATCATCTTTATCAAGTAGACCATATGCTTCAAAAAAAGAACCAACTTGCATTAAGACTAAAGTTTTCTCTCCATACTCTTTTTTATATTTATCAGTTAAGTCAAGATATTCTTTAACAATTGTCATTAATTTAATACGACAATATCGTTTTAAATTAATTTTCAAAATATCTAGATTATTTGCACGCGCCCCACTTTTTCTTATTACTTGCAGCATAGTTACAATTATGAATTGCTTTTTCTTTTCCTTCTGGACCTATACCCCATCTATGTATTGGTTTATCTCCACAAAATGCATAAACTGATCCTTGATATGGTTTACAAGTTGGATAAACTGCTGGTGGTGGCGCAGGTGCTTGTACTGGAGGCGGAGGAGGTGCTGGTGATGGTGGTGGTGGCACGTGAACTGCTCCAGAATGGTAAATATTATCTTTTAATCCATCAGATTTACTATCGGTCATTCCTTCAACATATAATTTACTATTTGATGCATATATAGAGCAGAAAATAATTACTAGTACTAATAGTAAAACACAAGACATATTGCTAAATTTTTTCATTTTTTTAAACATATTATTATATAATATAGCATAAGATAATTTTATCTTTTATAAGTATGTTTTTTATATTTTTTACCACCTGTAGTACCATTTAATCTAGTTTGGTTGGCACTTATACGATATCTACGTGTAATAGGTAGTGGCGCTAACACATCTGGCTCTTGTAGGATTCTCTTGCGAGAACGCCGTCGCATCCGCCGCTGAACTGGTTGCGACGATAATGATGATAGAGTTTCTCTATTAGCAATATCATTTAATCTGATGTTTTGTTCATTTTCATCTCTTGTGTTAAGATGTTTTTGTGAATAATGTATTAAACGATTATTTCGTCTATAAAAATCAGGATGTTGATACGGATTACCTCCAAATTGAGATAATATTAATGGTCTGAAGTGTGGTAATTGACAAGCTGGGGATGGTACAGGATTTGGTGGAGCTGGATTTGGTGGACCAGGCCAATATGAACTAGGCGTGGGATTTTTTGGTACAAGACATCTATTACCGCCTTTTTGATTTTTTCCTCGTCTTTTACTATCTCTATATTTTTTTGTTTTTGCCATTAATATATATTAATATTATAAAATAACAATATATATTTACTTTTTATTTATCTTCTACCTCCACGGCCAGTCATAGTTCCATAATCATTTAATGGAAAACCATATGATGCAGAGGTGCTTTGATATTGTGGTGGTGGTGATGGAGGTCTATGTTGCACTGTAGCAGGTGTAGATGGTGTTTCAGGCAGATCATTTCCGGCACGTCTCATTTTAGTTTTTTTATTATGCTTTCGTGATTTGCGACCACGACGACGTGATTTACGTCCACCATACATTTTTTTGTGTGAACCGCAGTTTTTTCCACCACGACGACGTGATTTACGTCCACCGTACATTTTTTTGTGTGAACCGCACTTTTTTCCGCCACGACGACGTGATTTGCGGCCACCAGTACCAAAAATGCTATGTAAAAAGTTTTTTTTACCGCAACCAGGTGGACATTTAACTGGTACATCAGGTTTAGATTCCATAACAGGTAAAGCATTTGGCTTATTTTCTACATCTAAAGCTTGATTTTCATTTGGAGCGGGTAAAGTATCTACACCACCACGACGTGAACGGCGGCCACCACGACGTGAACGGCGAGATTTACGACCACCGCTAGTAGGTTTTCCTAAATTTAAACTATTAAAAAATGGACCAGGACGAGCAATTCCACAAGAAGGAATCCCCATTTGAGCAGCTACTTTAGGATTTCCTCCAAATGGGCAAGGAGTTAATGAATTCGCAGGAACAGGAGAATTAGTCATTTATATATTATATAAATAAAATATAAATATTATATTATTTATCTTCTACGACGGTGTGATTTTTTGTGAACGCGTCTGTATGTTTTGCAACGTACAGTCTTGCGTCTGCAGTATTTTGGACAAGCTTTGCGTCTACCACCCATACGTGATTTGCGGCTGTGATGGCGTGATTTGCGGCTGTGATGGCGTGATTTGCGGCCACCACGGCGTGATTTGCGGCTGTGACGGCGTGATTTGCGGCTGTGACGGCGTGATTTGCGACCACCACGGCGTGATTTGCGGCCGCCGCGGCGTGATTTGCGGCCACCGCGGCGTGATTTGCGGCCACCGCGGCGTGATTTGCGGCTGCCACGACGACGTCTACGTCCGCCAGACATTTCCTCATGTTTCATTCCCATATTCTCAATTTCTTCACCTTCGTGAGCTGAGTCCTTCATTATTATATATTATAATAATAAAATATTTTATTAGTAGAGAGATTATTCTGCTAAATAATTATGAACAATAGATTTTTTATTTGTATTTCTAATATCACCACTTAAAAGTGATTGTTCATATAATTTTTTTATAACATCTGGAGGCGCATTACTTCGACTTTTTAAAAGATTATGTCTTTTAAGATAATTTTTCATATCATTTAATTTGACTTCTTTTAAACGTGTATGTTCATTACTTATATTTTTTCTAGTTGCAACATTTTTTATTAAAACACTAACAACCTTATGTTTTTTTCCTAAATTATATTTGAAAGTAACATTTTTTCTATTAGGAGTTTTAATTTTAGAAGTATTAGAAGATAAAGGTTCAAAATCTTTTTTAACTGTAGTATTATGATATTGTCTAAATGTAGGTAAAGAACCATTTTTTAAACATCCATATTCAGGCTTATTGTCTAAAGTATCTTGTCTTTCAATAGGAAAATCTTGCAAATTTTTACGTTTCATAGTATTATTTTTTTTATCTGATAATGTTTTTAAAAAATTAATAGACTGTAAGAAATCATCATCATCATCATTTTTTGAAACATTTTTTTTAGAATTATTAGAATTAGATTCAACTGTAATAGGAATATTGTTAATTTTACTTGGATTATCAATTATTTCTTGTTTTCTACTAATATTAGTATTACCAGTTGCATCAGTGGTTTTAATTTGACTAATAGTATCATTATTGTTATCATTATTGTTATCACTATTATTAAAAGTAGTATCTATATTATCTATTTCCTGAGAATTAGATTTAACTAAATTACTATATTTTTGCGATCTATGATTTTTTATACGTGCAAGTAAATCTTTTTTTAAAACATTAGATTTAATAGGTGTATTAGGTTTATTTTTTAAAGTTTTATTTTTATTTTGATTGCTAGATACTTTAAATAATTCTGGATTAATTTTAATTGGTTTAATATTAGACATTAAAATATACAATGATTAATTAGTCAATAATTACACGCATTTTAATTATATAAATGACATACAATATCTAATTGATTATCGTTTTGCATACTGTGTTTAATAAATAGTTTTAATCCATTATCTAAATCATCTTTATTAATAATAGTTTTTTCTTCTTCAGGTAAAGAAAAAACACGTCTAGCGTGAGCTATTTTAGTTTTTGATAAAAATAATTCTACATCTCTTCCATAATGTTTAAAATATTTAATATTTTTTTTAAAGAAATTTTCATCTAAAGAATTATTTAGGTTCCAATTAATTTCTTTTACTTTTTTGCAAAAAATTTTAAATAAATCTTCATATGAATATTTATCAGTTCTAAATGTCCAAGGAAATCTAGACCGAAGTCCAGGGTTAAAACTAAAAAAACAGTTATTTAGTTCTTCTTCATATCCAGCAATAATAACCATAAGATTATCTTTATGATTACTTAGAGCTTCACATATAGTATCTAGACACTCTTTTGCAAATGAATCCCGTTTTTCTTGATTGCCTAAGGAATAAGCTTCATCTATAAATAATACTCCACCTAAAGAATTTTCTATAACTTTTGCTGTCTTAATAGCAGTTTGTCCAAGATATCCTGCAATTAAATCAGACCGCACAACTTTAGTAAATGTTCCTTTAGTTAATATACCTATCTTACTAAATATTTCACCTATAATTTTTGCTACTTCAGTTTTACCAGTACCAGGTGGACCACATAATACAGTATGCATATACTCCATATTATTAACTTTATGAAAATTTTGTATATAAAATAATATTTGATTTAGAATATCATTTTTGAGTTCTTGCATTCCAATTAGACTATCCAAATCAATAAGAGGTTTATATATTTTTTTTAGTAAATTTAATTTGCTATCTTCAGTAATATTAATAATATTACTGTAATTATTACATATAGAAATAAGATCTTTAATAGAATTAATACTACAAGTAATATTATAAGGAATTTTAGTAATTATTAATTCTTTTTGTCTTAGATATAAAATAGCTAAATTAATATAAGGATCTGATTGTGTTATATAATAATTGTTATCATAAATCATTAATAAATTACAAACTTCTTGCTTAGATAATCTACGATCATTAATATTTAAAATATTATTTTTTAGTATAGATCTATTTTTAATAGTATCTAATCGTTTTATAATATTCGCCATTATAATAGTATATAGTAATTATTATTTATTTTCATTTTTTTTATACATAATTTAAAGATAAATTGAAATATAAATTAAATTATAATGATAAGCAAAATGGAAGATTATGAAAACATGCATACAGTATTAGGTTCAGATTTTCCGTGGACTCTTATCAATTCATATTTTTCAAAAGAACATTTACAACAATTAGTAAGACATCAAATAGAATCATATAATGATTTTGTAGAACGTCAGATTCCAAATACAATTAATATGTTTAATCCAGTTATTATTACATCAGAGCATGATTATGATAAAACAAGTGACAAATATAGATTAGAAATTAGTATTACATTTGATAATTTTGGATTACATCGTCCACAGATTCATGAAAATAACGGAGCGACAAAGCTGATGTTTCCACAAGAAGCTAGATCAAGAAATTTTACATATGCATCAAATATGACAGTGACAATGAATATTAAATATATAATTAGAAATGGAGAAAATTTAAATGATATACATACAATTTACAAAAGTTTACCAAATATTCATATTGGTAAAATTCCAATTATGTTGCGATCAAATGTATGCGTATTAACTCATTATAAACACGTAACAAATGAAATTAGTGGCGAATGTAAGATGGACCCTGGAGGATATTTTATAATTAATGGCTCAGAAAAAACTTGTCTAGGACAAGAACGTGCTGCAGAAAATACAATTTACTGTTTTGATATTACTAAAAATAATAGTAAATGGAGTTATACAGCTGAAATTAAATCAGTGCCAGATTGGAAATCAATTTCGCCAAAACAGATTTCAATTATGATTTCACAAAAAAATAATGGTTATGGTTATGGTATCTATATTCAAATTCCAAGAATTAAACAACCAATTCCACTATTTGTGTTATTTCGTGCACTAGGTGTAATTTCAGATAAAGACATATGTGAAAAAATAGTTTTAGATATCGATGAAAAAAATAATCAACCATATATTGATCAATTAAAAGGTTCAATTGTAGATGGAAATATATATATGACACAAGAGTCTGCTTTAAAATATATAATATCTCAAGTAATTTACACACCGTTAAATATGGATAAAGAGACTGGTCAATTAAAAAAATATCAGTTTGCGGTAGAAGTATTAAATAATGATCTATTTCCGCATTGTCGCAACAAAGAAGAAAAATTATATTTCTTAGGTTATATGACATTAAGATTATTAAATTGTGCTAGTGGCATAATACCTTGTGATGATAGAGATTCTTATGTAAATAAAAGAATTGATTTAACAGGTGTATTACTAAATAATCTTTTCAGAAACTACTTTAATAAATTAGTTAAAGATATGCAAAAACAAATTATTAGAGAAATTAACAATGGTTCTTGGAAATCTAATGAAGATTATGAAAGTATTATTACATTAACTAATATTTATAAAATAGTAAAATCAACAACGATAGAAAATGGATTTAAGAGAGCATTAGCAACAGGTGATTTTGGTATTAAGCAAATAAATAGTAATAAAGTTGGTGTCGCTCAAGTACTAAATAGATTAACATATCTTTCTAGTTTAAGTCATTTACGACGAGTTAATACACCAATTGATAAAAGTGGAAAGCTAATTCCACCTCGTAAATTACACAATTCAACTTGGGGTTACTTATGTCCTGCAGAAACTCCGGAAGGTGGATCAATTGGTGTTGTAAAAAATTTAAGTTATTTAACTACAGTAACTATTGAATCTGATAGTCAACCAATTAGAGAATATGTTTTACAGAATATAGTAAATTTTAGTGAAGAAAAAAATCTATATAGTTTTGTTAAAGTATTCTTAAATGGTGCTTGGGTTGGAATAACACGTAATCCATTAGAATTATACAATTCATTAAAAGAAAAAAAATCGAAGGGTTTAATAAATATTTATACTAGTATAGTATTTAATTATAAACATAAAGAAATTATTATTTGTAATGATGCAGGTCGGTTAGTGAGACCATTATTAAAAGTAAAAAATAATAATATATTACTAACAAAAGATATTATAGACAATGTAAAATCTGGAGAGTTAGATTGGATTGATTTACTTACAGATTGTAAAATCAATGATGCAGTTATTGAATATATTGATCCGCGGGAACAAAATAGTAGTTTAGTAGCTATGACAGTTAAAGATTTATATAAACGAGATACAAATTTTAAATATAATTATACTCATTGTGAAATTCATCCAAGTACATTATTAGGTATTTTAGCATCTTGTATTCCATTTCCTGAACATAATCAAGCACCTCGTTTAACATATCAATGTGCAATGGGCAAACAGGCAATGGGTATTTATGTAACAAACTTTAATAATAGAATGGATAAAACTGCATATGTTCATACATATGGAATGAGACCTTTAGTAGATACTCGTGTTATGAATTTATTAAATTTACACAAAATTCCATCAGGAGCTCAAGTTATAGTAGCTATTATGACCCATACAGGATATAATCAAGAAGACAGTATCTTAGTTAATAAGGGTTCAATTGAAAGAGGATTATTTCAAGCTACAATTTATCATACAGAAAAAGATGAAGAAAAAAAGATTCACGGAGATCAAGAAGTAAGATGTAAACCAGATCCAACAAAAACAAAATGTATGAAATTTGGAAATTATGATAAAGTAAATAATAATGGTGTTATTCCTGAAAATACTAAAGTTGATGATCGTGATATAATAATTGCAAAAATTCTTCCAATTAAAGAAAATCGTAATAATCATACAAAAGTTATTAAGTATGAAGATCAGAGCAGAATCTATAGAACACGAGAAGAAACATATATTGATAAAAATTATATTGAAAGAAATGGAGATGGTTATAATTTTGCTAAAGTAAGACTAAGAACATTACGTCAACCAGTAATTGGTGATAAATTTTCATCACGTCACGGACAAAAAGGTACAATCGGTACTATTATTCCTGAAGAAAATATGCCATTTAATGATGATGGTATTCGTCCTGATATTATTATTAATCCACATGCAATTCCTAGCCGTATGACTATTGGACAACTTAAAGAAACACTTTTAGGAAAAGTTTTATTAGAATTAGGACTATTTGGAGATGGGACTAGTTTTGGTGAATTTAATGTTAAAGATATTTGTAAAGAATTACAAAATATTGGATACGAATCTAAAGGAAATGAAATATTATATGATGGATTATCAGGTGATCAAATGAGAACTAGTGTATTTATTGGTCCAGCCTTTTATCAGAGATTAAAACATATGGTAAATGATAAACAGCATAGTAGAAGTATTGGTCCAATGGTAAATTTAACA
>Ga0180433_10010788_pt1 | contig 10931 bp, 7 predicted proteins | sample SS_ome_8_FD_132980 | JGI IMG/M metagenome (GOLD analysis project Ga0180433, IMG submission 132980) | Hypersaline lake sediment archaeal communities from the Salton Sea, California, USA - SS_1_D_1 metaG | ecosystem: Environmental > Aquatic > Non-marine Saline and Alkaline > Hypersaline > Sediment...
AAGTTATGGTGCAGTCTATCCTTTTGCTCTTATAGGGATGGTACTATTTTCAAATATATTGAATTACATAGTTTAGTAAAGACATAATTTTAGGTGTCCAAATATCCAAAGTAAAGAAATAGCAGCAAAAGGTAAGTGGTTGAATTGCTAGAGTCAAATCTATGTATATTCTATGAATGGAGAAAAATAAAGATAATGGAAATAAATATCAATAAAATGTTATTTTAACAATTAAAATATTGGACTTTTTATTAATAATAAGAGGTAAGAAATATGCTTCAACAAATTCAAAGAATAAGAAATATCAATTTATGTGATAAAATAACAACTCCTGAACAAGCAGCATTGCTCATCAAAGATGGCATGACTCTCGCAACCAGCGGTTTTACTCCATCAGGCTATCCTAAGGCAGTTCCCCTGGCTTTAGCCAATAGGGTTAAAGAGAACAATGAGCAGCTTAGGCTTACTTTAATAACTGGCGCTTCTGTTGGAGAAGAACTGGATGGAGCCCTGTCTGAAGCAGGAGTTATTGCTCGACGTTTTCCATATCAAACAAATCAATTACTCAGAAATAATATTAACAATGGAAAAACTGCCTATGCTGATATTCATCTTAGTCATTTTGCCCAGCAGGTTCGCTATGGTTTTTTTGGAGATATTGACATTGCTATTGTTGAAGCAATTGCCATTGATAAAGAAGGAAATATTATTCCCAGCACTTCTGTAGGAGTTTCCCCCACTATGATTGATAAAGCAAAAGCTATTATAGTAGAAATAAACCAACATCATCCTATAGAACTAGAGGGGATCCATGATATCTATCAGCCCCAGGATCCTCCTTATCGCAAAATAATTCCCCTTATCATACCAGATGATCGGATAGGTACAACCTATATTCCCACAGATCCTTCCAAGATCAAGGCAATTGTGTTAACTGATATCCAGGATCAGGGATCGCCCTTGGCCGCTATAGATCAGGATAGTCAGAAGATTGCTAGCCATATCATTAAATTTTTTGAGAACGAAGTCAAACTTGGTAGATTACCTGTCAACCTTCTTCCCCTGCAATCAGGTGTGGGAGGTGTAGCTAATGCAGTCCTATCGGGATTACTTAACTCATCCTTTGAAAATCTTGATTTTTATTCTGAAGTTATTCAGGATTCAGTACTCGATTTGCTTGATAATGGCAAATTCAGAATAGCTTCTGGAACCTCATTGACTTTATCTAAGGAAGGACAGAAAAGGTTTACTAATAACTTAGAAAGGTACAAGAAGAAAATCATTTTACGTCCCCAGGAAATAAGTAATAATCCGGAAATCATAAGAAGATTAGGTTCAATTTCTATGAATACTGCCATTGAAGCAGATATTTTTGGTCATGTGAATTCTACTCATATTATGTGTTCAAAAATAGTAAATGGAATAGGAGGATCTGGAGATTTTACCAGAAATGCCTATTTGTCTATCTTTGTTACACCCTCTGTTGCTAAAAATAGTAATATATCTTGCATTGTGCCCATGGTTTCTCATGTAGATCATACCGAACATGATGTACAGGTTATCGTAACAGAACAAGGTTTAGCTGACCTGAGAGGATTATCTCCCCGGGAAAAAGCAAGAGCCATTATCAGTCAATGTGCCCATCCGGATTATAGATCTGAATTAGAGAGTTACTTAAACGAAGCTACCAAAAGAGGAGGGCATACACCTCATATGATTGAGAAGTCTTTATCATGGCATCAGAGGTATATAGAAGAAGGATCGATGAAGTGATAGTTAAAAAATTAAAAATCTATTTAAGCACTCTATCCTTTTGCTTTTCTCGGTATGGTATTATTTTCTATTATATTGAATCGTATAATATATTTTAGATCTAATTACAAAATTATATCAATAACTCAATATTTTTGATTTCTAAAGGTTCTTGACAGGTAAACGATTCACCAAATTTTTTACCAATCAACATTCCGTAGTAACGGCTAAGATTCAGGGTATTTTCCAATAACTGACTATCCTGGAAACTTTTTCCGAATTGAGACTCATAACATTTTAATGCTTCTACTTTCATTTCAATTTCTTTGCTGATATCCATGATAAAAGAGGGTTTTTGATAATAACTAAAAGGGGCAGCAAAATAATAAAAGATTTTTTTTCTGGAAGAAGCAGGGCTCTGTTTATCGAGATAGCTAAGAGAAGCGTTGCATATTTCTGCTGAGGTCTTGCTTCCAGGGTTAGTATCAATGGGGTAAGGAATGAATATGATATCCGGAGAAGTATTGTGATAAATTTCAGATATCTCCTCCCGAATTTCCCGGCTGTTTTCCAATTCGGGATATAGGTAGTCCAAAGTAATCCTTTCATCAATGCCCAAAATACGACTAGCCTTGATTGCCTCTCTTTTACGATGATCAGATTGATGGTTTTTTGAAAAATCGCCATTTGTCAGGTCAATAATTGTGACCTGGTGGGCTGATTCGGTTAATTTTAATATAGTTCCTCCCATGCCGGCTTCCACCTGGTCAGGTTGTGTACCAAAAGCAATAATTGTTGCCATAATGAATATCATTCTCCTCGTATTAAAATGTTGTAATTTTGATAAAACAAACTATAAATACATTTATATATTGTTTAATACAATTTCGGCAATCAGAGAAGAGTGCTCGCTGATTTGTTTTAAAATATTAATCATATCAAAATGAATCGAGCTTGTCTGTCGGGACAACTCAACGCCCTGATGTAAGCGATCAATATGGCTTTTTCTCATTTTAGCTTCACTTTTGATAATGATATTCTTTTGTTGTAAAGCCTTTTGTGCCAGTCGTTTGTCACCAAGGGCAAAGGCCCCTAAGGATTGATAAAAATTCTGATAAACCATTTTGTAGAGTTTCTTAATTTCAGAAATGCCAGCTTCTGATAACTGTAACTCATTATCGATTTGTTTTTCAATAATGGGAATAATGTCCTTATCAATCAAATCACCGATATGCTCAAAATCATTAACAATATTCAATAGACCGTATGTTTCACCGGATTGTTCAGGAGTTAAATCTTCGAATTTCATCTCTGTCAGGTAATGAATAATGGCATTGGATAAATTATCAACGACTCTATCCAATTTGCACAATTTATAGAGAAGGTTTTCATCCTGGCTAAAAAATACATTCATAATGCCTACAAACATTTCATCAACAGTGTTTGCCATTCTTACTAATTCTTTTCTAGCAAGATAAAGTGCTAAATCGGGGGATTCCAGTACATTATCATCCAGGAATTTGGGATGATACAGTGATTCCTCCTGTTTCGATTTTGGGAATATTTTTTGTAATAATGAAGTAAACAGAGTAAGAAAAGGATAAACTATCAAGGCATTGCCGACGATAATAATAGTATGGGCAATTGCGATTTGACGTGGCAAATATGGGGTAATCAATGTTACAAAAGAAGAAAGTGGTTCGATCAAGAATATAAATAGAATAACAGCAACCATTTTATAAAATAAATTACCAAAGGTTAAGGTCTTGGCAAGGCTTGTTTTTCCCATACCTACAAAGAGGACGGTTGTACAGGAACCCAAATGAGAACCAAGAATAATAGGAATAGCAAGTTCAAAGGGAATAATTCCCTGAGAAGACAAGGAAATCGTCAAACCCATCATAGCTGTGCTGCTTTGTAAAAGACTAGTTATGATGACAGTAAGAAAAAAAGTATAAATAGGTACGCCCTGTAAATGAGAAATAAGATTAAGCAAAGAAGGATTGTTCTTTAGAGGTTCTGCAAAATCTGAAATAAGCTTCATTCCTAAAAAAATAAAGCCGATTCCTAGTAATAGGGCTCCAAGAAATTGATAACGCCGCTTTTTGCTTAGTAAATTCAATCCAAACCCTAATATAATCAGAATGAAAGCATATTGCGCAATATTAAAGGTAATAAGTTGAGTGAAAATAGTTGTCCCAATACTTGTCCCGATTAAGATTTGAAGCCCCTGGTATAAAGTCATCATCCCGGTATTTATCAATCCAACCAGTAACGAAGTAGCCGCGGTACTGCTTTGCATGGTGAAAGTGAGGAAGATTCCAAAGAAAAGAGAAAGAGAATGATAGACAGTAATCTTATTAATCAAGACTTGTAATTTATTACCAAAAGCCTGTCTTAAATTTAAATTAGTTTTTTGTAGTCCGTACAGGAAAATCACCAGACCACCAAAGATACCAATAATTTGAAAAAACATGGAATAAAATACTCCCTTACATTTTTATTGATAATAATTATAAATATACCTTTTTCCGACACAATTGTAAATGAAAGTGCAATAATCGAGAGGAAATCTATATTGTATTGACAAATATATTCATAATGGTATTATATAGCAAAAAAGCTATATGCAGAAGGAGAATATTTGAATATGGATAAATTAGTCAATATTTACAATATGCTATCAGATAAAAACCGGCTGCGTATTTTAAAATTACTGGAGCATAAGTCTATGTGTGTCTGTGAATTGACTTACGTGCTTGGTATTCGCCAACCAAGTGTATCCCGGCATTTAAGAAAACTAAAAGAGGCAGGTTTAATTGATAGTCGTCATGACAAGCATTGGAATGAATATTTTATCAGCCGCAGGGGAGAAGAATATGGCCGAATCGTTATAGGAAACCTGAGCGGATGGTTGAATGATGATCCGGTGATTGTAGAAGACCTGAAAAAAGCAACACAAGCCAATCGAGATATCCTTTGTAATTATCGGTAATAGGCTTATTTTTTCTATAAACATGTAGCATACTAGTATGGATATACTATTTAAAGAATTAGTAAAATAGAAGGAGAAAAAAATCAGTTTTAAAGTTTAGTTGAATAAATGTCAATAACTTGCTATATGAATCTTTGTTTATTATAATAATTATAATAAAAGTATATTTAACCCTAATAAATCGCTGTCGTTCAACCTTGCTGAGCTAATTTTACTCTAAATAACAAAAAATATGGAGAAAAGTTTTCCGGGAATTTACCCGCTATAAGGGAGGTTAATTTGTCTAAAAATAAATTCATCAATTTTTTTCTTTTTATATTATTTTTATTTGGTTCCTGGACCTTTCACGCAAGCTCATCTTCTGTGTATATTATTCCCGCAAGAGGTCAAATTGAGCCCGGGTGGCTGCTTTTTCTGGAACGTTCCCTGGAGGAAGCTGAAAAAGCCAATGTACAGGCGGTCATTCTGGATATGGACACACCCGGAGGTTTTGTTGATACTGCACAGAAAGCAAAGATCCTAATGGATGCATTGACTGCACCGATTTATGGCTATGTTAATACCAATGCTCTTTCTGCCGGCGCTTATCTGGCACTGCTTACAGATGGATTTTTTATGACCCCGGGTTCTACCATCGGAGCTGCGGAGCCAGCCCTTTTAGGAGGAGGCGAAGTAGATGAAAAAACACTCTCTTTCTGGGAAGCAGAGATGAGAAGTGCGGCTGAAAGGCAGGGGAAAGACCCCCGTATAGCAGCAGCGATGGTGCGTAAGGAAATTGCTATCGAAGACCTGGTTGAAGAGGGGGAACTATTAACCCTTACCACTGGTGAAGCTGAAGACCTTGAGTTCAGCAATGGTACTGTTACTTCTGTGAACGAATTGCTGGAAGCTGTGGGATTACCGGATGCAGAAATCATTTACACTTCGGCCACTTTTTGGGAAAATCTGAGCGGATGGCTCATTAACCCCATAGTGGCAACCCTGCTTCTGATGCTGGGGTTTTTCTTCATGATTGTGGAGATTATGACTGCCGGATTCGGGATCGGGGGACTGCTGAGCATCCTCTGCTTCGGTCTTTATTTTGGCGCACATTTTTTAACCGGCATCAGCGGATGGCAGTCAATGGTTCTTTTTATCCTGGGAATTGTTTTCCTGCTTGTGGAAGCCTTTATCCCGGGCTTCGGCATATTTGGCATAGCCGGTCTGGCAGCGGTCATTGTGGCCATCGTGCTGGCAGCAGCTTCAACGACCCTGGGGCTCTACATGCTTCTGATCTCCTTTGTCGTAGCAGGATTTGCCGGTTATGGTGCCTATAAGTTTTTTCAGCGCAGGGGGGCACTCAAGAATTTTATCCTGTCCTATTCCGCGACCAGGGAAGCCGGTTTCAGTACATCCGATGATTACAATAATCTTCTGGGGAAAAGGGGCCGGACTGTAACTCCTTTGCGTCCTTCCGGGGCAGTGGAGATTGAGGGGAAAAAGTACGATACGGTCAGTGAAAGCGGATACCTTTCCCCCGATGAAACCGTAGAGGTCACCAAGGTAGAAGGATACCGAATTGTAGTTCGAAAGACAGTTAACGAAAAATAAGTTTCAGAAAGGAGATTTTAATTTGGAAAGTTTATTACCGTTTTTAATAACAGTGGTTCTTGTTATTGTGATATTTTCTGTAATATTCAGCTTCATTCCCTTAAGGCTGTGGATTGCCGCCCTGGCAGCAGGAGTACGTGTGGGACTGATGACCCTTGTCGGGATGAGACTGCGCCGGGTCGTTCCCTCTAAGGTCGTGGAGCCCTTGATCAAAGCTACCAAGGCAGGGATAGACGTAAACGTGAACAGTCTGGAAGGACACTACCTGGCAGGGGGGAATGTAGATAATGTGGTCAATGCACTGATCGCTGCCCAGCGGGCGAATATTGATCTGGGCTTTGAGAGAGCTGCTGCCATTGACCTGGCGGGACGGGATGTCCTGAAAGCAGTCCAGATGAGCGTGAATCCCAAGGTCATCGAAACACCAATTGTGGCAGCTGTAGCCAGCGATGGCATTGAAGTAAAGGCGAAAGCCAGGGTCACCGTAAGAGCCAATATCGAGCGCCTGGTCGGAGGAGCAGGGGAGGAGACGATTATTGCCCGGGTTGGCGAAGGAATCGTTACCACTATTGGGTCAGCTGAAACTCATAAAAAGGTGCTGGAAAATCCAGATGATATCTCTAAGACTATTCTGAAAAAAGGCCTGGATTCCGGAACGGCTTTCGAGATCCTCTCCATCGATATTGCCGATGTAGATGTGGGCAAGAATATCGGAGCCCGGCTGCAGACAGATCAGGCAGAGGCCGATAAGCGCATTGCCCAGGCTAAAGCTGAGGAAAGGCGTGCCATGGCTGTAGCCCGTGAACAGGAGATGAAGGCCGCCGTGCAGGAGATGCGGGCGAAGGTCGTGGAAGCGGAAGCAGAGGTACCCAAAGCCCTATCCCAGGCATTGCGCGAGGGTAAGCTGGGTGTCATGGATTATTACAACATGCAGAATATTCAGTCTGATACCCAGATGCGTGCAACGATTTCTAAAATAGGGACTGATGCTGAAAAAAAAGGTGACCAGGACAAGTAATAATATATTACATGATTATCTCCCAAAAACTAACTATTTAATACAGCATCTTGAACCTAAGCAGCAAATTTAACTTGACAGGTTCTTTGAAAACTAAATAACGAAAATAAATGGCCAAATAAAAGAATGAAAAGCTCAAGTATAGGCCTATTGGTCAACCCTTTTATCAATCTCTTACAGTTGATGGCCGATAGCTTAAACCCTAACCATACCTTTACCCGTACTACTCCCCTTACCGGCAGATGATCGATTCTGTACCTCCTGCGAAGTACCGAGGGGATACCCTCTATCCCGGCTCTTTTTCGGGCTAGTTCTTGATACTCGGAGGTTCCCATCTTGGTAATCAGCCGGCAGCGGTGTAAGGTTTTCTCGGAAACTTTAAAGAGATAACTCTTTTTCTGTTTGATGACCGAACAACCTTTACGCAGGGGACAGTTATTACAGTGTTTCTTATTAAAATGTGCTCGATAGGATCCTTTCTTAAAGGTACTCTCTATCGGCTTATGACCAGAAGGGCATTTCTTGACCAGATGTTCTTTCTCCTCTATTTCAAATTGTGAACCATTACTATTTTTACCTCCACCTACTAAGTTCGTAGGGAGCATCTTGATCCCTTTGGTTTTAGCTTTTTTGGCTATCTCTTCTGAGTAATAGGCACCATCAACTAGAACGGTTACTTCATCCTTTTCTACCGGTAGTTTGGAAATGGTATCCTGAGCGAATTTCTGATCACTATAGGTATTTTTTTGTAAGTCATAGCCGGTGATCATCCGATTGTTATCATCAAACTTCTCTACCATATTGGCCGTATAACCGATGTGTTTCTGCTTCCCTTTTTTGCGGTAGGTGGCATCCGGGTCAGTAGGGTTTTGCAAGGAGTCAGGTGCTATATGTTTAGAAGACTTTCCCTGCTGTTCTTTTAACATCCGGCTAAGGAGTTTGAACTCTTCGCCTTGTTTGATTTCCTGATTCTTTCTATAGAGATGATACAGTCTCAAACCATCTTTGAGTACTCTTTTGATTTTACCATTTAAATCTTCATCTCTTGCGCGGTAGATGGTATCCTGATAGTGACCTTCTTCCAGGTAGGGTTTAAACTTTTCCGGCAGTGTATTTTTGTCTATGACCCTGATGAGTCTGGAAACGGTAGCATAGATTATTTCCAGGCGGGATAATTTCCGACAAGAAGAGCTTACCATCAGGGAATCCATTCGGAGGGTCTTACCATCAATTTTAAGAAGTTTAGAGAATCCCTTAGCCTGTGCTTCTATCTCTTCCTGGATGAGGTCAATACCGCGTTCCTGGTTGTATCGGTAAACCGCAGCTCGAAAGTTGGTCAGGCTGTTCTTGGATACCGGCTGTTCGGCAAAGCTGGTGGTATGAAGTGCATATTGGTACCGGATATCAAAGATTAAAGAATGAATGGCTTCTTCGTCTGATTGGTTAAAGATCTCCCTTAAGATGAGCAGTCTGAAATAGACATTGACCGGATTATTAGGCCGGGAGGCCGGATTATCACTATAAAGTACGCTAAAACGATCTTCCTCGATAAAGGGGAATATCTTTTTACTGAAGGTCTCAGCCCAGGAATCCTGGAGATATCTTCTCTCTCTTATGGTCAGTGATAACAGGGGATCATGTAGGGCCATTTGTTGTGCCTTATTTAGTTGAAAGGACATGGGCAATCTCCTTATTTATGGTTATTTTTTATGATTCATAATACCATAAAAGGCCAATAAAATAAAGGGTTTTAGCCATTTTTGCTATTTAAGTTTTCAAGGTGCTATTAAGTAAAATATTTAAGTAAGTTGCTTAGTATTAGTTGACGCTATTTGGTGTCATTTGTACTATTTTTGAAATATGGATACTTCAGGTACTTTTTGGGTTGTAATCATTTTGTAATGATTAAAAAGGAGTAATAGCAATGTTTAATAAAAAAATGTTTAAAAGTACTTTTTTAATATTAGTTATTGTTATTTTACTGAGTGTTATATCAATAACAAATGCAGCAACTTATAGACCCCCAGTTGTTGGTGTTTACGGATTGACAAGTTCAGCGCATTCTCTGGCTAGCCAGGCTGGATTAGATATTCTCCAAAAAGGTGGAAATGCCGTTGATGCGGCAGTCGCTATAGCCACAACATTGAATGTTGTAGAATATTATATGTCCGGAATTGATGGAAATGGATTTGCCACTATTTATTGGGCTCCTGAAAATAAAATTTATTCAGCAGGTATGACCGGTGCTGTTCCTTATGCTGCCGATTTCGATCAACTTAGCAAAGAAGACCTTGATAGGGGTTACAAATCAGGATGTGTTCCCGGTCTTTTCGGAGGATGGATTGAAACAATGCAGAAGTTTGGTACAATGAGTCTCAAAGAAGTTATGGAAAGTGCTATTAACTATGCAGAGAATGGGTTTCCGATTACACCTGCCTGGAGTAGTTGGACGGAAAGGTTCAAAACTGTTCTTGAACTTTATCCCACAACTTCAAAAATATTTTTACCAAATGGAAAAGTACCACAAGCGGGAGAAATGTTCTATATGAAAGACCTGGCTAATACCTTTAAAAAGCTAGTAGCTGCCGAGCAGTTTGCTTTGGCACAGGGAAAATCCAGGAATGAAGCTTTACAAGCTGCTTATGATCGTTTTTATACCGGGGACATTGCTCAGGAAATTGTTCGTTTTTACCAAGAGAACAACGGACTTTTTACTGCCGAAGATCTTGCCGATTATAAGCCGATTTGGAAAGAACCTTTGCATACAAACTACCGTGGTTATGATCTATATATTAGCCCTTCTACCTCTCGGAGTGGATATGAAGTAATCATGTATTTAAACTTGATCGAGGGTTTTAATCTACAAGAAATGGGTAACAATAGCGCTGATTATTTACACCTTTTTGTTGAATGTATCAAGTTAGCAAAATCTGATGTTTACCAATATGTAGCTGATGAAGCTTTTGTTGACATACCTACCGAGGCGATGCTATCCAAGGAATATGCTGCGGTCAGACGTGAGTTAATTGACAAGGATAAAGCAATGGTTTATCCTGAGCCTGGTATACCAGAAGAATTAAAAGCGGTTGCTAAGGAAATAGTGCTGGATTATAGTATTGCATCCCAAGTTGGTGAGGAAGAATATGATGATGAATGTACTACCAACTTTGATGTTATTGATCAGTTTGGAAATGCAGTTTCTGCTACAGTAACCCATGGAAATATTTTTGGGACAGGCGTAGTGATTGGAAAAACAGGTCTGGTGTTTAACAATGGTACCAGATATGGTTCTGTATCTCCTTATAAGGATAATGTCAATTCTCTCGAAGGTGGAAAAATATCTCTTTTGGGAAATGGTCCGGCAATTGTTTTAAAAGACGGAAAGCTATTTATGGCTTTTGGCAGCCCTGGTGGAGAATCAATTAGTATGGCCATGTTTAAAACACTCCTTAATGTTATCGATTTTGGGATGAATATTCAGGAAGCTATTGAAGATCCTCGAACTAGGGTTTTAGCAAAGGTAGATTTTTATACTCCTGGATCTGAAGTTACTGTTGCTGTTGAATCAAGGGTACC
>Ga0180433_10010789_pt1 | contig 10930 bp, 11 predicted proteins | sample SS_ome_8_FD_132980 | JGI IMG/M metagenome (GOLD analysis project Ga0180433, IMG submission 132980) | Hypersaline lake sediment archaeal communities from the Salton Sea, California, USA - SS_1_D_1 metaG | ecosystem: Environmental > Aquatic > Non-marine Saline and Alkaline > Hypersaline >...
ACCACAGCGACAGCAACCACACCGATTATAGGGGCAATACTGAAGAAGGTCCCTGCCTGTGACAAAGTATCTTCAGTTGCATTAGCCGCAGGTGTTTCATTCGTACCACCAAAGTTACCATCGATAGTAGAAGTATCGATTGATGCTGCGACATTGTAGAACACAAGGATAGCTATGATCAAGGTGATAAGAATACCGATGACAGCACCGATCATCTGAACATTCGCCTGGTTATTCATCTTTTTCATCAATCATCATCTCCTTAAAAAGAAAAGAGAAGATAGGGATCTTTATCCACCTATCCGATTGACATACCCCAGGATAACCACAGCGACAGCAACCACACCGATTATAGGGGCAATACTGAAGAAGGTCCCTGCCTGTGACAAAGTATCTTCAGTTGCATTAGCACTTGGAGTTCCATCAAGGGAAGTATCAATCGTTGTAGTATCAATAGATGCAGCCACATTATAGAATACCAGTACGGCAATAATCAAAGTGATTAATATGCCGACAACAGCACCGATCATCTGGACGTTCCCGTCCTCACCCATTCTTTTGAGTTTTAACATGGGTTATTGTTTTACATGATTTAGTATTTAATGATTTAACGGTAAAACATTGTATAACATGATGTATAACATTGTATAACATAAGGAGAAGTATTAAAATTTCAATGGTGAACGATACAATACCGATTCTTTCTTTTTTCTATTGTTCGCAAAGCAATATTCACCATCACGGATAATTGGTTTTTTACTAAGCTCACGGGCAATCTTACCATCAGGGATCACTGCGTACCCATCCTTATTTACCCTTTCAAGCACATTCTCAATATTCGTTAAAACCCTTTTTCCATTCTTCAGGATGACATCAATATCTGTCATAAATCCACCATCACATATCAGGCTCATACCAAGATGATTTGAAATAAAGGACCATCGCCCAGACATATACCTGAAGTATCACAAACAACCCGAAAAAGATGTAAACAAAATAAGGGCTAAGAGGATCAGTATAGCTACATGATCCGCATAATATATCCTGACTACCATATACCTGATAAGGAAATTCTAATTCCATCTGGCCTATCCCCAATATTAACCAAAGGACACTTGAGATAAATGTTGGAACAAGATTCCAAAACGCATTATCTTCTTTCCATAATGCTATCAGCAGGAACAATACCGCTAGACCAATGAATATCAGATAATTCATATACCACATTTTTTCTCTACCTCTTATTTGTAAGATACAATGATATAAATACTCCTGTAAGTCCTATCGCTGAAAAGATGATCAGCATGAAAGGCAACCCTGGTAAACCTGCCATTATACTCCCTGATGATAGCAACGCACCAGAAACAAGCATGAACATGCTCACAGGTACAGGATCATAATCAGTGTTTACAAATATCGCAAGAGCAAACCCTATCAAAGGAATCACCCAGAAGTTCATACCATTACCCGTAACAGTTTCAAAGAAGGACATGAACGGATGAAGTAGTTGCCCGAAAGGATCCGTTATTATCTCACTCGCATTCACTTACTCACCCCAACAATAATACCAAGTATCATAATACCCAGGAATACAATGAAAACCAATGTGGGAAGCTGATCATACAATTTATCAATCATCATCATCCACTCCCTGTAATCATACCGATCACCGCACCAATCCATAAGAAACCCATGATCACAAATGATATTGTGATAAAAGACATAGGGATATATCCCCCGACACTCAAAATCGTGTTCACATTAACATAACTCGTCCAGAACACTGTTGAAAAGATACCAGCTCCGATTATCGAAGGATTATGTGTAAGTATCGCAAGAGCAATCGTAGCTGACACACCAACTAATGCAGTCGCACCTGTCGATGTTAAAAGGAAATCAAAGAAATTATCAAGTGTAATACCTGTTATACCATAAAATGTTTGATTGCCATCATCTAAATCAATATCTACCCCTGTTTCCAATGTACCAAAAACACCTATCGCAGAGATAACGCCAACTGTCATAGAGAAAACAGTCATTATCAGAACGATATAAAAACAGGTTTGGAAAAGGGTATTGAGATTCACTTGTACTTATACCCCCCGAAAGCTGGTTCTCTACTACCAAGTACCTTTATCACAATCCATGTAAGCGGAAGTGCAAGGAATATCGCCCAAAACAAAGTAAGAACATTCTTAAACGTAGTCATATACGTATCCATCTCATCATTCGCATGGCCCATATCAGCATCATCAAAAGCATCGATGATCGTATCAACAGGTGATGATAGAACATAAAACGCTAACAATGTAATAAAGAGAAACGTCGCACCAGTAATCCCTATTCTCGTTATACTTACCGCATTCTCAAACATATTTATAATCTCCTCTGTAATTTCCACTCTTTCATACTGCTATACAACCAGAAAATAGCAAGTATCATAAATGCAACAGGAAACCCATACCAGAAATAATGAGCAAGATCACTTAAAGAACCAGAACGCCCCATACTGTTGAACAATGCAAGGATAGTACCAAATATCCCCAGCAGGAAACCAACGACAAAGAAACTCAGCAGGAAATCAAGGACCTTTGTCACACTTGTACCACTCAAAAGATACCTCCTTTCTTTGCTTTTTTCTTATCATCAAATGGATTGGGAATATCAGCCATACGGAACTTTCCTATTTCTTCCATCTTAAATGATGAATCAAATAAACTTTTCTTCTTTATTTTATTATCAACAATCGGCACGAGAGGAACCATTGGTTTCACTATTTTCGTTTCAATCTCCATGAATTTAGGTACCTTCACTGCAAATGTTTCAAACTTAGGGATGACAACAAGATCCTGTTTCATCTCATAATCCATTTTCATTACAGAATCATACTCTGTACTCTGAACAGTATCAAAATCGAATCTACTCACATAATCAACATCAACATCCTGCACATTCAAAGATTCAAAATCAACACCAATATCCTGAATAGTCTTTGTTCTCCTAATGAAATCCTGTTTCATAAGATTCTCAAGACCCTGATCTGATTTAAGATCGATATTCATAAGTGAACCAACCCAGCCGATATTTGATATACCCTTTGCACTCCAATTCACAGGGATATTAATTATCCCTAAAGGGTTCGCTTTCACCATCCCAGCACCCGACTTAACCTTAAAATTGACATCAAGTTTTCCAGCGACCTCCGGTTCATTCACAAGTCGCATCATACCTTTATCTGTTTTCAAAAAACTCTTAATCCTTGTTCTCCAATCAGCTTTATATAGATTAAATTCCTCATGCTCAGCAAGAATGTTCTTCTCCCATGATGCAGCTCTCTTTGCTTTTCCTTTCAACATATCAATGAAATCCTGAGTTTGATTCACTGTCATTTTCCTAGAAGATTTCTCAACTGCTTGAACTAACCTTCCTGAATCATCAAATTTCGTTGTAACAGTTTTCATCGTTTTTTCAAAACCAAAGACATTGCCTTCTCCTGTTACATAAGCGATATTATCAAGTGTATCATCATAAAACTCGACAAGGTCATCTGCCTTTGAGATATATTTTTGAACAGATGACTTTCCCATCTTTGTAAGATCAAACGCATCATCAGTATTCTCAAGGATAAAACTTTCAAGTCTTGGAGCAAAAAGATCACGTCCTTCACTGGTAAGTTTACTTGTAGTCGCCCAATCAGTAATCTCCAATCGTTTACTGAACAATCCTTTAATCTTTCCTTTGCTGTAAATATCCCATGCTTTACCGCTGTCAACACTTGTTGGGAACTGGATCTTTTGTTCACCTTTCAGGATATTCGTAAGTTTATCAGTTGCTTTCAGGTAATCCTCAGGGGAAACAAATTCCCTTGTAAGTCCAGATGTTTTTTCGAATGTCTTAGTACCACCGGATTTAACCGTATCAATAAGATCATCGCTATACCTGGAGAAAATCTGCTCTCCGCCATGTTTTCCAACCTGAATGATAGGTTTATAATCCTTCAAACCCCATTTTAAGAAGTTTTCCCCCACCTTAGAATAAACCTTACTACCTACATTACTATTTTTCATTATTTTTAGTATATTCGTCGCCTCTGGAATATCATCAACGATATTCGCTGCCCCTTTTGTAAGAAACTTAATTCCTTTCCCACCTGCTTTAACACTTGCCTCAACACCCTTGCTGATACCAACTCCCTGTAAGTATTCACTGGCAAGACTACCAGCACTGAACAACGGTCTTTCCTTTAGTATATCGGTGCTTCCCTCTGGCGACCATCCAATAGGTTCAAAGACAACATCCATCGCTGAAACATAATGAGTATCCCTTGTTTCAATCCCGAGTTTATCCATAGTGAATTGTGCAACAGGTTTCCCAAGAGCAGCGAAAGATGACACAGCACCAAATCCGAACTCAGCGACACCACCCAGCAGTGGATTTATCTTATATGCTTCATCGATCTTCGATAACTCTCCTTTCGTCCAATCAAGGGATGTATCAGGGATGTTGAACTCATATCCCTCATCGGTCTTAGTCGCAGTTGTACCAGCTGGTAGATTCAGAAGTTGATTCCAGTTCTTATTCGCATTCGATTCTGCTTTCCTTAAATCTTGTTCAGCAGAATCAAGATAATTATCGATAACATACTGACCTGATACCTCTGCATCTTGACCATACTGGTCTTTGATTATGTAACGCCCCTCTGGATTAATCTCTGCTTTCTGTTTTGCGATATAATCAAGTTGATTCTGAATATCCTGTTGTGCTGCTGATGTTTCAGAAAGAAGATCACTGACGGTATATTCTTTTGGAGATGGTTGATTCGGGAAACTCCCACCACCTCCTGATGATGGTTTGTAATACTTCTCATTCACTGTGTTATCAACCTTAACATCAATAGGACTATATGGTGCATTCTCCAACGCCTGTTGTGTGGACGGTGGAAGAACCGCATCTTGTTTTCCATATAACGGTTGCCCGGGATCATAAAGGCTCGGTGGAGTTGGTGGTGTAGGAATACCCTCTGGCAATGTATTCACTGATTGAGTGGATTTGTTACTACTTGAATATGATGATTTTTTCTTTGAAGAACTACTTGTACTTACTGGTTCTTCTTTTTTCTGGATTGCTTTTGTAGATGATCCGCCTAAACCTAATTGCTTATCAGCAAAATCAGTTCCCATCTTTAATCTCCTTCTTTCTTTCTTCAACTTTTAAATACATACCAACCGGCAGTAAAGACATTGGAATAGAATAATAAAACAAGGTATCAAGACCCGTGTGGACCATATCCTTGAACACATAGAACAGGAACAGCATCGTTCCAACTGTGAACAGATCCATCTTATCGAATTTCATCCTCTCACCCTCTTTTGATTCCAACTGTGCATGATACCCACGACAATGCATAGGATAGGGATGATACCACCTGCAAAAGCAGAAAGCACCGTATTGAAACCAGTCAACGCACTCACAACCAACTGAAGAACACCAATGATCACAAGAACAATCCCTGAATCCTCTTTATCTGCCTTAATGAACAAAAGAACCATGAATATCCACAAAAGAAAGTTCGACCAACCCAAAGGATTCGTACCGTAATTCAAATCGAATAGATCATCAGTATCATCTTGTGTTGTCGGTGGTGTATAATCAGGGTTGATAAGAATCGTAATTTTCTGGAAACCCCAGACGGAACTATTGAAATATATAACGATACGGAAAGAATGTGATGTGTTCACATCAGCAGTAATATACGACCAGTCAAGATCGGTTGTATAATTATATGATTCAAGCAGTGTTTCATTCCCAGTGGAAATATTCGTATCATACACATAGATCGTTGAATTATATATCTCGCCATATGTGCAGGTGAAATTCGTTGTAATATCATCCGTGTCAGTGAACTCTGCTGTTGCGGTAACATAATTCCCCATCGGCAGATCTTCAATATCGGTATCCTCAAACAACAAGGTAAATTCCTTTGTATATTTCGATTCAGATGGATACCAATCAGCTATCTCTGTTTGATACCCATCCTTTGAGATCGTTAACTTATATAATGTTCCCGGCACTAGATAAAAATCAGATTCACCAGAACCATCACTATACACGATATAGATCGTTTCCCATGTATCCGTCGTATTCACATAGACCTTCACATTTATCAACGCTGAAGCAACAGGGTTATCCGCAACATCAAGCACAGTTACAAGATACTGCTGTGCATAATTCTCCGTATTATCACAGTAATACTGAACCTCTACAAGAGAAGTATTCTCATCAAGGACACTAGCATCAACCTCAACAACATTTCCTGTTAAAGTATATTTATCATTCGGGATGTTAAACCAATGACCATACAGGCTCTCATTATAACCACGTACCAACGTAATCAATGAAGGTTCACATTCCAATGTTATCGACAGGTTCACCGCAGGGTTACTAACACTATGACTTGTTGTCTTTAAAACATCTTCCTCATCAGCAGGTGGAATATAATCATCATCGCCCTCAGTACCACCACCATCACCATCAGGAGCAAGATAGAAATTAATGTTGTATTCACTATTTGCATCAATATCATATTCCTTATTTCGAGAATAATACCCATCCTTAGAAACCCTGATAATAATATCGGACCCATGCGGAACGTCATCAATATCAATCACCAAAGGGTTATTACAATTATTTTTAACATAGGATTCTGAACCTGACGGGTTCACTATCTCAACAGTGTAATTCGTTATGTTGACACTCGGATCTGTTTCCTTATATGCATTAATCGTTAAGCTACCCATTGTCACATTATACTGAATGCTGAAAAGACCACTGCTCGTATTAAAAGACCAAATCGAAAAGAACTCATCCGCACTATATGATGTATCATTATAAAATAAAACAGAACTATTCTGCATAAGAGAACCGTCATTAATAGATGATGGATAACCCCCAGTTTTCTTACGGACAAGATACGTATCCGCACCAATACCATTATCCCAACTGACATTAACATTACCAACATTTATTGTTTCACTTGAAACATTCTGTGGTATTTGGGGCCTTGTCCATTCAGAAGTATTCACACAAGAATAACTATAAACATCATAATCATCCCTGAAACCCCATGCACAATAATAATAATGAACCGAGTAATCAAGACCTGTATCATCAAAAGATGTCAAAGTATCAAAATAAACAACAGTTCCATCTGTAATGGATGCCGGACAACTATCAACCTTACGAACTACTTTTGTTTTATCAATCGTTCCATCAATATTCCAATCAAGATCTATCTCTATACTACCAACCAATTCCGATGTGAACCCTGTTGGATTATTTGGAGGTATAACTGTTGTTGAATTACCTGTTACATTATATTGTGAATACGCACCTTTTGTATTTCCCCAACTCCAAGCAGTAAAATAATAAGTGGTATCTGAATTAAGACCTGTCGCAGATGTACTCGACCCCGAACCATTATATAAAAACGCACCATCAGTAATACTAACAGGATATGATGTATCATTATACCGTATCAATGTACTATCGGAACCAGATGGGCGGACCCATGAAAGATCGATTTTCGTATCATTCACTGTTGAAACAACGAAATTTTGTGGACAATTTGTATAAGTCGTGGATGTATCCGTTATCGTATCTATTGAAAAAAGGTTATCTGTGACATTATAACCCCATACCTTAAAATAATAAGTAGTATCACCATTCAAACCAGAGATAAGATGTGAAATTGCATCATTTGAAACATTCAATGATGTACCATCACCCGTATTCGATGGGTAGCCACCTGTTTTATACACCAGATAAGTATTCGTACTGTTCTCACCACCGACCCAACCAGTATTAAAAACACTGATATTGCTATATCCCTCAGTTAATGTAAAATTCTCATTGTTTAATGTATCAACATCAATAGTTTTAAAAGAATACACCGACGACACCGTGTAATTACTATCTGCGGGAACCAGATAATAGGATGCATTCACATACCAAGAATAGGTTGTATTCTGAATAAGGCCAGTCCAAATAACATCAGCAGTACCATTAACAACCGTATCATTCCCGATCACTGAATCATCAGAATCATCATAGAAAACAACGAATACATCAAAACCATCTGGACTGATAATATCAATGGAAAGTGTTGGTTCAATAGAAACGCTAATCGTAGTATCCGCAGGAATAGGATTGGAAACATTTGGTGGACTTGTATCCATTGTAGTAAAATAAAAAGTTTCATTATTCCAAAGGTTTGAACCTGAATCAGTCGCATTTACAAACACTGTATAATTAGTACAGTAACTAAGACCTGTGAGATTAAGTAATTTACTTCCATTCGATGCTTCTGTATCTGAATTGGATAACCCTGCACATTCAATACTCCAATTAAAAGAATCCCCCTCAGGATCATTAATCGTAATATTCCATGTAAATTCCAATGATTGATTAACTGCATTACTTGCTGGTACTGGATTGCTAAAAACAGGTTCTAAATTACCAAATATTTCACTACTGATACTGAAGAAACCTCCATCATTACCATTTGTAACAGTATTATATGTTGTATCTATCCATCCTAATGTTCTAGGTACATCAGAGATACGTAATTCATCCATGTGACCTATTAAACAGCTTCCACCATCAAACGAACCTATACAAAAATTTGTAGTGGTACCTTGAAACCATCTATCTGTAACAGAAACATTATTTGTTGTTGCCTGATCTAAAAAGAACCATGCATAATCGTTCTCATCATACACAAGACCTTTATAATACCATACATCCTGTTCAAAACAATCCGTTACCGTTGTACTCGTATATGGTGAAGCATAGTTTTGTAACTTTAACCTATCTTGAACATCCTCACCAACATTCCCCAATTGGACATATACACCAGTAGATGATCCTGCATTTTGTTTTCCAACATGCCAATATTCTGAACTAGTAGCACCTGTTGCTTTTATAAAATAATCAAATGTAAGGTCATCCTGTTCATCATCTAAAAATGTTGTATGATACAAATAATCATTCCCATCAAGATAAACACCTTTACCTGTTCTAGTATCAATATTTGTAGGATCACCATGAGCACTCAGGTCTATATCGTTAGACGTACTATCCAACCATGAACCATCGTTAAAATGCCACACTGCCATATAATTAGAATCCCAAACATTCTCAGCATCCTCTTGACTACCACATGCATCATTATCATAATACATATATAAATCAGTATCAACCGACGAAGAAAGTGTTGGTATTTTCACCCACGCATATAATTCACCTGTTGAACTATTCCAGTATTCGATCTCGTGTTTAAGCTGTGTATTTTCAGCAGAATTTACAAAACAAATATCATCACCATCAGACTGAGCCTTATCCCGTAAATCTGTATCAGTGATATTAATTAAAACAGGGAAATTCGACAATGTTGAAGTAACATGAGAATGATCAATCGTTATTTTTTTCTTATATGTCCATGATGAATCATACCAGGGATCAAGGCAATAAAAATGACCATTGCTTATAGATTCAGATAATGTTTCACTGCTCGGTTTAAAAGCGAACCAATACTTCCCAGACACCGTTTTTAATGACCAATTAATTCTTTCCAAACGGATCTTAGCTTTGTATAATGTATCCTCAACAATTCCCTGTGCAGGAGTGATATACCAATCGGTCATGTTCTCATAATTCCATTCTACATGAGTATATTCCACATCCCATGTTTTCCAATCAAAAAAGGTTTGATTATCCCAGATTTTTACACTTTGATCATAATTACCACATAATTCCCAGTGACCACTGCCATGATTCGTAACATCAGAAAACGCAAAAACTCTTGAATTATTCAGATGGCTCTGATTTACTTCATACAAATAACTGTTATTACTATTACCAAGAAATACTGAATAATTAGAATAATTCTCAATACCAAGAGCAACATACCCAGTTACATTATAAAGGTCTACACAACCATAAAACTCCTGTTCTTCATAATAATAATTCTCATGTGAATAATTCTGCCATAGCCAAATGTTTGTTGGTATCATAATATTCTGGTTAAAACCCCACGCAAAATCAACATCACCAGTAAAAACCTTTGATTCAAATTCAAATACCACTTCATCCGTTCCATGAACAGTATGCGGGGTAGCACTTGCAAAAACCAGACTATCATTCACATAAACAGTATTGCCATCAATAATCCAATTCTCAGTAAATCCATAATCAGCAACAGGGAAAGAAACAAGAAAAACCGTATTTAGCATTAAGATAAAGGCCAAAATAAAAGATTTAATAATATTTTTTCGCATCAATGACCTGAAACAGGTTAAAAAATATTTCATGTATCGTAACATAGTTTACTAACTTAATGTATTATAATTAATAATTTAAGTAATTTGCTTTATTTTTAATAATATGATATTGATTATTTAAACCCACCTATCAAAAGCCAAAACACAAACAACAACACCACAAAAACAAAAAAAGGCTGAAGATAATTAATCAGCCTGATCAACCAATGCGGACCAACACCATCATCCTCAGCAATATCATCCACCAACTCCCAAACACCATCCGTATCCTTCAAAACAACGTCACCTCTGACAATCAATACCCGTAAACACAATATCAGAACCATCAGGATCCCAAACAAACATCGTAAGTCTAGTTTGCATACGAAACACTACCAATATCACAATCAGGATTCAAAGAACTGATCGAAAAGGAACAGGTCTTTGCATCATCCTCCATATTATGCACATTACCAGCCTCCACCGTAATTGACACATCAAAATGCGGATTATACAATGTTATACGCTTCCGATGCTCACGGACATGACGAGCCTCATCATCCGTCAAATAAAAAATATGAACCAATCAGACCACACTCGCAACATCAGGATCC
>Ga0180433_10010791_pt1 | contig 10929 bp, 9 predicted proteins | sample SS_ome_8_FD_132980 | JGI IMG/M metagenome (GOLD analysis project Ga0180433, IMG submission 132980) | Hypersaline lake sediment archaeal communities from the Salton Sea, California, USA - SS_1_D_1 metaG | ecosystem: Environmental > Aquatic > Non-marine Saline and Alkaline > Hypersaline > Sediment...
AAACACTGAAACCATCATCAGAGAGGCTTCTTAACTCTGCCTGCACCAGATACACCCTATAACGATTATACTCGCTGATAGCAGAACCCAGTTTCTTTTGAAGTACATCCATAAAAAAGCCACCAAATGGCGCATTAAATACCATCCCAAAGGAGAAAAAACACAGTTTTCTAAATTTTTTCCGGAAAAAAAGTATTTTATTAAAACCTATTTCGCCTTTTTTTAACGTAAAAAAATATTTCAGAACCTTTTTATCAAATCACTTCAATGAAGTAAACAATTCCGATTGATAATAGGCACCAGAAACACGCCTTATTGATCAAAATATCCAAATGTGAAAAAAATGAAAACAAGCACCGTCACCAACAAGAATCAGATGTCCTACACCCGTAAGGAGTACATGGGCGGAATCCCCGGGTCAAAGATCGTCCGATTCACTATGGGAAACACAAAAGAACAGTTCCCATACCGCGTCAAGCTAATATCAAGAAAAAGTGGACAAATACTACACAACGCATTAGAAGCAGCAAGAATCGCAGCCATGAGACACTTGGAGAGAAACCTTGAGCGAAAAAACTTCATGCTCAAAATAGTACCATACCCACACCAAGTGGTCAGAGAACACAAAAGAGTAAACGTAGCACAGGCAGACCGATTCCAAGAAGGAATGAAAAAAGCCTACGGCAAACCAGCGGCAGTAGCAGCACGAGTAGACCGCCGCCAAGACATATTCATAGCAGAAGTCTCCAAACAGAACGTTGACCAAGCCAAGAAAGCATTAACCAAAGCAAGCCACAAACTACCCATACCCATGAAGATAATGATAGAAAAGGTGGAAGAATAAATGGGTAATGGACTATTCAGTGCACGAACCAAGCGCAAACAACGCAAAAAAGCCCGTTACAAGAGCAAAGACTATGTTCTAAGGCTAAAGCGAAGAAAAGAGAAAAACGATCTACTTGAAGGCGCCCCAATGGGAAGAGGCATAGTCCTCCAAAAGGTAGGAATCGAAAGCAAGCAACCCAACAGCGCCATCAGAAAATGCGTAAGAGTCCAGCTAATCAAGAACGGAAAACTCGCCACAGCCTTCCTACCCGGCGACGGCGCACTAAACTATATCGATGAACACGACGAGGTAATGATCGAAGGAATCCACGGACCACGCAGCAGGTCAATGGGCGACATCCCCGGCGTCAGATACAAGGTAAGCAAAGTAAACGGCGTACCACTGAAACTACTGGTTCTAGGCAAAGCCCAGAAAGCTATGCGCTAGTTCCACAAGGAATTTTTTTAAACCTTTTTCTAATCTCAGCAACAACCAGAGGATACGATTCCTCATCCAAGTCCTCATCAACGAGAAACGCATAGTGAATATTACCCTGTTTACGTTCTTCCCAACACTCTTTACGTGGATTTACCTGACATGCTCGTCTGATATTCTTCGCGTAACCTACATCCAAGAGATAATATTGCTTGCCGTCATAGCTGATTATCGCGTAGAGTCCGGGTTTTTTCGGTATGCGGCGGAGGCTCAGATAGGGTCCTTCAAACTGGTATCCTGCGATGTCTTGATGTAGCCTTAGCTGTGACATCTTATTGCCTCCTATTGTATTGTCTTGTTTCCTTGATTATAATGATGATGTTTTCCACCGTACTGATTCTTTAATCGTTTTTTCTATTGAAAAATGTTATTATTTACGATTTTCACTGTAATGTCCCACATAAACAGGACAATAAAAACACTTTTTTTCTAGTGATTTTCCTTTTTTTACCTAAAATATATATATTATACTGAGGTATTTCCTCGCGATATACATTGACGACAGTGGTCTTAGACAGTTTTATTGAAGATTCAATGACCAAAAACAATGTTCACACATGTTTTGAGTGTGGAACACCGGTACCCGAACACCTAGCAGCATGCTGGAACTGCGGCGAAATACTAGACCCAAACCTCCGACGACTGATGAAAAACAAGTAACCATCAACCAACCCATTCATCTTCTAAAATACTATAGACATAGCTATCACGCCATTCACCACGAATAAGTTTCTCATCCCTGAGAACTCCTTCCCTCCGCATACCGTTCTTCTCCATCACCCTGTAACTCCCATGATTCCCAGTATCACAAAGAGCCCTGATCCTATGCATCCCAAGCTCACCAAACCCAAAACGTATCAGTAAACCTGCAGCCTCAGTAGCAATCCCCATCCCCCACATATCACGCCGCAGACAATACCCGATCTCAGCGTTCTTATTTGAAAAACTATGAATCGTCAATCCACATCCACCGATCAACTCATCATCAATCGTAATAGCCAACTCATAACTAGTCCTAGGCTTAACCACCTGCGCCTGAATATTACGCTCAATAAAACGCCTTGTCTCTGCCCGCGTGTTTGGACCCCACGGCATAAACTTGACAACCTCAGGGTCACTAGCATACCGGTGAACCTCATCAAAATCATCTCGAACAAACTCACGTAATACTAGACGTTCACTGGTTAAGGTTACCATACACAAGAAGACGGTACCTGTTTTTTATCCTTGACTATTAGCTGGTTTTCCGAAAAATATTCCACGACCCACGGAAAATCCCACTACCCCAACAACACATCCAACAATTTTTCTCCAGTTGTCCGAAGAGAAAGCGTTAAAGGTAAAAGGAGGCACGCAGTCTTCAGTTCTATCAGGAGATCATGATATTGGAGAAGCGTGTATACGACTTCACAGAAGGAAATAGAGACATGAAAGCCCTTCTCGGAGGAAAGGGCGCAAACCTAGCCGAAATGACAAGCCTCGGACTAAGCATACCACCAGGGTTCACACTAACAACAAAAACCTGCAACGACTTTATGGCAGCAGGCGGAGAATTCCCAGAAGGACTCTGGGAAGAGGTTCTCGAACACGTAAAGACCCTAGAGAAGACCACAGGCAAGAAATTCAATGACCCAGAGACACCACTACTTGTATCAGTACGTAGCGGCGCCCCGGTCAGCATGCCCGGAATGATGGACACAGTCCTCAACCTAGGCATGAACGACAAGGTCGCAGAGACCATGATAAAGCTCACAGGAGATGAGCGATTCGTATGGGACGCATATAGGCGTTTCATCACCATGTTCAGCGACGTAGTCATGGGCTTGGAACGCCACGACTTTGAAGGAGTCTTTGACAAGGTCAAGGAAGGCGAAGGCGTCAAAGGTGACACCGAGGTCAGCGTCAACGGACTCAAAGAGACCGTCGCGGGCATGAAGTACCTCTACAAGGAGCTAATGGAAGTAGACTTCCCCCAAGACCCAATGGACCAGCTCAGAGCATCAATCGCAGCAGTATTCAACAGCTGGGACATCCCAAGAGCACGAACCTACAGAAAATTCGAGGGCATCCCAGACAGCATGGGCACAGCCTGTAACGTACAGACCATGGTATTCGGAAATATGGGCTGGGACAGCGGCAGCGGCGTCATGTTCACAAGAAGCCCAAGCGATGGGTCCAAGGGACTCTTCGGAGAACTCTTGTTCAACGCACAAGGAGAAGACGTAGTCGCCGGAATCAGAACACCCATACACCTATCAGAACTTCACGACCAGCAGCCACACCTCTATGAGGAGCTAGAAGACATCGCCGATGCTGTTGAGGAACACTATAAAGACATGCAGGACATGGAGTTCACCATCGAGCAAGGAAAACTCTGGATACTCCAGACAAGAACAGGCAAAAGAACAGCACGATCAGCCATCAAAATCGCAGTAGACATGGCAGAAGAAAGCTTAATCACAAAAGAAACAGCCGTCAAACGCATCACACCAAACAACGTAGACCAGCTACTACACCCACAGTTCGACCCAGAGGCAAAAACAGAAGCAGTAATGCTAGCCAAAGGACTTAACGCGAGCCCCGGCGCAGCCGTAGGGAAAGCAATATTCAACGCAGACAGAGCAGAAGAACAAGGCAAGACAGGCGAACAAGTCATACTAGTACGCCCAGAAACGACACCAGACGACGTAAACGGCATGATCGTCTCACAAGGATTCCTTACACAGCACGGCGGCGGCACAAGCCATGCAGCGGTAGTCGCTCGTGGATGGGGAAAACCCTGTGTCGCAGGCTGTGAGGACATCAGAATCGATAACAACAGAAACCTCTTCACAGTAGGCGAGCACACCATCAAGGAAGGCGACTGGATCAGCATCGACGGAGCCACAGGAGAAGTATTCCTCGGACAAGTAGCCAAGATCGAGACCGCATTCGAGAAAGAAACAGAGCTAATCAAGGCACTAGAATGGGCTGACGAGATCAAGGCAATCGGCGTCCTAACCAACGCAGACAACCCAGAAGACTCAGCCAAAGCACGCCAATTCGGAGCCACAGGCATCGGACTATGCAGAACAGAGCACATGTTCTTCGACCAAGAAGGCGAAGAGATCAGCAGACGTGAAAACGTCGTCGAAATGATCCTAAAGTCTGAGGTTGCAGCACCCATGCTAAGACAACTAGAAGCCCTAGAAACCGCCATGGAAGCAGCGCCAGACGACGATGAAAAGAAAGCCGATTACGATGAGCTAAAAGCTAAGGCAGACGCCAGCGAGGACGTCAAGAAATACAAACAAGCACTAGACAACATCCTACCATTCCAGAGAAAAGACTTCGAGGGAATCTTCGAGGCAATGGACGGATACCCAGTCATCGTCAGACTAATCGACCCACCAATGCACGAGTTCCTACCACCCAGAGAAGAACTACTTGAAGAAGTCACTATGCTCAGATGCAAAGACGACAACCCAGAGCTACTCAAAGAAAAAGAGTACCTACTAAGCGTAGTCGAGAGCCTATGGGAGACAAACCCCATGCTAGGACTCAGAGGATGCCGCGCAGGACTAATGTACCCCGGACTAACCGAGATGCAGGTCCAAGCCATCATGGAGGCAGCGGTAGAGGTCAAGAAAGCAGGCGTGGACGTACACCCTGAGATCATGATCCCACTCACAAGCCACATCAACGAGATGCACGCCGAGTATGATAAACTCAAGAAGGTAGCCGAGAAAGTGCTCAAAGACGCCGACATGGAGAACCTCAAATACAAGATTGGAACCATGATCGAGATCCCAAGAGCAGCCTTGACAGCAGACGAGATCGCCGAATCAGCCGAGTTCTTCAGCTTCGGAACCAACGACCTAACACAGATGACATTCGGAATCAGCAGAGACGACGCAGAAGGCAAATTCCTCCTAAACTTCGTAGACAGAGGAATACTACCAAGCAACCCCTTCCAAGTCATCGACAGAGAAGGCGTAGGCAAGCTCATGAAGATGTGCGTAGAAGCAGGACGCAAGACACGCCCAGACCTAGAAGTAGGAATCTGTGGAGAGCACGGCGGAGAACCCAGCAGCATCGAGTTCTGCCACATGATCGGCTTAAACTATGTCAGCTGCAGCCCATACCGTGTACCAATCGCGCGTCTAGCAGCAGCACACGCCCAGCTAGAATACCCCAAGGAAGACTAATCTTCCCCCATTTTTATAATTACATTATATTCACGTGTAAATGATTATAGTATAGATTAGATTTATTTTGAATAGTATATAGATTATGATTTATAATAAATATCTTAACATATTTTTTCTAGATAAAAAGTCAACAAACATTCGATAAATAAGACTATCATAATAATTATTGTAATAGAAATAAACCAGACAATTTAAGAAAAAACAATAACATAACACCATTTTATTTAACAAACACAAGTTATAAAAGATTCATATAATAATGAACGATAAAACTCATTAGAATAATTACTAAAATTATCCATATAACAATAATAACACTATAAGTAATAACGTATAATAGCGAAAAAAAGAACCACACGTTGCGTTAAGCAGTGATAAATATGGAAATGAAAGGAAACACATTATCGATCGTACTACTCGTAGTCGGTCTAATTGTCGGCGCAGGCGCAGGCTATATGCTCAAGCCAAGTGCAGAAGGCACTGGTGACGGCGATGGAACAGGAGCCACAGTAGTTGTCAACCCCCTAGAGGGACAGACAATCCAGCTCGGTTATATCGTCGCCCAGACCACCGACCTAGAGACAACAACACCAATGGTCAACGATATGTTTGACCCAGACTTTAACGAGTACACCGATCTATTGGGTTACGACGTTAAGTTCCAGTTCCTTCTAGATGACGCAACAGGACAAGCAGCCGTACACTTGGAAAAAGTACAGGGCTTCAAGGCCATGGATGTAAACGTATTCATCGGCGCAACTTGGAGTAGCATGTGTCAGGCAAGCCTGAGCTACTGTAACGATAACGATATGCTCATGTGGAGCCAAGGTTCCACAAGCCCACTTCTAGCCATTCCGGACGACAACCTATACAGGATGTGTCCTACTGACCTAGTTCAGGCACCAGCAATGGCGCGTATGATGGAGAGCATGGGTATTGAGGCAGTATTGTTGATTTACCGTGGAGACGCATGGGCTGATGGAATCGTCAACATCTTTGAGCCAATGTTCGAGGACAACGGCGGGGTCATCCTAGAGAAGATCCGTTACGCAGGCGAAACTACAGAATTCAGCAACTATTTGCAGACAGCCGAGAACATAGTCGAGGAAGCAGTACAAGAATATGGTGAAGACAAGGTAGCGGTTGAGATTATCTCCTTCACTGAGTTCGTCACTATGATTACTCAGGCGAAAGATTATCCAGTCATATACAGTCTACCATGGTTCGGAAACGATGGTACAGTACTAAGCCAGCAGGCATTGGATGATGCTCCTACACAGGCAGCGCATCTGAAGATCTACAGTACTTACGCGGCTCCCGCAGAGTCTGAGAAATTCACGAGTCTCTATGATAGGTTCTATGATCTTGTATCACAGCCATTCGGCTACTACAGCGCATGTGCCTACGATATTGCTTCTATAATGGTATCCTCTGTTTTGGAGGCGCAAAGTACAGATGCCTTGGACCTAATTCCACTACAGGCAGCTATCGCTTATGACCAGTATGGAGCAAGCGGATGGAACAGACTCAACGAGGATGGTGACAGATATGCAAGTAACTACCAGATTTGGGCAGTCAATGATGATGCCTCAGCTTGGGAAGTATACGGCATGTATGATTGTAACACTGATTCTGTTACGTGGGATACAGAGCTTCTAGGCTTTGTTCCTGAGAGTCGTTAAACCCAACCCATTTTTTCTTATTTTTTTGTTTTTGAGAATTCCGAGAAAGAGTGAACAATTTGGAAATAGGTCTTTCCCGGTAAGGCATCAAACACACACTCTAAATATATACATTATCAAAATAAAATATAGAGACCGAGAACAGTAATTACCAGTATATTCTATCAAGTACCCGTCTATCCTAAATACGAGCGAAACCAGGAAAGGTATGACAAAATGAGACCACCTCGGAGCGTACATCACCGATCTAGAAAAAAGCATCAAGTTCTACGAGAGAATATTAGGATTAAAAATAGTGGAAGTTCATAAGCGTAGAAGCAAAAATAGCCACACTCGATATAGATGGGGGATTACTAGAACTGGTCCAACGTCCGGGATCACCGGGAACACCCCCAATTGGGAACTGGAGTCACTTTGCCATTCATGAGCCGGATTTCGATGAAAGAATAGCCATACTGGAGGAGATGGAAATCGAAAAGCGTTTGATCACACAGGCTAATGGTAATCGCCTTTGCTTCTTCAACGACACTGATGGACACACAATCGAGATAATGGAGAAGGGATTTTAGTAAACATTTTTTTCAAACAGCATTGAAGACCAATAATGGATGAACAGAACAACTCAAAGAGACAGGCATTGATTACGAGGAGAAGGTTCTTTGAAAATGGTTTATTCTAATATACTATATCGTATGGGATTGCTCGATCATTGAGTAAACGCCTAACCCGGTTCTTCAAAGCATCATAGTATGAAGATCCTTCCTTGGATGCCTCTTTGAAATTAGGAAGTATCTCTGGTCGCAAGTTCATTACAGTGTTCTCAATTGACTTCCAGTTACCAGCTTTGATATTTAAACGGTCAACGATAACCCTGCCAACTTTGTCAGCCAATATATTAAGCAACTCCTCAAGTTGAGGCTCAGAGAGAAACGGTAGTAACGGGCCAAGAAAAGCATATGTGGGTATACCGGAGTCACTGAACAGCTCTAAAACCTCAATACGCTCCATTATAGATGATGCACCCGGTTCAAAGGCTTGCCGCACAGCATCATCAAAGCCAGTGATGGTTAAACCCACCTCAGACCGGGTGAACTCACTAAGAACATCAATGTCCCTTTGAACAAGCGAAGACTTAGTTAGAATTTCAACTGCCAAATCATGCTCCGCGAGAACCTTGAGGAGGTTTCGTGTTAACTCCGTTTTCTTCTCTATTGGTTGATAGGCATCAGTGACGCTTGAGAAAAGAATAATACCATGTTTCTTCTTGGGAGCCTACCGTTTCATACACTCGACAGCGTTCTTCTTAATATCTACAAATGTGCCCCATTTCTCGCCTTGATGATACCAGCGAGTCATAAATCGGGCGTAACAATAGGTACATCCATGGGCACACCCAATGTACGGGTTTACAGCGTAGTCCACGCCTTCGATGCCGCTGGTGTTTATGATTGTTTTACAGGTGGTCTCCCCGATCTTCACAACAAGGATCATGAGGGGTAACGTATATATAAACCGCTGAAGCGATGGTATCTAGGTTTAAACATAATAGAAGGTTCACATATGAAGATCGCAGTAATCTATGACAGTAAGACAGGAAACACAGAGAAAATGGCAAAAGCCATTGCGGAAGGCGCGGGAAAAGTCGCAGAAGTTGAGGTAAAAAAGATCGGTGAAGCATTCCCATTAACCATGCTAGCTGACGTTGATGGTGTAATCTTCGGTTCACCAGTATTCTACGCTGATATATCCAATGAGATGAAGGACTTTCTAGCCCACATCCAGTCATACATCAACGTAAACAGAAAGAAAATCAACGACATCCCAGCAGCCATCTTTGGCAGCTATGGATATGATGGCGCTTGGCTCATGGAAGAGAAGCTCAAGAATGATGTCGAGAAACTCGGCTACGATACTTCTGATGATGTATTGGTTATGATCGACTCTGATATTAAGTACCATTTCGAAGACGAAGCAGAGAAATGTAGAGAATTCGGCAAGAAATTCGCTGAATCCATCTAATTTTCCTTGTCTCTTTTTAATGAATATACTTAAACCAAAGACAGACTTCTATCAGTCTATCTTATCAACATAAACGGGGAAAACAATGAATAATGGAGATATCTACATATGGGAACCAGACACCAACAGAGGATACTCCATAGGCTGGAACCTCCAAACAATAATAGACAAAGGAATACCAGAGCATGATCCACCAAAAAGCTCAGATGAATTCCTTAATCAAATTACTACAATAGCTAAGGAATCAACAACAGAATATGGAGGACAGGTAACATTCAACAGCCTAGACAACTACCTAGTTCCTTTCTTAGCGGAGGAAAAACCAACAAAACTTCACTTCATACAACAAATAGAATCATTCTTCGAGGAAATCCGAGAAAAAGGCAACGCTACAATCTCACTAGACCTTATCCCACAACCAGAAATGAGACAGTTGGAAAAACAGCAGATAATACTCAACGCCATCAACGATGTACTGCACCAAGTATGCAGGGCTGAAATGAACCAAGGATATTTTGACCCAACGATTATCGTGAACCTCTACCCTGAAACAGATTGGAACCAGAAATCACTAAACGATTGGCTGGAACTTTCATACCTCTACGGAGCACCGACATACCAGAACTTTATAACAGGAACCATCAGCCCAGAAACCCTCAGACAAAAAAAATATGTCCCAGAAAAAGAAGTAACATACCTAAGACTAGGCGGCGCCAACTCAGATTCAGAAGACCAGATAGTCACAAGCTACGCTTGCATAAATCTAGAGAAAATCAGCTCTGAGGCGGAAACAGAGCCCCATTTTTTCGAACTATTAGAACACCAAATTGATGAATCAGCAACTCAGTTGAAGGAAAAACATCACAGATTCTTGAAGAGTTTCGATGATGGAGAAAAAACGTTCACCAGATACCTCATTGATGAACCAAACTGGGTTTACTCGGTTATCACCTTAGTCGGAATGAATGAAGCACTTGAAACCCTGATTGATGCACCAATGGGACACGTTGCGGGAAAAGCAGTAACATACAAGCTACTAGAACAACTACTAAGAAAAATCGAACAAATACAGGAAGAAACAGACATCCTATTCAGTCTAGAAGCATACCCATCAGAAAAACCCGGAGCCACACTACTAAAAGAATACGATTCAATGTATTCATACCTTACCCCATCAACCGAGTTAAAACCAAACCACGGCGATGACCTATGGGATGTCCTTGAACATCAGAAGAAATACCACTCAATGTACACAGGTGGAACACTACAACAGATACACCTTGAACAAGGGCTAACCTATAATAAAGGACTAAGACTGCTTATCAAACGGACCATTGAAAACTTTGGCTATAACTATCTGGCAGTATCGCCAGTATTTAGTTTATGTAAGGAACATGGGTATGTGCATGGGGATCAAAACTGCCCACAGTGTGGAGAAGAAACGGAGACATATGTCCGCTGCGATCAGAAAATAATTAAATTATCCGATTTACCAAACAAGGAGGCGTACTGGAAACGAGTCTATTACGACGTAAAAAACAAGTAAACAACGATGTTCCCATTGTAGGGCTACGCAAACTAAGTACAGTAGACTACCCAGGCAAACTCAGTATAGACCTGACGATAGCGGGATGTAACTACAGATGTCCCTTTTGCCCAAACAAGGAACTAATCTACGACTACATTCCTATGGAAAAGACAAATCAAGAAGAGCTTG
>Ga0180433_10010792_pt1 | contig 10929 bp, 17 predicted proteins | sample SS_ome_8_FD_132980 | JGI IMG/M metagenome (GOLD analysis project Ga0180433, IMG submission 132980) | Hypersaline lake sediment archaeal communities from the Salton Sea, California, USA - SS_1_D_1 metaG | ecosystem: Environmental > Aquatic > Non-marine Saline and Alkaline > Hypersaline >...
GCGCCCTCAATGGGTCCGTCGCAAAGGTCAACATCCGGGAGTGGGGTGGCCCGCCGCTGGGCGCCCTCTACGAGAAGGGGCTGGTCAAGGACATCGCCGACCTCTACGCCCTCGACCGGGACACCCTGGCGGCCGTCGAGTTGTCGGGCCGCGTCATCGGCTCCTCGGCCGATCGGATGCTGGCGACCCTCCACGCCCCGGAGAAGAAGGACCTCCCGCTGCACATCTTCATCGGCAGCTTGGGCATCCCGCTGTGTTCGCGGTCGATGGTGAAGACGGCGGTGGATGCCGGGTTCGACACGCTGGACAAGCTGCTGCAGGCCCGCCCCTTCGAGATCGAGGACATCGAGGGCTTCGGCAAGACCAAGGCCGAGGCGCTGGTCGAGGGCCTTGCGGCCAGGCTCGAACTGATCCAGCGGCTTCGGGACGAGGCGGGCATCACCATCAAGCCGCCGTCCACGGGTGCCTTGAAGGGCAAGAACGTGTGCTTCACGGGTGTCCGAGACAAGCCGATGGAGGAGGCCATCGAGGAGCAGGGGGGCACGATCAAGAGCGGTGTCAGCAAGAAGCTCGACATCCTGGTGGCCAAGAATCCGACCTCGAACAGCGGAAAGGCCAAGAAGGCTCGCTCCTACGGAGTAGAGATCTTGGGTCCCGACGAGATGTGGGACCGCTTGGGAGGCCGACCGTGACCACCACAACGCCCAAGCGGTACACCAAGCTGAGCGAGATCATCACCGCCGTCCAGAACGGCGAGGTGGAGGCTCAGGTCACCGTGGACAACGACGAGGTGACCGCCCACGACGAGGACGGCAACAGCGTCTACACGGCCCGACTGGACCCCGAACGTGCCCTGGTCGAGTTGCTACGGGACTTCGGAGTGAAGGCACGGAAGGCGTAACATGGCCAGATACCACAAGCTGATCGATCTCGCACAGGCCGTCCAGCGTGGAGAGGTGAAGACAGAGGTCTTTGTGGACAACGACGCCATCTACGCCTACTCCGAGGACGACCCTGAGTGCCTTCAGGATGACCTGTACGATGGGGAAGAAGACCCACGGCAAGCCCTGATCGAACTCCTCGGAGATCTCGGCGTGAAGGCGCGGAAGCCATGAGGTTCTACACCCCACCGCAAGGGGAGAAGGTCTCGATACGGGTGATGCCGCCCCGGGACGAGATGTGGAACCTCCCCGGGAAGCACTACATCCCCCGGGAGCCTAAGAAGGTGCGGATCCAGTTCCCCAAGAACACCTGGGTCGAGGGCACCTGGGGCCCGAGACCGCGGATGCTCATCGAGGCCCGGGTGGGAGGTGAGGGGTTCTTCTGGTCGGTCCCCCTCCGGGTGTGGGACCGCCTGCAGGAGATTCACCGCGACTATCCGCTCAACACGGGGGAGTGGGACGTGCTGGTGTGGCGGGACTACAGCGAGCCCGCCTTCCCGATTCGTATCCAGCCGGTGCCGAGAGAGGAGTAAGAACGATGGCCTGGGGTCCGCAGAAGCTGGAAAAGGACTACTGCCCGAAGCTCAGCCACTGTGTCGCCGCCATGGACGTGTGCGAGCGTCGGTCGAAGCCGTACATGAAGCCGATGTGGCCCAAGTGTGAGGGCTGCAAGCCCGAAGACGTGCTGACGGAGCGGGGAGAGCACCAGAACCTCTCCGTCTACAGCGAGCCGCCCCCCATGTGGTTCAACATCCCGCGCTACATCGAGACCCTCGGTGAGGACGTCTGTGCCAAGTACCGCGGGACGCCGATGGCGTTGGGCCTCGGGAAGTCCGACGAGTCCGAGGAGCCCAAGAAGAAGCGGAAGTCGAGGAAGGGGAAGAAGAAGTGAGACGCAAGCTGGTCTTCGACGACTGCGACCTGTCCGACGAGGGCGTCCGCTTCCTCCAGGGGTTCTGTGGGGACGACCCCTTCTGCATGGCCGCGTCGAAGGAAGACATCCTCTACCGTCTCCGTCAGGAACGCGGGGACGCCACCCTGGCTGAGATCCCCGAGGAGACGTGGGAAATGCTGGGTTTCCTTCCCGACGTCCGCAAGGAGATCGAGGCGTTGTGGGACGCGAATGCCTTCAACGAGATCGAGGTCCAGTTGTGAAACCCGAGCCCTTCGATCGGACAGTGAAGACGTCGGGAGCCCAGGCGCAGGCGCAGTTCGCGATCAGCGACGTGGATGCGGTCTACATCATCCGCATCCTGCGAAGCACGCTCTACACGAACAAGCCGCTGGCCGTGATGCGTGAGTACGCCGCGAATGCCTGGGACGAGCACAAGGACGCGGGCTGCCCCGAGGAGCCGATCCTCGTGACGCTGCCGACGCGGCTGGACCCCACCTTCCGCGTGCGGGACTACGGTCGCGGTCTGTCGTGGGAAGACATCGATCTGATCTTCACGAAGTATGGGGCCTCGACAAAGCGAGACAGCAACCGAGGCGTCGGGCAGATGGGCATCGGCTGCAAGTCCGCCTTCGCCTACAGCGACACCTACACGGTGACCTCGTGGCACGACGGCGTGAAGTCCATCTACGTGGCCGTCCTCGACGAGACCGATACCGGCCGCATGGACCTGTTGCACCAGGAGCCCTCGAACGAGCACACGGGCATCGAGATCATGGTGCCGGTGAAGCCGGCGGACATCTACACTTTCCGTAGCACGGCCCGGTGGCTGTTCTACTACATGCAGCCCCGACCGATGATCAACGTGGACCTCAACGAGCCTGACATCCAGTGGGAGGGGAAGCACGGCTTCTGGGGCTCTGTCGTCAACGAGTACGGCCGCTCCACGAACTCCTGGGTCGCGGTCATGGGCTGCGTCCCCTACAAGATCGAACTCGACCCTGTGATCGAGGACGAGAACGGCCACACCCGGGGTGGGCCTCCCCTCGACGACAAGACGCGGGGTTTCCTCAGCCGCAAGAGCGGAGCCCTCTACTTCGACATCGGTGACATCCAGATCTCCGCCAGCCGCGAGGAGGTCGAGTACACCGAGAAGACGCTGCGGGCCATCAAGGACAAGGTGCGGGCGTTCATGGCCGAGATGTTGAAGGACAACGTGGGTCGCATCACGTCCGCCTTCGAGTCTCCGTGGGACCGCCGCAAGCAGGCCATCTTCTACGAGTCGAAGACGGGACTGCTCCTGCCCGGGAACTACCATGACCTGGCCGCTCTCCAGGTTCCGTTGCAGGAGAGCGGTGAGGCGAAGTTCGACACCTTCACCCTCAACGCCATCGAGAGGAACAAGAAGGGGGGCTACCGACGCCTCACGCCGTCGGGCCATGTGTCGATGGATGCCCCCTTCATCCTGGTGCGAGACCGTCGCAAGACCATCCGTCCCTACGTGACGGAGTTCCCGATGGTGGCGGTGCCGCACGACAGCGACACGCCCATCGAGGAGATCATCGCCGAGATCGAAGATTGCCTGGTGGACGCCGACTTGAAGGGGATGCCCGTCAAGAAGATGTCGGACCTCCAGCCGGTGGAGCTACCCCCCGAGCCAGAGCCTTCCAGCGGGGTGGTGGATAACCCCAAGCACCAGCAGCGGTACTTCGTGTTGAAGGACCGCCTGCACTTCACGACGCCCTACTCGAAGAATTGGGACATCGTGGAGCGCGAGCCCTCGGACGAGGATGTGTTCGTCATTCTCAGCCGCTTCGATGAGAAGGACCCACCCCACGAGTCCCACCACTGGAGGTGGAACCGCAGCCCGTCGGAGTTCTACAACTTCCTCCGTGACACGAGGGACCTGTGGAAGAGGTTGGGGATCGACTTCCCGCCGGTCTACGGCGTGAAGCACACGATGAAGAAGCCGGCCCATGCCGAAGACACCCCCGGGACGCCCTTCCGTGTTTGGCGGGAGGAACAGCTTGCCGAGGTGGTGAAGACGCCGAAGTTCCGCAAGCTGATCTCGGCTCTGTTCTGGTCGCAGATCTTCGATCGCGACTACAACGTCCCCCGCGGTAAGAAGAACCGCCAGGCTGTCATCACCTTCCTCCGAGAGCACCTCGACGGCCGTCACAGGCTCTGCCGGCTGATGGTCCGCTTCGACGCGGCCCACGACGTCATCACGGACATGAAAGGCGATGAACTCGACCTCGTGAAGAAGATGTCAGAGCACTCCTCGAAGCGCGCTCCGATCCGCATCCAGCCTGCGGAAGCGCTGGAGCGTGTGTATCAGCGCTATCCGCTTCTGGCTACGCACAACGGAGGGCCCGGCTTCGAGGTCTTCCATCACTCGGAGCGCCGAGCGCTCTGGCTGGACTACATCAACCTCGTAGACAGGAACCGATCATGACCGCACCGAGCTACACCATCACCAACGAGTCCGTCACCGTCATCCTCAACGGCAAGACCCACACCGTCCGCAAGGGCGAGGGCGCCTTCGAGGCCGCCCGGGAGGCCGTCCTCCACGAGAAGTGGGACGACCTGCCCCCGCTGCTGGTCCCCGGCGTCGGCGTCGAGAAGTGGGTGGGCCCCCCCTTCCGCTACGATGCGGGGGCGGGTGCTCTGTACTACAACGACCAGAAGGTGCCCTCCCGGCTGAACAATCGCATCGTCACCATGGCCAGCGACGGTCACGACCCGCGTTCGCTGCTGCGTTTCTGGGATCGGCTGCAGGCGAACCCGTCGAACCGCTCGGTGACGCAGTTGTTCGAGTTCCTCGACCACGCCGGCATCCCCATCGACGAGGACGGCTGCATCCTGGCGTACAAGTCGGTGGACAAGAACTACAAGGACCACTACAGCCACACGTTCGACAACCGGCCCGGGGCGGTGAACAAGATGCCCCGCAACCAGATCTCGGACGACCCCCGCCAGTCGTGCGACCCCGGCTTCCATGTCGGGGCCCTGAGCTACGCCCAGACGTTCGGGGGGAGCGCCAAGCGCGTCATCATCGTCAAGGTGGACCCGGCCCACGTCGTGAGCGTCCCCTACGACCACTCGGCCCAGAAGATGCGTGTCTGTGAGTACAGCGTGGTCGGCAACTACGGCAGCCAGTTGCCGGACGCCGCCATCAAGGACACCGAGGTCGAGACGCCCAAGAAGTCCGAGGTGCCGGCCAAGGCCGACAAGCCGAAGGAGCCCAAGGAGGCGCTTCCCAGCGACGACTCGTGGAAGTACCTCATCGACGCCCCCGACGAGAAGCTCGACGAGGCGTACCTCAGCGACCTCCGCAAGTACGCCCGCCACCACCTGCTGATCGTCCGGGCCTCGAAGATCCCGGGGGGCAAGCCGGCTCTGCTCGAACGCATCCGTGACGTGCGGCGGGGGGTCGAACACGAAGAGGACGAGTAACCCTCAGACGGGAGGGGAAGGAACGACATGAAGTACCTACTGACTGCTTTGTTCATCATGGCTTGTGGGGTCATCACACCCTCATGGGGACAAGACCAAGACACCAACACACCGGAGCCCGAACGCGAAGGGTACGGCAACGCCCTGTGGGGGATGTCGGCGGCCGAGGTCAAGGCCCTCGTGAAGGGGGCGCCCGAGGAAGTCGAAGGAGGCTTCGCCGTCGAAAGCACCGTTGCGGGCCACCCGGCCATCGTGATGTACGGGTTCACACAAGACAAGCTGACGCTGGTGCTCGTCATGTTCACGGACAGCCACATCGAGAGCAACCACTACATCAGTGATTGGAAGGAACTCAAAGACCTCTTGGGTCAGAAGTACGGGGTTCCGGTAGAAATCGAGTGGGTCTGGATCAACGACCTGTTCAAGGACGACCCCACGCAGTACGGCACTGCGGTGTCTGCCGAACAGCTTGTGATCTACGAGACGTGGAAGACGGAACAGACGGAGATTGAGCACTCGCTGGCCGGCAGGAACTTCCAGGTCATCCACAAGATCCTCTACCAGTCCAGACAGCACCAGGGCCTCCGCGAGGAGGAACAGACCAAGGAACACCTGGACAGCCTGTGACCACCACACGCCCGACCGTCCTCAGCGGCATCCCCCTCGTCATGCACTTCGAGGGCCCCCCTCGGTGGAGGCACCCCATGACACCCGAGTTCCTGATCAAGCACGGCGTTCACCTGTTCCGAGGTCCTGCCGGAGAGGACAAGCAGGGACGCATGATGCTGGCCATGATGGAGCACATGGGGAAGGACACGAAGGCACTGATCCTGGACTACAAGGCTGTGTGGGACGACAGCCCTCCGGGCATGGCCGTCTTGCAGTGCCCCGACCCCGACACCATCCCGGAGATCCTCCGGATGCTCCAGGAGGGGGTCCTCGTCGCCATCGACGGGCCTCAGTTCTTCAAGTTCGACAAGCCCCACTACGAGCTTCCTGTGGGGGCCACAACCCGGGTCATGGGGGAAGCTCTGAAGGTGGCCAAGGAACGCGGCATCAAGGTCTTCGCCACCTGGACGGACGGACTGGAGGAGGAGAGGGGATGAAACGAGTTCGCCGAGACGTGTGGGAGTTCATCAAGGACCCCGTCGCCCCCCTCGGCCTGTACCTGGCTGTGTGGGTATGCGTCGTGGGTTTGCTTTTCCCCATGCGGCCATTCCATTTCGCCCTGGTGTGGGGAGTCGTCGCTGCCGTCGGTGCGGTCGTGCTCCTCTACACGGGGTTGGGGGTCTACGGCGTGATCGACCTGATCCGGTTCAAGTGGGGAGAGCGCCGGCAGGCCAAGATCGGAGAGTGTGATGCCTGACAACGACACCCTCGTTAGGGGAAGCGGTAGCTGCGTAGAAGGAACATGAACAAGACCTGCCCAACGTGTCGCGGAACCAAGGTCAACCCCAAGGCCACGGCTATCGGGGGCGGCATCCTTGTCCATCCCCTGGGCGAGACGGGGGTGTGCCCAACCTGTGGAGGAACGGGGAAGCGGCCTGAGCCCAAGGTTGTCCTCTTCGAGGAGCCGGAGCCGGGAGAGAAAGTCCCCATGTGGGCCGTCGTGCAGAGGGCTGCCGACGACGATTACCTGGTGATGGACTGCAATCCTGAGATGAGGGAGGTCTTCGGCCTCACGGGCTACTTCGATGAGGAGTGGGCCCTCCCGCTGCCCCCCGACGAGCGCGGGTTCTTCATGTGGGTGGGCTACGGCCAGGTCGTGCCGTGTGGCAGCTACGACGGCCCCGAGGGGGGCGCCGAGTACACCTGGAAGCTGACGGGGGAGTACCGGCGTCTCTACCGCTGGGAGGCGGTGGACCTCGCCAACGGTGAACTGGAGTGGATCCGGGTATGGAATCCCCACTACGACCAGGAGGCCGAGTGCGAGTGCGGCGACACCTACGAGCGGCACTTCGATTGGGGGGACGACTACCACCCCCACTGCAAATACTGCATGTGCGACACCTTCCGTCCCAAGCCGGAGTAGAGTGGGAACGGAGGCGGTCATGCAGAAGGTGACAGCGGCAGATCTCGACCACGACCACGACAAGATCAAGGAACTCCTGGGGATGCCCCACTTCGGGGGGTACACCGCCTCTCGATGCTCGGAGTGTGGGGCCACGGCCAACGTGACGGGAGGGGCCGGGTGGTTCTGCCCCTGTGGGAACTTCAACCTCCTCCCCTGGTATCAGCGCATCTTCCCCCTCGACGAGCCGACCTACGGGCCGCCTAGGGCCACCATCGAGCGGGCCATCGCGGAGTTCCAGGACGAGAAGACGAGCACATGACCGATCCCAAGCCCAAGCCCCTCACTATCCACGTCTGTGGACCTTCGCGTCCGGAGTGCAAGTGCCAGTGCCCCGATGGCCCCTGTGAGCATGAATGGGGAGGCTGGGAAGAGTACGAAGCCCCAGGAGGGGGCCAGATCGGAACGCAGGTGTGCTCGAAGTGCGGGATGCACCGAATCGACCATGACATGTGGGTGCTGCCGTGACGGATCCTCATGAAGCCCTCCGTGAACTGACCCTCCAGGCGGCGAAGGACACGATGCTGTCCTCCAATCCCAACGACACGCTGCAACATCCCTCCTTTCAGCAGCTTGTGAGCATCGGTCGTGGGGCGGCCACGGACTCTTTGATCGCGTTCCTGCAAGAGGACCGCCATGAGTACGGGTGGGTCCCTCTCCTCGCCTTGTTCAAGCTGTGGGGAGAGGAAGGCCCGGCGATCCCCGACGAGGACGCGGGCCGTTACGACCGCCTTCGTGAACACTGGCTGAACTGGAGCCTTGCCAGAACCTCTCCGTAGATGGTACTTCCCTCGTAACTAACCGGACGGCGGGGGTCTCAGCCGCCCGGGTCCTACATCCAGTTACATCGGTAGCGTAAGCGAGGTGGCGTTGTGCCATCTCGGCCTGCGTTCTGCCATGGAGGTGAACCATGACGATGACACCCACCGAGGTGGCTGCTCTCCTTGATGTCTCGGAGAGCACCCTCAACGAGTTCGAGACCCGCGACCCGGCCAACGACGGCAATCGGTTCAAGGGATACCTTTGCCGGCAGTCGGACCACCGCTACGGGGCCCTCGTCATCGTCCAGGTGAACGATGAGGACACCGACCCCCAGGTGATCTACTGCACCCCCAAGCTCCACTACCCCTTCGAGCGGTCGAGCAAGGGTGAGGCAGCCGAGGATCGCAAGTACCGCTTCCCCACGAAGATCGTGCGAGGGACGGTGTATGAGAAGCTCGACGGGACCAACGTGTTTGCGTACAGCTACGCGAACGCGGCCGGCGAGCGGTTCACCACCTTCAAGACTCGACTGACGCCGATCCTCAACGATGACAGCAAGTGGGGCTCGTTCTACTCGCTGTGGTCCGAGTTGATGGAGGCCAACGTCGAGCTACGGGAGATGGTCGAGCATGTCCGTGAGGGCGTTGTCGGCCTGTCGTTCGAGCTATATGGCTACCGCAACCAGCACCTGATCGTCTACGAGGAGGCACTGGCGACCAAGCTGCTGTTCGTGGTGCAGCAGAACAACGCTCGTGTGTTGCCGCCCGAGGCGTGGACCCCGGCCCGCGGCAACTTGTTCGCGTTGGTTCCCGAGGCGAACCTGCAGGACCCCTCCGACCTCATCCACTTCTACAACGAGAAGCGGGATGAGGCCGACGCCCAGAACGTCAAGCTGCAGGACGGCGACGAGGAGGTGATCAAGGGGACGGAGGGCTACATCTTCTACCTGCTGGACGAGACCGGCGAGTGGTCGATGTGGAAGTGCAAGCCGGACAGCGTAGAGGTCCTCCACTGGACGACGGACTACCTCCCCGAGGCGGTCATCCTGCCGACGGTGTGGAACTCGCTGGAGTCGTGCCCTGGTGAGTTGACGGTCGAGTACGTCCGTGAACTGCTGCTGGAGGAGTTCTCCGACAGCCAGGTGAACAAGAGCGACTACCGCATCCGGAAGTGCGTCGATCAGGTCAAGGCCACCCTCGCCTGGCGCGAGAAGGTCATGATCGAGTACCGCAGCACCGGCCTGTCGTGGGAGGAGGACGGCAAAGGCGCCGTCATGCGGGCTCTGAGTGGTCGCATCCCCCGCGACAAGATGCGGGCAGCGTTCTCTGCGTTGAAGCAGATGGGCATCGCAAACTGACATCGGCCTCCGCTCAGTAGAGTAGAAACTACTGAGCGGAGGTAATCGATGGGAGTCCAAGGCAGCGCAACCGTCCTCTACGGCATCCTCGACGACGAGAAGCTCCGCACCCTCCAGGAGCCACGGAGCTACCGGGCCTGCCCCAACGGGCACGGCCGCTCAGCCAGCGACTTCTGTGGGAAGTGCGGAGCCCCCATGGAACTCCAGACGGAGATGGTGACCGAGGTGGTCCCTGCGATGGAGTTCTACGGCGAGGAGTGGATTCACCACAGCGGGGGCTACGGCGGCGACCTCCTGGTGGGGAAGGCCCTCGCCCATGTGGGTGACATCACAGGGTCCGGGGGTGGTCATGTCCCCGTCGAGATCTCGGATGAGGACCGATGGGAGGTTGACGACTTCCTGGCCGACCATGGCATCGAGGCCGAACCGCAACTGTGGCTGGTATCTTACGCCGGCTAGGAGGACCCCGTGACCTATCCCATGCTCAACATGGCTATGTTCAAGGGCGAGGAGTATTACCTCTCCGCCGATTTCGACCGTCGGGCCGAAGGATTCCCCCGTCCGAAGGATTGGGGTCTGAACATCAAGTCGTGCTCGACGGCTTGTTGGGAGGGCTACAACTTCCGTTTCGCCATCGAGGACGACAAGTTGATCGTCCGAGACCTGATCATCGGCATCGGCTCCGACGACCGGACCCCCCTCAACGGCATCCGACCGACACCCCCCGAGGAGGGGGCGTGGCATTGGCCCATCTACGAGGGGATCAACAGCCCAACCACCTACACGGGATTCCTTCACCTACTCCAAGGCAAGTCGCCCTTGTTCGATGAGGGGCAGTACGGCATGGCGGCGATCTCCTGGCCCGAGGGATTGACCCTGGAGATCCCCGGATGTGGGTTCGACATGGCCCGCGAATTCATCCGTTGGGCGAAGTGGGTCCAGGTCGAGGTGGCCAACGGCGTCGTGGTCCTGGTCACCGACCGAACGAAGGATCTCCAAGGGCTGTTTGACAAGGTGGAGGCACACCTGGCCGAGATCCCCGACGACAAGCGATACGACTGGACCAACTCCTATCGCAGCGTTGGAAACGCCCTCGACATCCGAGCCGTGATAAAGATCGGCGAAAAACAGGGTTAGACCCTCCATCTAACGGGTAGAAAGACCGTTAGACCCTGGACAGAATTCCAAGGAGGGCGCGATGCCTAAACTGATCTTCCTCAACCGTTTCTCCCCACCGACGGCCCGGGACATCCTCCACACGACCCACGCCGCCGCCACCCTCCCCGAGGTCGAGATCGACCGGGAGGCAACCCCCGACGACAAGGATCTGGAGTTCCTCGGAGCGGAGTACGAAGGCCGCTTCCGCAAGGACTACGAGCGTGGGCTGTCCTACGTCCACGAGATGGCCGAACGCCGGAAGCTGGTCAACCAGGTCTTCCTGGGGGGTTCC
>Ga0180433_10010793_pt1 | contig 10928 bp, 9 predicted proteins | sample SS_ome_8_FD_132980 | JGI IMG/M metagenome (GOLD analysis project Ga0180433, IMG submission 132980) | Hypersaline lake sediment archaeal communities from the Salton Sea, California, USA - SS_1_D_1 metaG | ecosystem: Environmental > Aquatic > Non-marine Saline and Alkaline > Hypersaline > Sediment...
CGGCGAGAGTGTCGCGCGACAGGCACTTGAGCCCGTACCCGAAACTCTCCCTGAGTCCCCGGCAGAAGATGCATCACCCGAAGCGTAGTACGCAACCTGTAGATCGCCCGCGTCTCTGTACGTGACGCTACACATCACGTCAGGTCTCCGCCATCTCCCCGATAACGTGAACCTTGAGCATATTGGTCTTCTGACTGTTGCCGAAAGGGATGCCCGCTGTGAGCACTACCGGGTCTCCCCACGCCGCTAGCCCACGCTCACGTGCCACCCGCACCATCGTCTCAACCATATCGTCCGTCGTTCTGAACTCCGCTATTTGCACAGGCACCACGCCCCACGCAAGTGCCAGCCGGAATAACGTCACCCGGTTTGGAGTCACAGCCACGACAGGCACAGACGGGCGGTGACGTGCCACCATGCGCGCGGTCGTGCCCGACATGGTCGCGGTGACGATGGCCTTGGCCTCCACCTCACGTGCGATCTCAACCGCGGCACAACTGATCGCTTCTGTGATCGTTTCATGGAAGTGGGATTCGTCATACAGCAAACGACCCTGCGGCAGGTGAGCCTCCGCGTTCGCACAGATCACCGCCATCGTCTCCGTCGCGACCACCGGGTACCGTCCCACCGCCGTCTCGCCAGAAAGCATCACCGCGTCGGTCCCATCCAGAATGGCGTTGACGACGTCGGACGCTTCCGCCCGTGTTGGGCGCGGATTATCGATCATCGTCTGCAGCATCTGCGTGGCGGTGATGACCGGCTTGCCCGCCCGGTTGCAGGCACGGATGATGCGCTTCTGGTGGAAAGGCACTTCCTCGGCCGGCGTCTCGACCCCCAGATCGCCACGGGCCACCATGATCCCATCGGCCTCGGCCAGGATGGCGTCGAAAACCGACAACGCCTCAGGCTTCTCGATCTTGGCGACGATAGCGACGTCGGCTCCCTCACGCTTCAGGAACTGCCGCAGTTCGCGAACGTCATCCGCGCGGCGAACGAAGGAGAGAGCGAAGAAATCCACACCCTGCTGCAACGCAAACTCCGCGTCATCCCGGTCCTTGGATGTCAGCGCCGGGAAGTGCAGCGGCGTTCCTGGTACGTTGATACCCTTGTGAGAAGAAAGTCGCCCCCCTGTGACCACTCGACATCTCAAATCGTCTTCACCGGGCTGCAGGACGGCCAATGCCAGTTGCCCATCGTCCAGCAACACGGTCTGCCCAGCCCGCAGTTCGCGCAGTAACTCCGGATGAGGCACAGGTATCGCAATCGCATCCCCCACCCCACCTCCGGGACGCGATGTCAGCGTTACCACATCCCCCTCCCGCAGTTCGAGCGCCCCACCTTCGATCTCCCCTACGCGCAGTTTAGGACCCTGCAGGTCCGCCATAATGGCTACCAATCGTCCCTCTTCCTCCGCAACCTGCCGCAGGGTGGTGATAGACTGAGCTTGAGAGGCATGGTCGCCATGCGAGAAGTTGATGCGCGCCACGTTCATCCCAGCCCGGATAAGACCGCGCATCACCCCGGGCGAATTGGACGCTGGCCCGATCGTGCACACAATCTTGGTACGTGGCATCTTACTCCTCGGCGAACTTCAATCCATGGTCACGCCGGCGCTCGTGAAAGGCCCAAAAAAAACAAATACTCACACTCCCGCCCGGTCAACTGGGCAGAGTGTGAGCAGTCGCAGCGTGATCGACTTGCAGCCGCTACCTTCGTCCAGAGTCATAGGGTACTGAAAGCTGCCATTCTTGCGTAAATCGCTTGCTCACCCAACTGCTGCTCGATGCGCAGCAACTGATTGTACTTGGCGACGCGATCGGAGCGACAGGGCGCACCGGTCTTGATCTGGCCCGTATTCAGCGCTACCGCCAGATCTGCGATCGTCGCGTCCTCCGTCTCGCCTGAACGGTGTGACACAACGACCGTCCATCCAGCCCGTTGCGCCAACTGCACAGCAGCGATCGCCTCTGTGAGCGTTCCAATTTGATTTACCTTGCACAGCAGCGAGTTACACGCCCGCAGCTCAATCGCCTTCTGCACCCGCGCCACGTTGGTAACCAGCAGATCATCCCCGACGATCTGAATCTGGTCGCCCAGCCGCTCCATCATCAACACCCAACTGTCCCAATCGTCCTCAGCCAGGCCATCCTCGATGCTGATAATCGGATACTTCTCCACCCAGTCGGCGTAGAAATCAACCATCTCCGCCCCAGAGAGCGTGCGGCCCTCTTTCTTGAGGACGTACTTCCCATCCTCGAAGAACTCGCTAGCAGCGGGATCGAGCGCAATACGAATCTGCTCGCCAGGTTGGTACCCTGCCTTCTCGACCGCCTCCAGGATCAACTCGATAGCCTCCACGTTGGCCTCGAGGCTGGGCGCGAAGCCTCCCTCATCCCCAATGCCAGTGGAATACCCCTTGGCCTTGAGGACAGCTTTGAGCGTGTGATACACCTCGCTCCCCCAGCGCAACGCCTCGGCGAAAGTCGGTGCGCCGACCGGCATGATCATAAATTCCTGCAAGTCTGGACCATCTACCGCATGCTTGCCGCCGTTGAGGATATTCATCATCGGCACCGGCAGCACGTGGGCGTACACACCGCCGACGTACCGATACAGGGGCATCTGGAGCACGTTGGCCGCCGCATGAGCCACGGCCAGTGAGACGCCCAGCATAGCGTTAGCCCCTAGCTTCTCCTTCTTGGGTGTGCCATCCAGCTCCAGTAAATACGCGTCGATCCCCGCCTGGTCCGTGATGTCCCAGCCGACCAGTTCATCGACGATGACATCGTTGACGCTGGCGACAGCCTGCAGCACGCCCTTGCCACTGTAGCGCCCCTTGTGGCCATCGCGTAACTCCAATGCCTCATGGACACCTGTGGACGCCCCAGACGGCACTGCAGCCCGGCCCTGCGTCCCTCCTCCAAGGATTACCTCCACCTCAACCGTCGGATTCCCCCGCGAATCCAAAATCTCACGAGCGAAGACGCCAGCAATCTCTGTCGCAATCATCATACGATCATTCCTCCTACAACTCTCCATGATCTTGCCCACACCCGGCTGAACTATGCCAAACCCAGCGCATCATCCAGCCGCTCGAAGTCGAAGTGCTCGTCCAGCAACGCCTCGAACTGCTCTAGCTTCGCCCGCTGGCCCAGTCGTGTCTTGCCAAAGACCTGCTCGATCGCTTCGACCGCCTCCATCGTGTTCCCACGCACCAAGAGCACCGGTACTCCGCACTCCTCAGCCCGGCGCAACACCTCCGGCACAGGCCGCAGATGTCCAGTTAGAACCATGCAGTGAGTCGTCGTTTCCAGCGCAGCCAGTTGGATGTCAGCCCGGTCGCCGCCGGTGATGACTACTTTGGTACCAGGTATGCGTCTTATCCGCGGCAGTGCTTGCTCTACACTCATAGCCCCGACCACGAGATGCTCGATCAACACATCTTCCTTTTCCGGGAGGGCCAGAAACTCACCGTCCAGCACATCTGCCAGCTCTCCCACGCTGATGGCCTGGAGCTCCTTGCGCAGAGGCAGCACGCCCAACAGCGGGATACCCTGCCGCTCCAAGTAGGGGCGGGCAACGTAGAGCACGAACTCCATCTCTTCGTCGGGCACTTTGGTGATCAGCACACCCAGCAACCGTTCACCCATGCGCAACTGGGCCACCATGCAGTCGTCCAGCAGCGACATGCGGTTGATATACGGTGCCAGGGCCAGCGCGGGCATGTCGAGCGCATCTGCTACGACAGGGGTACCCAATCCCACGCTGAACCCCTCACGCAGCGACGCCCCGCCCTCCAACAACACAATGTCCTTGTCGGCGCTGATGCGCTCAAAATTCTCCTTGATCTGTGCCAACAAATCAGGAGGTGCCTCACCCACGAGCTCCTGCAGCAGCAGCTCTCGATCCAGCATGACGCTGACCAAATCGGTCACGTCTTCCGAGAGCCCGAGTATACGGCGCACAAAATCCGCATCTTCATCTGCCACCCGACCAGCGACATGCCAGGGATGCGTGCTTAGAGGCTTGAGATAGCCAACCTTCAGGCCAGCAGCCTGATAGCGCCGCCCCAGCCCCAGGCAGAGCGCTGTCTTTCCGCTGAACGTGTGTAGGGAAGTGATGTACAGAGCTTTCATAATCGTCGCCTCTCTATTAGAATTATTAGGATGAGTAATTCCTTCCACCTACTCCGATGCCAATACCAGCCGCATGTCAATCGCCATCGCCCCGCGTCCCTCTTCGAAGACCATCAGCGGGTTGATGTCCAATTCTAAGATCTCAGGGAAATCCGTGACCAACTGGCTGATCCGCAACAGCGCATCCACCATTGCCTCGTGGTCGGCTGGCGGCTCGCCTCGCACCCCCTCCAACAGACGATAGGAGCGAATCTCGCGGATCATCTCATCTGCCTCCTGCCGACCGAAAGGGGCCACGCGGAACGAGACGTCCTTCAACGCCTCCACGTAGATGCCGCCCAGGCCAAAGGCGATCAAGGGGCCGAATTGCGGATCCCGGCTCATTCCTAACAGTATCTCTCGCCCGCCGGGCACCATCTGCTGCACTTGGCAACCCCAGATACGTGCATCCGGCATGTAGCGTCCGGCTCGATACATAATCAGGTCAAACGCATCGCGCACGTCTTCAGCGGAACGCAGATTCAGCTTCACGCCGCCGACGTCTGTCTTGTGCAGGATATCAGGCGACGCTACCTTCATCACGACGGGATAGCCGACTTCCTCGGCGATTTCGACTGCTTCTTCTGGCGTCTTCGCCAGGCGCGACTCAGGAACAGTGAAGCCGTAGGCCTTTAGCACCTCCCAGGCTTCGAGATCACCAATGGAGACGCGTCCCTCCGACCGCACGCGGTCGAACAGCTCCCGAACAGGCGGTTGACAGACCTCACACGGTTCCGGCTCAAAGATCGGCCGCTCCTGCTCGCGCCGGTAAGCACTCATCGCTGCCAGCGCCGCCGCTGCCCGCTCAGGGAAAGGATAGTTGGGCACGCCGTATTGCCACAAGACATCTATCCCCGCCTTGATACGCGACTCTCCCATGAAACAACCCAGGACAGGCTTGTCGGCATCCTGAGCCATACGCCCCACGGCATGAGCCGTTTGCTCGATCTCTGTCATCGCCTGCGGGGTGACGATGACGATCAGTCCATCGACATTGGGGTCATCCAGCACCAGCCGGATTGCATGCTCGTACCGGTCGCCCAGCGCATCCCCCAGCACGTCCACGGGATTGCCCACACTCGCCGCGCCGGGGAGATACTCGGTCAACGCCTGGGTCGTCTCCGGGCTGAGGCGCGCAATCTGCATCCCGGCATGCTCCAGCGCATCAGTAGCCAGGATTCCCGGACCGCCGGCGTTGGTGACAATCCCGATGCGATCGCCGTTCAGAAGCGGCTGGTAGGCAAAGGCACGCGCGTAGTCGAAAAGCGCCTCCATTGAGGTGGCACGAATGACGCCAGCCTGCCTGAAGGCCGCCTTGTATGCCGCCTCTGAGCCGGCCAGACTGCCCGTGTGCGATGAAACAGCCCGTGAACCAGAGGCAGTCACACCGGACTTGATCGCCACTACCGGCTTGTCGCGCGTGACGACTCGCGCGACGTCGATGAATCTCTGCCCGTCAGGCAACCCCTCTACGTAGATCAAAATCACCCGCGAGTCTGAATCATCACCCCAGGCTTCCAGCAGATCAATCTCACTCACGTCCGCCTTGTTGCCCAGACTTGCGAACTTGGAGAAACCGATCCGGCCGGCCATAGCCATATCCAGCACAGCCGTACCCAGCGCACCGGACTGGGACATGAAGGCCATAGGACCCGCAGGAGGCATACCAGCGGCAAATGTGGCATTGAGCGGCGTACTGGTGTCGATCACTCCCAGGCAATTGGGGCCGATGAGACGGATGTTGTACTTGCGAGCCGTCTCGATCAGTTCCCGCTCTCGCTCCAGTCCCTCGCGCCCAGCCTCGCGGAAGCCGGCCGTGATGACTACAACAGCCGGTACTCCCTTCTGCCCACACTGCTCCAGCACGGCCGGTACGAAGCGGTAGGGGATGACGATCACTGCGAGATCAACTGGATCCGGAATATCTAATACAGAAGGATAAGCTTTCAAACCCAGGATCTCACCGGCCTTGGGATTGACCGGGTAAAGAGAGCCTGAGAAGCGCCCTTCTTTGATGTTGGCCAGCACCGCGTAACCCAACTTCTCAGGTTCACGGGAGGCACCGATGACAGCAACTGATTGAGGATTGAAGAAATTGTCTAGCATAGACTTCTCACAGCTTTGAAGATATCTGTACCGTTTTTGGGCTGGTGCTAATGGTACACGAAAAGAGAAGATTTGACAAGCTGCGCCTGCGATGCTGACAATTTCTCTCTGGTCGCTTTTGCTCCAGCGGCGGAAGTATGGTAAAATCTTGGCTCAGGGGAGGGTGCTTATGGTCAAGAACTTATACAAGACCAGAGAATACACGAACATCCTGCGACAGGCCGACATCTTCTGTGACCTGACCGACCATCAGCTGGATATGGTCGCGGCTTTCTGCTCAGAGATCAGACCCAAGGCAGGAGAGATCATCTTTGAGGAAAACAGTGCCGGCGACGAACTGTACGTCGTTGCCAGTGGGGAAGTGGAAATCTTGGTCAACCCTGCTCTAATTCGGTCTACCTCCAACGAACAACCCACTCGTCCACTGGCCATCGCCACCATCCGGCGAGGGCAAACGTTCGGCGAGATTGCACTGGTGGATCAGGGATTACGATCAGCCTCAGCGCGCTGCGCATCGAAGAAGGCGCGCCTGCTGGTGATCCCCCGCAGCCAATTGATCAGCCTGTGCGATCAGTACCCCGACCTGGGCTACCGTCTGATGCGAAACATATCGGCCGACCTGGCGTTCAAGATCCGTGACACCGATCTGACGATCCGCGAGTACTTGCTATGGCATCCACCTAAGCGGGGGTAGCCCGCTCGGAATGAATACGTCGGGTTGACATTTTGTGCTCCTTGGATATAATTTAAGGCACGCGGGTGTAGTTCAGTGGTAGAACGTCAGCTTCCCAAGCTGAATGTCTCGGGTTCGAATCCCGACACCCGCTCCTTTCCCTTCGGTTGTTGTTAAGATACGAAGGGGCTTACCGCCAGGTTCCGGCCAGAGCCTGGCGGTTTTACGTTCTGACTACCGGAGTTATGTAATTTTGTCATGCCCCTTCGTCTGGCACAAGCGGGCTGGCCAGGCCGGCGTCTTGCAGTGTGGTTATCAGGGTGTCTGCGAGTTTTTCGTCTATGGCTTGCACATCTTCGTCCAGCTCGCGCTCTGTGTAGCAGTATGTCTCACGGTGTTTCTTGTAGGTCTCGCGTCGCATGTTGATCAGGTCGAGCGCTCGCGCGAGTGTCTCGGATTTGATGCTCAGCCTGTGGGCTCCCGCCAGGTAGGCGTCGAGCTTGGACGCCAGTCCCATGTGGTCGATGAAGGGGTATAAACTGGACTGGGGGCCGATTTGAGCTAGAATTCGGGGCAAACCAGCCCAAGGAGGTTCCACATGAAAATGCCCCCACAACTGCCACCGCCGCGTAAGAAGATAGCGAAGGATGCAGCTCAGGCCGTGAAGCGGGTGGACAGTCTGACGACGCAAGCGGTGACGTCGAAAGCCTTGAGTGACCTGCTGGGTTTGCCAGGTATGAGGGTGACTCGATTTGCCGTTGAGGAAGAGAACAAGGAGCAATATCTGCACTTGTTCTGTGAACATGAACACGATGTGGCCATATGCCCGCGTTGTATGACGGCGACCACCCAGATCCACGAGCAGAAGGGTCGCTGTGTGCGTCACCTGGATATCTGGGGGATGAGGACGTTGGTCCATTTTCTTCAGCGGCGCTTTGATTGCGACGTGTGCGGCAAGCACTTCACCGAAAATCTGGAGTGGATGGCTTGACGGAGGAGGAACGCCGAGCCATCCGGGTGGTGTCGATGGATATGTGGGGAGCCTATCGCCAGGCTGTGCGCAAGAGACTGCGCTATGCCGAGATCGTCGCTGACCGCTTCCACGTGATGAAGCAACTCAACCATCAGATTGACTTGATGCGCAGAAGCATTCAGAGAAGGGCGAAGAAAGAAGGCAACGAGGCCTTGTACCAGGCCCTGAAGGGTAGCCGGTGGGTGTTGTTGAAGAATCGGCACACACTTGCTCCAGAGCAGGGAACTCAACTGGGCAAGATCCTGGCTGTCTCGGATGAGCTGCGCACCATCTATCTGCTCAAGGAGGAGTTCCACATTATCTGCGACAAGATCACCGACCGAACGCGAGCGCAGCGTTTCGTGTGGGCGTGGACGGGAAAAGCGCTGGCCGTAGGGGGCCGGTATCTGAGTCGGTTTGTCAAGACGCTGCAAAACTGGTGGCATGAGTTCCTCAACTACTTCGATGATTTGTCTCGTATGCGCCAGGTGTGCGCTTCTTTGTTGCCAGGGGCGGAGGTGAGGCGGCATTTGCTGTGGCGGTATTCTATCGTCTGGAGGAAGACGGCGCTTTCGAGTTGGAACGGTGGGAGACGCGACGAGGTTTCGGATCGCGCGTCAGCAGCCGCTGTCTACAGAGGGAGGTGATCGGATGAAGCAAGTGCAGGATGCACCGAACGATGGAAGCGCGATCGTTTATCCGCGGAGGGTTGTGGCGCGCGGCGCGGCGCGCCTTTTGGGCCGGGTGGTGTTGCCGATGGCCTTTCGGCTGCGGGTCACGGGGCGGGAGAATTTCCCCAGGCGGGGTCCGCTTCTGGTGGTGGGCAATCACGACGCTGTGATGGAAGCGGTCTTGATAGCGGTGTATACGCCGTGGCAGGTGGAGACGCTGGGCGCGGCGGATGTGCCGCACGAGACGGTGACTGCGCTGGCTATCCGGTTGTTCGGGTGTATTCCCGTTCACCGAGGGAGTTTCGACCGGTCGGCGTTGCGGCAGGCGCTGGCGGTGTTGAAGCAGGGGGGCGTGATCGCTCTGTTCCCGGAGGGGGGGATCTGGGAGGCGGGGGCGAAGCGGGCACAGACGGGGGTGGCGTGGTTGAGTTACCGGAGCAAGACGCCGGTGCTACCCATCGGTTTCGGCGGGACGGTGGGCGCTCTGGGGGCTGCTTTGAGGTTGAAGCGGCCGAAGTTGACGATGAGGGTAGGCGAGTCGATACCGGCGGCGAGTCCACCGGCGGGGAAGGCGCGCAAGGTGTATCTGGAGGAGTATGCGACGCGGGTGATGGATGCGGTGAAGGCGCTGGTTCCGGCCGAGGATCGGGCGCGGCAGGTCCGGGTGATGGACGAGCGGTTTGAGCTGCGGATCGCCTTGGAGGGGCCGGACGGAGATTCCAAAGATATCCCCTCGGATCTGGTGATTCGACGTGCAACGGCGCTGGCGAAGCTGCTGCATCGCCCAGGGGTGTTGAAGATTTTCACCAGCAATCTGCGCCTGCCGACGCGGGTGTTGCAGAATCTAGCAGGTGAGCACGACGCAGCGGCGATCGCGCAGGCGACGCAGTCGATTCTGGATTATCTGGGGGAGGAGAATCCGTATTTGCTGACGTATCGGTTCGGTCCACAGGAGGCCGCGGCCATGCAGGCGGGCCTGGAGGAGTTGTTGGCCCTGGCCCGGTGGGCGGCTGAATCCGGCCTGTCGCTCACGGTCAGGCCTATCCGGCGCTACACGTTGCTCGGTCAAGGGAGGGAGGTGGTGCAGACGGAGCAAGGCGCATTCGAGCGGTGGATGTGAACGGGGACTATTCCTAGTCGTCCTCTTCGCGCTCGCGCTTGCGCCTGAGTAGCCGTTCGGCCAGGGTTTCGCCCTCGGTAGGAGGCGGTTCGAGGGGGCTGGGCTTGGGTTGGAAGGGCGGCGCGGGCGGAGGCGGCGGTTCGGCGGGCGGAGGCGCGCCGGCTTCGGGCGTTGGTTTTTCGGCGCGGGATTTGGCGCGGAGGAGACGGCGCAGCGGTGTGGGTGTCTCGGGCACGGGGCGGGGCCGGCGGCGGGGGAGGTGGGCCGAGATCCAGGCGCCGGCACGCTCCAGGTCGCGGCGGCCCAGGGCCAGGCGCCGCACGCCGACGTCGAAGGGCAGGAGGAGGGCTGCCAGTCCCAGCAGGATGGGCCACAGGTCCCGGCGCACGCCGATGCCTCTCAGGTCGTGGGCCAGCGCTTCTTGCGGGTTCTCCAGGACCGCCCCACCCCCCAGTTCGGCCAGACGCTCCAGGTAGGCCGGGTCGCCCTCCAGCGCGGCGTATTCGGGCGAGTAGCCCATGACCCAGCCGGTGGTGAGGGCCAGGGTTTCGGGCGGCTTTTCTGGTCCCTCGCGCTCGGGGGGAGCGGCGGTCAGGCGCATGAGGTAGGCTCCCTCGGCCGGGGGCACGAACGTGCCTTCGTAGCGGCCCGGCGCGGTCTGCGCCAATTCGACCCGCATGGGCTCGCCCTCCGGCCCGACGACGCTCAGGCGGGCCTCCAGGCCATCGACGAAGGCGCCGCTCTGGTCGACGGCATCCATGGTGACGTGGGCTTGCTCACCCTCCAACGTCACGTCCACCTCGACGGGCACGTCGGCGCGCTCGACGATGGTCCAGCGCACTGTCTGGGCCCAGAAGCGGGTGAAGCCGTCCCAGGTCACCCAGCGCTGCGCCCAGCGGGCGGTGGCGTCGGAGGTCCAGGCGACGGCCCGACCTAATCCGTATTGCCAGGCCGCCAGGAGGGGGTCGTTCTGGTGGGTGGCGAGGATGACGCGGCCGGCGGGTTTGGGCGTGGTGGCGACGTAGCCGGCCAGTTGGGGCACGGCCTCGATGCCGGTGAGGATGGGGCTGGCGGCGGTCTGGCGGGGGTAGAAGGGTTCCTCGACGACGTAGGAGCGCATGGCCAGTTGGGTCTCCTGGGCGAAGATGACGGGGAGGTTGGCGGCCCGGTC
>Ga0180433_10010795_pt1 | contig 10928 bp, 11 predicted proteins | sample SS_ome_8_FD_132980 | JGI IMG/M metagenome (GOLD analysis project Ga0180433, IMG submission 132980) | Hypersaline lake sediment archaeal communities from the Salton Sea, California, USA - SS_1_D_1 metaG | ecosystem: Environmental > Aquatic > Non-marine Saline and Alkaline > Hypersaline >...
TATTCTTGGTCAGCGCAATCGATGCTTTCGAGCCCAACTCATCCTTCTTGTGATCCTTACCTTTGCTGATACAGTACACCTGAGGTTCGTGGAGGCTGTAGGTCTTGTTGGCGCTGTCCCTTTTCTGATGCAAGACCTGCTTGAAGATTGACAGCTCTCCTGCGTAGTGCGCCGATGCGTGGGCGGGTAGTTTCCTTTCCAGTTCTCTGACTAACCGCCCTGCAATGCTTTTGAGCTTTCTTTGGGCAGCCACGGCCTTCCTTTGGTTCTTTGGATGGCTCCAAAACCGTTGGGCGAGCAGTAATTTCTTGGTGGTTCTCCGGTAGCTCTGCCGAAGGGTAAGGCGCTCTTTTGTGGCAATGTCGACACAATGATCAATGATGCGTTTGTACAACTTGGTATCGGTAGGAAAGGTGATGTTCTTCTCCTAGACCGTGGTGTCCACCAGAACTTCCCTCTCCTTCGCCTTTCTACCATGAAGTGCTATGGATACCTGAAAGATTTTCTTCACCCCTTCTTCACCGATCCGCTTTCAGAAATAGACAAGATCCGTGGGATGACAGGGAAATTCCCACTGAAAAGAAGTTTCTCCAGTAAAGAACTAGAAAGTAAGGATTCTCAATCCACCGCTCTACCACGGATTCATCTGAGAGGTTGTAGAGCTGTTTTAGGATGAGCAGCGATACCATCAATCGGATCGATTTTGCAGGTCTGCCTGCCGCTGCGTAACGATCTGCAAAGGCATGGTCAAAGACATCCCACGGCATCTTTTCTGCCAGCCCGTAGAGCGGATGGGTTGGGTTTAAGAGGTCTTCAAGTCGTTGGTGAATCAGGCTCAGCTGTGAAGAATCAGGATGTTTTCCTTTCATAGGATATGCCCCAAAAAGGTGATTAGTATTGCAAGGTTTTGAGGCACATGATAGCATTTTCGGGCAAATATTTCCAGTTAATTATGACTATTTTTAATTAAATATCAAATAGTTAAGATATTTTTCAGGATTGACTAAATAGCTAATCATTTTATTGGTTACATACTATGATCTAGCGCGGTGCTAATAGACAGAGAGGCTGAGATCCTATGAAGCTTTGATAATCAGTGCCTTGAGGTTCTAGAGTTGAGCGAACAAGCGGTTTATCAAGTTCCTTGCTAACTCCAATGAGAAGTTGCAGTTCTATCTCAGAAATGTGGCTTTGGTATAATAGGCGCAAGAATGTCTTCCATGCACTTCGCGTTTTTGTTGCCAAACCCTTAACAATAATCTAAGGAAATCTTGAAAGGAAGAATAACAATGAGAAAAGTAATAATTACGGCTGCTCTAACGGGCAACATTCATGTTCCCTCTATGTCCCCTTATTTGCCAGTAGCGCCCCAGCAAATTATAGATGAGGCTGCGAGATGTGAGAAAGCAGGGGCTGCGGTTGTACATGTTCACGCCAGAAACCCAGAAGATGGAAAGCCTACCACGGATGTTGAGATTTATAGAGAGATTCTGAGTGGCATAAAAGCAAAGACGAATTTGGTTGTAAGCCCGACAACCGGAGGGACTGCGACAATGACCCCAGAGCAGAGGATTGCTGTAGTCAGAGAGTTGAAACCTGAAATGGCTACTTTTAATGCGGGGTCAATTAACTTTGCCTTATATCCTGTTGTGAGCAAAATTAGAGAATTCAAACATCAGTGGGAAAAAGAGTTCCTTGAAGGAACAGAAAGTTTTATCTTTCCAAATACATTTACTTCTCTCAAGGTATTTTGCAAAACCATGAAAGAAGTCCAGACGCTACCAGAGCTCGAGGTGTATGATGTGGGTCATATCACTAACTTAGCTCAGATTATTAGTGAGGGATATCTTAAAAGGCCGCTTTACTTACAATTTGTGCTTGGGATATTGGGTGGCATTCCTGCAACTGTGGACAATCTAGTGTTCTTGATCAACACTGCAAAAAGAGCACTTGGAGAGTTTCAATGGTCCGTATGCGCCGCTGGCCGGTACCAGTTTCCAATAGGTGTAGTCAATCTGATCCAGGGCGGATACATGAGGGTAGGCCTAGAGGATAATCTTTATATTAGCAAAGGTCAGCTGGCTAAGAGCAATGCCGAACAGGTTGAAAAAGCAATTCGCTTTGCCAGAGAACTGGATCTGGATATCGCATCACCTAACGATGCCAGACAAATGCTCGGATTAAAAGGCCCGGACAAGGTGAATTTCTAAATGACAGTTAATCCACCGGCTCTGCCGGTGAGAATTGAAAAGGCTATGCCGTTTCATGCGTGACAATATAAAACGGTCCTCCAGAGGAAGGCCCCTAAGGGGCGAGGAGGACCGTGATGAAAGATACAACAAGTCAAGCACATGTGAAGTGGGAATGCAAGTACCATGTTGTCATTCTCCCAAAATATCGCCGAAATAATTTACGGGAGCCTCCGACGGGAAGTCGGAGAGATCCTTCGCGAATTGTGTCGGCAGAAAAGCATTGAGCTGGAAGAGGGCAAGGCGATGCCAGATCACATTCATATGCTTTTGAGCGTTCCACCGAAATACAGCATAGCCATGGCAATAGGGTATTTGAAAGGCAAGAGTGCAATTCGAATTCACCGCCAAGTATTGAAAACGAAAGGGACATTGTTCGGTCGATCATTTTGGGCCCGAGGGTATTTTGTCAGTACCGTTGGAATTGACGAAGTTCAAATCCGTCAATACATCAAAGAGCAGGAAAAGCTGCAAAAAGATCAGATAGAGTTGGATTTCGATTAACGGCCCTTTCCAGGGGCCTTCCTCATACCACCGGTTCTACCGGTGGTTGGTGATTTGTTTTCTTTCTATATCCATTAGGCGTGATCTTTAACAGGACCTTCCCCAAAAATACAGGCCAAATGTACAAAAAAGCCCATGAGCAGAGGGATTAGAGCCAGTTCGGAAGTGAAAATGGGGAAACTTTTTGAAAAGATATTGTGGACCTCGCAAGATAGGGTTATGAAAGGAAAACGCGTTCTATCCAATCCTATCAAGGAGGTCCATCATGATGATACACCACATGGGGTACAAAGTGCGAGCACAGATTCACCGATTTTCGGGGTAACTCTGTAACGGGATGGGCAAAGTGACCCAGCGATTTGTCGAGGAGATGCTCTACGGTATCCAGGCACGGGGTTCGGTTCGGCTGAGTGAGGTGGCCCGCTCACTTGAGGAGAGCATATCGCTCAAGAAGGTGATCGAACGGCTTTCACGCAACCTTGCCCGCAGAGGTCTTGCCCACACCATCGGCGAGGCGGTGCTCAAAGAAGGGGCCGTGAAGGTGAACGAAGACACACTGCTGATTGTCGATCCTACCGATATCACCACAAAGTATGCTAGAAAGATGGAGTATCTGGCTCAGGTCAGGGATGGGAGCGACAAGGTGCTGGGCAACGGATACTGGGTGAACACCGTGGTAGGTGCAGAGGTGGGGCTCCTCAGAGATCACACCGCTCATTCATAAGCTCTACTCACAGAACGCCACGGAGTTTGTCAGCGAGAACCAGGAGATGATTGACGCGGTGAAAACGGTTTCCAAGGCAACCGATGGGCGGGGGATCTTTATCTTCGACCGAGGCGGTGACCGAAAACAGCTCTACGATGAACTGCTGGGCGATCCTCTCCGGCGTTTCATCGTGCGGCAGCGAGGAGACCGCCACCTGCTCTACCGTGGTACGCCCTGCGAAACGCTCAGCCTCGCCCAGAGCTGCCCCACACCCTACGCAGAGACCGTGATCAAGGAGGAAGATGGTACAGAGAAAGCCTACTTTCTGTACTTCGGGTTGCGCCCGGTGCGCCTTCCGGCGCATCCTCACAGAAAACTCTGGTTAGTGGTGGTGAAGGGTTTTGGGAACCAGCCGTTGATGCTGCTGACCACCGAGCCCCTGCGCAGGTGCAGACACACCGTATGGTGGACTGTGGCAGCCTATATGAAGCGCTGGAGGATAGAGGAGACGATTCGCTTCATCAAGCAGAGCTATGATCTGGAGGATGTTCGGGTTATGACCTGCCAACGGCTCCAGGCTATCTGTGCCTTAGTCCTGGCTGCATCCTTTTTTGCAGCCATTTACGTGGGCACCAGGGCCAAACTCGAAATCCTTGCCCTCCATGTCCTAAAAGCAGCCAAGCGGATCTTCGGAATCCCCGACTTCCGCTACTATGCCCTTGCCGATGGGATCAAAGAGGTGCTCTCTAAAGCCGGAAAAGGGATACTGGGGACCGAAATAATGCCTCCTCCACATATCAGCCAGTTTTCCTTATTTAGCGCCTGAATTTTTGGGGAAAGTCCTGGATTTTTAACAGTTGAAAAACATAAATTCTGTGATATCAATCATATAGATATTCCAAAAAAGGTATTGGCACTACCAATTGCTCTTTGACAACTATACCTCTCGAATGGTTGGGGGGGACAGCAACTCCAACAGCCTGAAAGACCTTGCCGCAGGTACCAACACATTGTGTTCTGAGCGCCAATGATCTTCGTTGTCTTCTATGACGACTTCCTCGAGAGCCTTGAGGTCCTGTTTGATGTCGCCCCATTCAAAATCATGGCCACCCTCCTCAAGCCGTCTGTCCAGCTCCTTCTTCAATACCAGGGACAGAAAGCTACAGAAGACATGACCTCTGATGTTGTCATCCCGTTGGTGATAGACGGGCCGAGTCTCCAGTATGGATTTCACATCCCTGAACACCTGTTCCACCTGCCACAGTTGCTTGTATTTGAGCGCCACCTGCTCGGCTGACAATTCCGTGTTGGTGATCAATACCCACTTCCCGTCAAATCTGGAGTCATCGTTGATCTTATCCTTATCTATCCTGACACTGTCTCGGCCCATCGTAAGGTATTTTCTATATCCTTTGTTACCAATCAGGGCTTTGCGATTTGTTTTGATCTTCTCCTGCAAAGACTCAATGATGGCTTGACGGTCTTGGGCGTCTTTTCTGGCTTGCCTGGGATTGAGGCAGACAATGTAGCGGGTGCCGTTGGGCACGACCTCTTTGACTCTAAGAGGAGCGGGGTCTTTGGAGGAGTGTTTCTCAGGGTGGACCTCCCGGTATCTTTCTGAACGGGATAACACATCCCGTTTGATCTCATTCACCTTCCGCATCCGGGTCCCCAGAACATAAGGGACCGCTCTGTGGTGCAGTTGCTTTACCGTATCAGCACTGATCATGCCCCGGTCGGCTACGATGCAAAACTGCCCTGGATGGAACCGAGATCGGATACGATGAGTAACAGGAATAAGCGAGTTCACATCGGCCATATTCCCCGGCCACATCTCGCAGCATACCGGCTTGCCCGTGCTATCGATCATGACACCAACCACCATCTGGTTCAGATCCGGACGATGATCCTTGCTAGGGCCTTTTTGCCCCAATGTCTCACCTCCTTGCCCTTCTAATAACCCGAAGGGCAGAGTTCCACGGGCTTGCCCGTGGGTGAATGGTTGCGGCGGAGATACTGTGCTATGATGGGCACATGAAACTTCGGCTCTCGGGACATGGTGCGTATCGGACACAATATCACATTTGTTGGATACCAAAGTATCGACGCCGCATCCTGAATCCTGGCGTTCGGGGCTATGTGCTCAAACTTTTTCCGAAGATTTTTCGAGGCATGCCCGGCTGTGAGATGATAGAGTGCAATATACAAGTTGACCATATCCATCTACTGATGATTATTCCCCCGAAATACGCAGTAAGTGAAGTCGTGGGTCGCATGAAGGGCATTACCGGCCGGGAGCTTCGGAAAAAGTTTCACTGGCTTAAGCGAGTGTACTGGAAGGAGAACATAGTCTGGTCTCCCGGATATTTTGTCTCAACCGTAGGTATAGACGAGGAAAAGATCATACAATACATCCGCTGACAAGAACGCCAGGATTCAGGTCTAGCGAAGCTTGAATTGTTTTAAGTACCACGGGCTTGCCCATGGGTATCTATGGAGAGGGAGGTGGTATCGAAAAATACCAGATCAAGACCGGTGAAAAGGTCACCGCGTTCAAAGAAGATGCCCTCTTCGATGAGGTCTTTGATGCATCGTGGGGCAAACGGGGTTCCGTCCCTCTGATCTTCTATCTCCTCACCAACAAAGGCCATCGCGCGATAGAGATGATGCAACGACAGCGCTTCTACACCTTCTATGGCATAGTCCTGTCGCCATTTCTCACATAACCGGGCAGAGCCTGAAGGAAAGAGTCTGTGAAGGACGGTGGGGAATCGAGCACTTTCTGCATAGAACTCGAATTTTCTGTCAGCCAGAAGTCTCTTGATTACTTTCTTGATGCCCAATTCGTTCCACAGTCTTTCAAAGATCAGGGCTGGCCCTATCTTTTTCGCAGATGTATGCACATCGCTTTTGCGTGAGAGAATCGGGAGAGGGATCGTATGAGGGTCTCTACCTGACCATTTGCCTGCAATTGGTCCATACAGCCAACGGTGACGATAACTCGTTGAATCACGTTGCCCTTGATTTTGCGATTTTCGACGACTATTAGCACATTACAGAATCAACGCCGTATAAACGCGCCATTTAATCACAATTGAGAAATAGAATCCGTGGGTATACTTTCCGATATATCATTCGCAAGGGCCTTGACTATCCCGGAAAATTTGGTCACGGCTTGTTTAACTGAATACTGCGAACTTAAAAAATCGAAGCTGACAGACCCTATTGAGGTTTTTGTCGTAACATTTATTAGCGGAGCGCCAACGGAAACAAGGCCTAGCATATACTCTTCATTGTTTAGAGAATATCCTCTTTCCCTTGTTCTCTCCAGATCCTCAAGCAGTTTATGCAGCTTAACAATAGTATTATTGGTTCTTTTCGTCAAATCAAGGTCAGAGATAAAATCATTGACCCTATCTTCCGGGAGCCACGCAAGAATTGCCTTACCTAGGGCAGTACAGTGCAGTGTATCTTTAGAGAGGGTAGGCAATTGAAAAATCACTGTTTGTCTCGCCTCCCTTCTGTAAAATATGAAGAGGGCATCTTCGTAGAACAGTGCAGCATCAATGCTTGCATCATACTTGCTGAAAGCATCATCGACGAACGGCTGAATAATCTGCTTTAAGTCATAACTTCTAGTCAATCTCTGGCTAAAGGCAAAGCTCCTTAATCCGATGTGCAGCAATTTAGTTTGGGAATCCTGTCTTAAGAAAGCCATCTGAATTAGTGTATTTACGAAACGATAAGTCGACGTTTTATTAGTACCAATTTCCTTGGCGATCTCCGTAAGCCTCCAAGTGGGTTTCTCCTCGCTGAATAGACTAAGGATTCTTAAACCCTTTTCTAGACTCTTAGAAAAGTAATCGGCGGGTCTGCTTTTCATCCCGAAAACTCCAACGTCAACGGTTTTTCAAGCACAGTTAAAGGTTTTGACATTTTTGATTAAGTTGATGAAATCCTTCCAGTTTCCCGTGCTTGGCCCCTTCCACCGAGAGAGCGGGACCCCTTAATAAGGTACAGCCCCCGGGATGGTAAGGGTCAATTTTATCAAGCGATTTTTTGGGACCACTTCAGATTACCCTCACAGAAAACGGATTGAGCCAGCTGATAGGCATTGCCCCGGAAGATCAATAACTACATAAAATAACTAGATAAATTTATCAATTAGTGTGTATATCTCTGGCCTGCGTAACCTAAATGTCGGTAATGTATGCCGAACCCTAGTAGTTTCCTCCAAATCAACCTCAGCGCTTATTACCTCCGGAGCGTCCGAAGAAGCTTGAACTACTATTTTTCCCGTGGGGTGTATAATTGAGGTGAGACCATAAAATCTCGATTTTTTCCCTTGGAATTCCTCTATCCCAACCCGATTCGCATTACAAACCCACATACAGTTCTCCAAAGCTCTAGTCCGAAGCTCTGGAGTATACATCTCTTCAGCACTTGCCCCCTCACCCCCTGGAGCCAGAACATAATCGCCGGGTACTGATGGCAGGACGTAAGAGCAAACAGGAATAAAGGCTATTTCAGCACCTTGTAGTGATATCATCCTAAAACTCTCGGGATAACGGCGCTCGAAGCAGATAACAACTCCGATTCTAGCTTTTGGAGTATTAAACACTGGAAAGCCAGGTCCTTCTTTAAAGTAAAATCTCTCATTGTACCCGTCAGGGATAGATGGCATATAAGGTATATGATTCTTACAAGAACGAAGGACTTTACTGCCATCAGGCATAATTCCTTCCAATATTTTTCCATCGGGTCCAATAACCACAACACTATTATAGTAGACACCTTCAATATTTGATTTTTCAAATAAAGGTAATATAATACATATTTCATATTCCTCGGCCTTCTTACCGAATAGCTCTGTACTTGGGCCAGGAACAGGCTCCGCCCAATCAAAATATCTCTTATCCAGGGCAGCCGGAAAATATGGGGTAGTTGACAATTCAGTCGGCATCAGGAAATCCGGATGTTCTTTTTTAGCAACCTCATCGATCATCTCCAGAAGGGCTCTAATGTTTTCCTCTTTATCATTCGTGGCTGGGCCTTGTTGAATTAAGGAAACTCTGACTATTCTCTTACCTTGACTACCCATCAAAACCTCCATTCGTCTATCACTGACTACGCCCATAGGACGTAGTATGAGGAAGGCCCCTTAAAGGGGCCAGCCAGATTATTCAAGATCTGCTAAATTTAGTTGCATCTGTCTTTCTTGTTCGAGTTTCTCTTGGTTCTTTACATATTCACAAATTGCGGCTTCATCTAACCCTATGGTGTTCACGCAGTATCCTAGAGCCCAAAAGTGCATGCCGGTAAATTGACGTTTGTGTCTCATGATCTCGCGGTGAATTTATAAGGCACTTTTTCCTTTGATGTAGCGAACAGCCATCGCAATACTAAATCTTGGTGGAAAGCTTAAACACATGTGGATGTGGTCGGGCATTGCATGCCCTTCCAGAATTTCTATGCCCTTATATCGACACAGTTCCTGAAATATATCGCCGACGCGCTTTCTCACTCGACCTTAGAGTTTTTTCTTTCGGTATTTGGGGATAAAGACAATATGATACTTGCATTCCCATTTCACATGAGCCATACTTTGCCAATCCTTCATAGCGTTCTCCTTTCTAGGTGTCCCTCTGGGGGCCTTCCCCAAGGGAACGCTTCTATTTTGTATCGCCGGAATGGCAAAGCCTTTTCAAGTGTCACGGCCAAAGGCCGTGGTTTACGTTAGAAATTAGCTCCTCCCCTTTATTATGGTTTTTGTGGATTAACGTATAACCATTGTTCCAAAAACAGAAATATTTCGCCAATTAATTTACCTGCTTTCAGATTTAGCGACTTTCACCTTATCCGTATAATCTTGATTGGGTTCAAAAACGACTGCAAGAAGTGGAGTGGGGTTATAAGCATTAGCAGGGCTTCTTTCACCAGGACAGTTGGAGATGGCTACGATAATGTCCATTTCCGCCATCAAATCAATATAGTCACCTGGTTCAGTTTTAACTTCATATCTAGTCATGCTGCCATCAGGATTATAGATGACCGGCATAAAGAAAGATACACAACTCCCCCAATCAATGTCTTTACTTGTGAAATCGTAAGGGCGCATTGCAGCGACTAGGTTATCGAAGCAATTAGGGCAACCAGGAACACCGACTCTTTTGCGCCAATAAGGCTCACAACAAAAGGCCCCAGCCATGGCATGCGTCCCGTCTGTAGTATCTTCACTAATGGTCGCCAATAAATCACAAAACCTTGAATAAATACCGTCACCCGAACGCCATTTGTGCCACTTACGATTTAAAAAGATGGTCCAACAACAATTCAGGACGTTCTCAAAATTGCTAGCATCCCAGATAATGGCGTCGAAACACTGTTGACCCTCCAAATCGATAACCCTTATGACTTGGCCTTTCTTTATCAACCTACCTGTCATATAGCCTCGTGCAGGCATATAAACATATTCAACAGCCTCCCCTGGGACATTGGGTCGGCTGCGGATATACTCCAAATCGCGTGTTATGACACTTTTGCCCGTGTCGATCTCAGATAAATCAGGCGCTCGCTTGGAATTCTTCTCTCCCATCTTTATCCCTCCTTTAGTTAAGGCTGAAAACATATAAGCTTTAGATCCTAAACTGGTATATTCCGTTTTCAATAAATTCTATGGCTCATTTTCTGGTTTGGGTCGTGCAGCAAAAGGAGCTGCTGGCATGAAGATGCAAAGATGTCGAAATACTTCGTCAGATAATACCTTGAAGTAAACTTGGTCACCCAGATCCATGAAGTAGGCATCTCCTGGTTCAGCGACAAATTTCTTCTTAAACCAATCACCGTACCCATAGGTAGTCGAGTACTCAATTTCCGCTTTTCCTTTCAAAACAATATGAATCTCGGGATGGCGATAGCCTAGTCTAGCAGTCACTGTTTCAGGAAAATAGTCCTCCACGCATACGCATCCAGCAGGGTCATCCAGTTTCATCTTGATGGCTAAGTCACATTTAAGTCCCTCAGAGTATTTTCTCAGATTCTTCATTTCTTGCTCATCTACCTCAAAAACATTCTTCATTAATTTCACTTTCATTCACCTCCTTTACTATGATACACGTTATTTGCTTCTCTGGGGCTTATCGAAAGTGCTCCAACTGGGCACAGTTCAATGCACATGCTGCAAGTCTCACACTTTTCTTGATCAAACTTTGGCACCCCATCTACGATCTCTATTGCTAAGAACATGCAACCGGCTTCGCACCAGCCACAGTCGATGCACTTCCTTTCGTCTAAAACCACCACATTGGGAGGTAGCGTCCCTCCCTTTTTCAGAGGAACGCGTTGTTCAAATTTAGAGAGATCCGTAACTACCTTATTAACTATATTCCCTCGCATATCCTTAATGCTTTTGTAGCCCTTCTTTTCCATAAAGGCTGCAATAGAATCCAGTAATCTGGTACCTACACTAA
>Ga0180433_10010796_pt1 | contig 10927 bp, 11 predicted proteins | sample SS_ome_8_FD_132980 | JGI IMG/M metagenome (GOLD analysis project Ga0180433, IMG submission 132980) | Hypersaline lake sediment archaeal communities from the Salton Sea, California, USA - SS_1_D_1 metaG | ecosystem: Environmental > Aquatic > Non-marine Saline and Alkaline > Hypersaline >...
GATGAAATAGAAATTTTTAATATTAATAATCCTCAACAACTTGAAGAAGCTCAAAAATATTCTAAAGAAGTTTAAGAGCCATTTTTAAAAAATCAATGTTTTGTTTTTTATTACCAACAAATTTAAAACCATTATAACTTATATCCATTTTTTTTCTATTATTAACTTTTTCATCGGTTGAACTAATATAATCATCAATTCTATCATCTGGAATATGATAATCATTAAATTTATCTGGTAAAAAGTATTCTAACCAAGCATTCCACATCATGTTAAGTGCAATGTTTCTTTTAACTTCAAAAAGTTTATTAGGTGGCCACCAAGATGTATTATTAATATCAATTATATAAATCTTTCCATCTTCATCATGCCTTAAAACATCTATCTCACCGCATTCAAAACCTACTTTTTGACAATATCCTAAAATTTGGTTTAATTCATCAGGAGATAAATGTTTATCTGCAGGAACTATTTCCATTAACTTATTTTTTGAAGTAAATCTCAATCCACGATTTCTTGTCTTAAAAAAAGCAAAGGGTATAATATTTCCAAAAATTGGCAACCTTAACTCATACAATATATTTTTGTTCTTCTTATCACTATAATTAATAATCTTTTGATAACTGTGGTCATGAAAAATCTCATCGGCATTAATGGGACATTTCAAGAAAAAACAAGATTTAGTTCCATTCCCATTATGTTTAGCTATACAATAACCATCGTAAGTGTTTGGGTCAACTGTAAAAGTATAACCAAAATAATCTTGAACGGTCTTACCAACGAACTCTTTACTAGTATCTATTAAAAAGAAATTAATTAATCTTATTTTTCTTTTTTTAATAGCTTCTTGTAATTTTTCACTCTTACGATTTAATTGCATTCTGGCATCCCAAAAAAAACCCATATCAAACTTAGATGTCATTTTACCTCTAAAATCAACTAAATGTTTTCTAAACATAAAATAAATAGTTGATTTTTCAAAATGGGGATAATTACCATAAATATAAACTTTGATTGGAGGTAAATCTCTTTCTTCTAAGTAATTTGATTTACCAAAATTAGAAAAATCAGCGATTTCTCGAGGATTTTCTAATTCATAATCATCACTATTGTCCATAGTCAACATATTTCTAATTTTATCCATAATTTCTTAAAATTTTTTTTTAATAAAATTAAACTTATTAGGTATTTTTTTCTCACTTTTTATAAAATCTTTAATATAAATAGAACGTTTTTTAAAACAATCTTGACAAATAAAAACATAATGACTATTTAATAAGTTGTCTAAAAATAAACCTTGTTGAAATTCTCGACAATAAAAACATCTTTCTTTCATTTCAAAATTCATTTAAAAACATTTGGATTTTTAAATAAAACTTCTAAAAAATGAATGTTCTTGAAAAACCTTTTAATTTTCAAAATATTAATATTCCTCAAAATGAAACCTTACTAAAAATCTTAAAAAATTTTATCCAAAAATATCAAATTAAAAAATGTTTTTTAAGTTTATCTGGTGGTGTCGACAGCATGGTTTTATCTTTTCTCCTCAAATCTCTCTTCCCTAAAGTTTCCTGTTTACACTTAAATTACCAAAACCGCCCTGAAACTCAAGAAGAAGAAGATTTTATTAAATATTGGTGTAATCTTCTTAATTTAGACCTTCAAATACATCAATTTGATATTACTCGTGATAACACTCCCCGTGATGATTATGAAAAAATAACTCGTGATAAAAGATATCAACTTTACCGTGAAATGCTTTCTGAAAATGAAGGTTTCTTTTTAGGTCATCATTCCAATGATGTTAGTGAAAATATTTTTACTAATATTGTTAATGGTCGTAGTATTTTTGATTTATCAGTTATCACTGAAACTTCAGTTGTTTTAGGAGTTCCTATTTTTAGACCTTTTAGGGATATACCTAAAACATTAATTTATGATTTTGCAGAGAGATATGAAATTCCTTATTTTAAAGATACAACGCCAGATTGGTCAAATAGAGGAAAAATGAGAAGACAAATTTTTCCATTAATAGAAGAAACATTTAATCCAGGGTTTCAAAATAAACTTTATGAATTAGCCAAACAAAGTGATGAATTAAAGGAATTTATGATAAAAAGGTTTTTGAAACCTCATTTAGAAAATATTAAAAAAGGGGAGAAAGGATTTAAAATTCCTTTTGGGGATTATCCTTTAATTTATTGGAAATATTTTTTTCAAGAGTTTTGTCATCAAAATGGGATGAGTATGCCTAAGGTAAAAATTGTTGAAAATATTTTTGAAAAATTTAATTCTTCTTTTAAAATTGATTTCAAAAAAGATTGGGTTTTACTTTTTAATAAAGAAAATCTTTGGATTTTAGATAAAGATTATTCTTTGTTTTGGAGAAAAAAAAATCAGTCCTTAAATAATGATATTTTTAGAAAAAATAATCCTCAAGATTTTGAAACTGATTTCTTAAATGGTAATATTTATTGTCCTCATAATATTAAAACTTTTATCATCAATCCTAAAGTAAAAAATGATTTAACCAAAATTTTCCAATTTCAAATTAAAGATGTTTTAGGTATCTGTGATATTTTCGTCCATAATCTATAATTAAAAATTTTTGTAAATTATGTATTCTTATGTTTCTATTTTATCTACTGATAATTATCTTTTAGGTATTTTAGTCTTAAACTTTTCACTCCAAAAAACTAAACCTAAACATCCCTTTCATGTCTTAGTTACTCCTAACCTTGAACAAACAACCCTCAACACTTTAGAACTCGCCGGCATTAAAACCATCTCCATTGAACCTATACCTAATCCCCATAATCCCGATAAAAAAGATAGAAGATATTACAATTACTCTAAATTAAATATGTGGAATACCACTCAATTTCAAAAAATTGTTTACTTAGACGCTGATATGGTCGTCATGCATAATATTGATGAACTTTTTGATAAATATAACATGAGTTCTACCAATTCAGGTGGAGGTATTATTTCTAGTTGGAAACAATTAAATTCAGGTCTTATTGTTTTAGAACCTAGTCAAAGTGTTTTTAATGATATGAAATCAAAAGTTGGTAAAATTGAAAAAGAAAAAGGTAAAGGAGACCAAGCTTTCCTCCACTGCTATTATGCTGATTGGCCAGAAATGAAAGAACTTCATTTATCCCATATTTATAATGTTTTCCATAATCAATTAGATGGTTATCATAAAAAACATGGTTATTATTTAGATGAACACATCAGAACAGGTAATAAAAATTATGATGAAAAACGTGTTAAAATCGTTCATTATATTGGTCAAAATAAACCTTGGATGAAAATTGATGAAATAAAAAAAATGGAGCCTAAAACCTTAGAAGAACAAGCTAATAAAATTTGGCTGAAATACTTCCGGGAATTTAAAAAAGACCTTAAATCAACCGGTAAGTTAGAAAATCTTGAAAAAAATTGAATTTAATAATAACTAAATTGTTATTATTAAAAATGGAACATCAATTCCCTACACTTTACGGTCTGGCCACTAACGGCAAACATAAAGAATGGTCTATTTCTCTCAAGGAATTACCTGATAAAACTGTTTTAACCACTACTCTTAACGGATACACTGATGGTAAAAAAGCTGTTTCAGAACGTTTAACTAAGAGTGGAAAAAATATTGGGAAGAAAAATGAAACTTCCCCTTATCAACAAGCTTGTCAAGAGGCGGAAAGAAAATGGACTGATAAAAAAGAAAAAGAAGGTTATTCTGAAACCTTAAATGAAGTGGTTATCCCTGTTTATCCAATGTTGGCTCATAAATATGAATTTACAACTAAGAAAAAGAAGAAAGACATTAATTTCCCTTGTTTTGTTCAACCTAAATTAGATGGATATAGATGTATGGTTTTTAAAACATCTAAAATTAATTTGATGAGTAGAGTTGGAAAAATGTTTAAAAATTTGCCTCATTTGTCGAAAGAATTAGATAATTTTATTTCAGAGGTTAAGAAACAAGGATTTGAGGAGGTTTATTTGGATGGGGAACTTTATAGTGATGAAGTTCCATTTGAAGAAATTTCAGGAATTATTAGAACTGAAAAGGTTTCTCAACCAGAAAAGGAAATTTTAATTAAATATCACATTTATGATGTTTATTTGAAAAATGAAATGATTTATGCAGATAGAAAAAAGGTTTTAGATAAAGTTTTTAAAAAGAAATTTGAGTTTTTAAAACCTGTAGAAACTTTAGAATGTGCATCTCCAAATCAAATTAAAGAACTTCATGGAAATTTCGTTGAAAGAGGTTTTGAAGGATTAATGTTAAGAAATAAAAATGGTGTTTATCTTTGTAAAAACCGTAGTCATGACCTTCAGAAATATAAAGAGTTTCAGGATGAAGAATATCAAATTGTCGGATTTAAAGAAGCTAGTGGAGAAGATCAAGGAACTATTATTTGGATTTGTCAATATCAAAATCATGAAGGTAAAATCGACACCTTTGCAGTTAGACCAAAAGGTGCGAGAGAATTAAGAAAAAAGTTTTTTGATGAATGCACTGCTGATTTCAGTCAGTATCATGGAAAATGGTTGAAAGTTAAATTTCAAGAATTAAGTGAAAATTTATGTCCGCGTTTTCCAGTTGGTTTAGAAGTTAGATTTGATATTTAAAGAAATTTAAAATTTATAAGTTATGCAAGATAAGTATTTTAAAAAAATATCAGGCATCCGAACCAATGATGTGGTTAATATCTTAATTAATTTAGATAATGGACTTTTTGATAAAGAAATAGAAAAGAAAAATTGGTATCCCAAATTAGAAAAATTTAGGGAAACTGCAATTGATGTTTTAATTAAGCGATATGTCAATTATTATGAATATCACACTAAAAAAAATTTTGAACTTGATAAGGCATATCAAGTTTATTTAAAATATTATATTTAATATTCTGAATGAAAATACACATCAAAAATTCTAATTATTATTACGATGATACTAAACTCATCGGTTCAGGTAGTTTTAGTAATGTTTATGAATGTTATGATGATAAATATAAATATCTTGTCAAAATAGAAAAAAAAGAAACAAACTTATTAAAAGATGAATATAATTTTCACAGTTTATTAAAAAAAAATCCTGAATATCATAATTTTGTTCCCAAACTTTATGGATTTTATGAAGATAAATATTATAACTACTTAGTTTTAAAAAAATTAGGATTATCTTTAGATAAAGTTTTAAAAAAAATTAAATATGGTTTAGATACATTCAGTTTAAATAATATTGCTCAAAAAACCCTTAAAAATATCAAATTTCTTCACGAAAACAAAATTTTACATTTAGATATTAAACCAGAAAATATAGTGCTTAGTCAAGATTATAAAAACGTTTACCTCATTGATTTCGGTCTTTCCAAATTTTTCATCAAAAATGGTAAACATATCCCTTTTCGTGAAAAAATTTCTCCCAGTGGTACTTTAAGATATATGAGTAAATACACTAATTCTTACCTCCAATCTTCCCGTCGTGATGACCTCATCAGTTTCGGTTATGTTTTACTCTTCTTAGAAAGTAAAACCTTACCTTGGGCCAATCTTAAAATTGATAAAAGAAATGAAAAATATGAACAAGTCGCCAAATTAAAAAATACTATTTCACCTCAAGAACTTTGTTCTAAAACTAAAATTAATTTACTCCCTTATTTTGAATATTGTTATCAACTTAAATTTGATGAAAAACCTGATTATGAATATTTAATTAAATTATTTGACAAATCCTAATAAAAAAAATTGATAGTTTTTTTTTTATTTTACTATTTTTTAATAACACTAATAACAAGCGTAATGTTTTTTCCTAATCAACTTGGAGGTTTTGATACCTTGCATCCTCTCGTGAAGATGCAACTTATCCATGGATGGAGAACTGGAGGAGAAAATGTTTATCCTCCCGAAATCGGTATTACCAGCAAAGGTAATATCGGTATGATGGAGGTTTATCCAGACAGGTTAAGACCTGTCTTTGAGCAGAAGATTAAGGACTTGAAAAAGTAAGAAAATTGATTTAAAAATATTTGAATAATATTTTTAAAAATGTCTATTGCAGAGAGAGAAGAGGATATTTTGAAAATTTGGAAAGAAGAAAACCTTTTCCAAAATATTATAAAAAGAAATTCAAATCAAAAATTTATTTTTTATGATGGTCCACCCTTCGCCACTGGTTTACCCCATTATGGACACATCGTAGCCTCTACCATCAAAGATATCATCCCAAGATATCAACAAATGATGGGTTATGACGTCCCAAGACGTTTTGGGTGGGATACGCATGGTTTACCCATTGAATTTGAAATTGAAAAGAAATTAGGAATTAAAACCAAACAAGATGTTTTAAAATTTGGTATTGATAATTATAATGAAGAATGCCGGAAAATAGTCATGACTTATTCTCAAGAATGGCGTAAAACCATTGAAAGATTAGGTCGGTGGGTTGATATGGACAATGATTATAAAACCATGGATTTAAGTTTTATGGATAAGGTTTGGTGGGTTTTTAGTCAATTATATCAAAAAGATTTAGTTTATGAAGGAGTGAAAGTTATGCCTTATTCAGTGGGATGTAATACCCCTTTATCTAATTTTGAAGCCAAATCTAATTATCAAAAAGTTAATGACCCCAGTTTAACTTTAAAGTTTAAAACTATTGCGGATGATAAAACTTATTTTTTGGTTTGGACAACAACACCTTGGACTTTAGTTTCTAATTTAGCTTTAGGTGTTAATCCAAATTTAGTTTATGCGAAGTATAAAAAAGGGGTTAATTATTATTGGATTTTCAAGGATTTTGCGGAGAAATTTGGGTTTATCAAGGAACATTTTATTGATGAAAAATTTGGTCGCCAGTTAGCAGGAATGCATTATCAACCTTTATATCAAGATTTTTATGGAATTTATCCAAATGCTTATCAAATTTATGCAGATGAATTTGTTTCTAGTGAAAGTGGAACAGGGATAGTTCATTTAGCGCCGGCTTTTGGAGAGGATGATTATCGGGTTTGTTTTAATAAAAATATTATTGGGAAGAAGTTATCTCCGCCTTGTCCTTTTAATGAAAATGGATATTTTAATAAAACTTGGTTAGAAGGGCATTATTTTAAGGATGCTGATAAAGTGGTAATTAAAGATTTAAAGGAAAGGGATATGGTTTGGGATGTTAAATATGAAAGTCATGATTATCCGTTTTGTTGGCGTTCCAATACTCCATTAATGTATCGGAGTGTCCCTTGTATTTTCATTAATGTTGAAAAAATTAAAGATAAAATTATTAAAAATAATCAAAAGATTAATTGGGTTCCTAATCATATTAAAGATGGAAGATTTGGAAAGTGGTTAGAAGAAATTAAAGATTGGTGTGTTTCTCGTAATCGTTATTGGGGAACACCTATTCCTCTTTGGAAATCTCAAAAAGGGGATGTTCTTTGTTTAAGTTCAGTGAAAGAATTAGAGGAATTAACTGGTAAACCTGTTTCTGATTTACATCGTCATTTTATTGATAATTTAGAAATTGTTAAAGATGGAGTGGTTTACAAGAGAATAGAAGAAGTTTTTGATTGTTGGTTTGAAAGTGGGAGTATGCCTTATGCTGTAGATAATGGTTTTCCGGCTGATTTTATTGCAGAAGGAAAAGACCAAACCAGAGGATGGTTTTACACTTTATTAGTTTTAAGTTCAGCTTTGAATGATGAACCAGCTTTTAAAAATGTCATTGTGAATGGGTTAGTTTTGGCGAGCGATGGGAATAAGATGAGTAAATCAAGGAAAAATTATCCAGACCCGACAGAAGTTATTAATAAATATGGGGCGGATGCCTTACGGTTATATTTGATAAGTAATTTGATTGTTCGGGGGGAGGATATGAAATTTAATGAGAAGGGAGTGAAAGATATTAATAAGAGTGTGCAGATATTTACTTATAATACTTTAAATTTCTTAGAACAGATGATACCTTTATATGAACAAAAATTTGGGGAGTTTGAGTTTATTGAGATGAATTGGATAGATAATCCTTTTGATTTGATGATTTTAAATTATACGCAAAAGTTTGTGAAAGAAATTCATGAAGAAATGTCTAAATATGAACTTTATCATATTTTAGATAAAATAAAACTTTATATTGATAAGTTGTCGCGGGTTTATTTAAATATGAACAAATCAAGATTAAAATCAGATAATGAAAGAGAAGCTTTATTTTCCTTAAATACTCTTCATTATTGCTTAAAGAATTTCGTCTTGATGATTACGCCATTTACGCCGATGATGAGTGATATTATTTGGAGGAGATTAGAAAAAGGTCGTTCTGTTCATTATGAATATTTACCGACTAATATTTGGACGATAGATGAAAATTATAATAATATTATTGAAAAATTAGAGGAGTTTGTAGAATATCGCCAATTATTAAGAAGTAAAATCGGAAGTAGTAAAAAACCTATTAAAAAACAAGTATTAATTTTAAGAGAGGGAAAGGAAGTTTTTAATCAGATGAAGGAGATTTTGGAGGAAGAATGTAATATTATGGAATTAGAGATAAGGGATGATTATGAAGAAAAGATAGAAGTAGGTTATGAATTTGATAAGGTTTTAATGGGGAAAAGATTTAAGAAAGATGCTAAAAAGATGATGGAGGAAGACTTTAATCAAACTGATTATGAGAGGGATGGTTATGTTGAGATTTTAGGGATGAGGGTGGAGGAGATAGTGAAGGTAGAGAAACCTAAAGATGAAAAATATTATTATTCCAAGAATGGGATGTTAATAGAGACGGATATGAGTTGGGATGAGGAGTTAGAAAATATTTATTTGAGGAAGAAGATGGCGAGATTTATGATGAATTTAAGGAAAGTGGGGGGATTAGTTCCGACGGATGAGGGAAGTATTTATTTTAGGAATTTTGGGAGTAAAACCTTTTTGGAGGAAAATATAGAAAAGATTTCCAAAATGATTAAAATGGAAATTTTAGAAGAAAATTTAGAAAATGTTTTAGTGAAAGAAAAATATGAAGAAGATGAGATGAATTATGAAATTAGTTTAACTTATTAAAGACCACTTTTCCAATTGTTTAAGGTATTAGGAGAGAGATTAAGTTCATCTAAAACTTGTGAAAATTCTTCTTTAAATTCATTTTGAAATTCGGGTGTTTCATCTTCATATTTTTTTAATAGTTTCTTTTTCAATTTATCATATTGAATGATAATTTCATCATTTTTGGAAATACTTATTTTATTTTTAATTAAATTGAAACCCATAATTGAATTAATAATACGTGAGATTTTACCACTTAAACAATAATTTTGTCCATCTTTAATTTCTTCTAGCAAAATATCAATTATATTTTTATCATTATCAGCTAAAAAAAGAATGGTATCTACTAAGTTTTTTAAAGTAAAATTAATATTTTGGAAAATAAAAAATCCTATTTGATGACTAGGTATTAAAATATTTGAATTAGGTATTTGATTTTTTTCATAAATTTCATAAAGCTCCTGCAAACATAAACGCGTTGAATTTTGAAGATAAGGATTATGTACTAACTCCGGATGTAAATAAATGTTTTTAACATTAATATCAATATCATTTTGGAAAAACTCTGGATAATTATTATTAAAAAATATATTCCAATGAGGATGATTTAAACTTGGTATAATTGGATTGTTTTTTAAAGATAAATAATTAATTTTTGAAAATCTAAAAGGAACTACTACAAACTGATTATTTGATAAATCCAAATATTCTAAATCTACAATTTTAATGTTTTCTAATAAATTTTGTGAAACATCTAAATATTTTAATAAAGGACAATGTTCTAAATTTAAATAAGTTAATTTATTATTTTGCAAGGATAATGATTTTAAATTTGGACAAGTTAAATGTAAAGCATGAAGATTATTAGATGAAAGGTTTAAAGTTCTTAAATATTGATAATTACCATGAAAAGATAAATATAAATTGTTATTTAAATTTAAACTTTTTGTTTGATGATTTATAGGATAATTTGGCCAACTAAGTTGATGGGAATTTTTGATAGATAAATTTTTACAGTAAAAATTACGGAATGAAGAATTAGAGTAAGCAAGATTAGTGAAATTTAAATGAGAACAAAAAATATTTTTTAAAAATGGTTTTGAATGAACAAATTTAAAATTTATGGTTTTAAAACAATTATTTTTAAAAATTTGAAAAATCTTTTGATTTCCAGATTTATAAATAAAATCTATATTTTCTCGTCTTTTAAACTTTTTATCAAAAATATAATAAAACCCATCTTTTTTAAAATAACTCAAATTAACAATTTCATAAATCAAATGAAATATTTCACAGATAATAAAAAAAGGAAAACATTTTAAATTGTAATAACCTAAACAATAAAGATAAATGTTTCCTATAAAATGTAATTTTAATTTTTCAAATGTAATTTTATAAAATAGTTTTTGTAAAATAGTTTCCATCATTTTATTTTTAAAATAAAATGATTTTAAATTAAATCATTGGTTTTTCATCTTCTGATGGAATATTTTCTTCTAAAGTTACTACTCTAATTTCAGTTGGACGATCATCCGATTTCTTACAAACAAAACCATAACGTTTGTTGCTAAACATTTTTTATATTTAAACATTAAAGAAATAAATATCAATTTTTTATTTAAAACAAGGACCATGCACCCAACTGACTAATGTTCTTCTAGTTCCCTCTGAAACCTCTGTAACCCGATGAGTTAAATAAGAAGGGAAAAAAATAATAGTTCCTTGTTCTTTCGGTGCTTGGATAATACTCCTATTAAGTAGGAATTCTAAATTACCGCCTTGATAATCATTTGGGTCGGAAAGTTGAATGACGAAACTTAGTTTTCGGGTTGAACTATTTCCACCGAAATCCATATGCCAGTCATAAAACCCGCCA
>Ga0180433_10010798_pt1 | contig 10926 bp, 4 predicted proteins | sample SS_ome_8_FD_132980 | JGI IMG/M metagenome (GOLD analysis project Ga0180433, IMG submission 132980) | Hypersaline lake sediment archaeal communities from the Salton Sea, California, USA - SS_1_D_1 metaG | ecosystem: Environmental > Aquatic > Non-marine Saline and Alkaline > Hypersaline > Sediment...
CATTGACTTATTCATTTTTTGAGCGAAAGCCTTGCAATCAGGTGTCAGGTGTCAGCTCCGCCGCTGGGTGGAAGCACCCAGCGGCGGGGCTGACACCTGAAACCAAAAAGTCTTGGATAGTAATTAACAAACTGGTAATGCACCCGAGCATCATGCTCTTGATCCTATAACCCATAACCAAAATATAATATATCGGAGATTTCATGTCAGAAAGAATTTTGGCAAATAAGCGTAAAAGAAAAAACTTCGGCAAGATAGAAAAGATCATTGATATTCCGGATCTTATCGCGGTTCAACGGGAATCATACGGCCGGTTTTTGCAAATGGATGTTCCTCCGGAAAAACGTAAAGATGTGGGCCTGCAGGCCGTATTTAAGTCCGTATTTCCAATAAAGGATTTTACCGGAAGTGCTTCCCTTGAATTCGTATCTTACAGATTCGCAGAGGTTAAGCACGGTATTAAGGAGTGTATAAACAGGGGAATGACCTACGAAATTCCCGTTCGAATCACGGTCAGGCTTGTGGTATATGATATTGACAAGGATACCGGAGTGACGAATATTCGTGATATTAAGGAGCAGGAGATTTATTTTGGGACAATTCCCTTAATGACGGACAGTGGCACGTTCATCATAAACGGAACCGAACGGGTCGTCGTAAGCCAGCTCCATAGATCTTCGGGGGTGTTTTTTAATCATGATAAAGGCAAGACACATTCGAGCGGCAAGGTGATATACAGCTCCAGGATCATTCCGGTAAGGGGATCATGGATCGATATGGAGATCGATCATAAAGGCATTGTTTATATTCGGATCGACAGACGGCGTAAGTTTCCGATTACAATCCTTTATAAAGCCATTGGATATACTTCGGAAGACATTTTGTCTTATTTTTATGAAACAGAAAAGTTTATCGTGCACGGCGAACGAATATTCAAGAGGTTTGATGAAAATTCTCTTAAAGGGCAGCGCGCCGGCAGTGATATTACGGATCCCGAAACGGGAGATGTTATTGTTCTAAAAGGGCGGGTGTTTACTAAGGCTGCGATTAAAAAGCTTAAATCCGCTAAGCTGGAATTGATTCCAATAAGTGTTGAAGATATTGTCGACAAGGTATTTGCAAAAACAATTTTCGATCCTGATAGTGGAGTAATCATTGTAAAATGCAACCAAGTTTTTACCCGGGAAACTTTTCAAACTTTGTCCGAAGCTGGAATAAATGAATTTGAACTTTTACTCATCGATGGGGTAACCACCAGTGACTCCATACAGAAAACCCTGATTTTGGATAAGGTCGAAACAAAAGAGGACGCCCTTATTGAGATATATCGAAGGCTCCGACCCGGCAATCCCGCAACTCTGGAAGTGGCCCAGGAGTTTATTGATCATATGTTTTTCAAGTCTTCTTATTACGATCTTTCCGGTGTTGGTCGCATGAAGATTAACCTCCGATTGGGCATTAACTCTTCCATCGATTTAAGAACCCTCAGAAAAGAAGATATACTCCTTACGGCTAAAACCCTTGTAAAGCTGAAAGATACCCAAGGGGCTGTTGATGACATCGATCATCTTGGGAATAGAAGGGTGCGCGCTGTTGGTGAACTTTTAGAAAACCAGTATCGTATCGGACTGGTTCGAATGGAACGCGCCATTAAAGAACGGATGAGTCTCCAGGAGGTTGATGCGTTGATGCCACACGATCTTGCAAATTCAAAGCCGGTTTCCGCCGTTGTTAAGGAATTTTTCGGGACCAGCCAGCTCAGCCAGTTCATGGATCAGACCAACCCGCTTTCGGAAACCACCCACAAGCGGCGGTTAAGCGCCCTGGGTCCGGGGGGATTAACCCGTGAACGAGCCGGCTTTGAGGTCAGAGATGTGCATCCCTCACATTACGGACGGATATGTCCCATAGAGACACCGGAAGGCCCTAATATCGGGCTTATTGTTTCATTGGGCACATATGCCAGAGTTAATGAGTATGGATTTATTGAAACGCCGTACAGTGTTGTAGAGGATGCAACCGTATTGAAAAATGTTAAGTTTTTGAGTGCGTTTGAAGAAAAAGATCACCCCATCGCCCAGGCCAACGCACCCCTTGACGAAAATAAAAAATTTGTCAGGCCCCTGGTAACATCACGGGTAGAAGGGGAATTCATGATGGTCAAGTCAGAAGATATTGAGCTGATGGATATCTCCCCCAACCAATTGGTAAGTGTTTCCGCATCCTTGATTCCCTTTTTGGAAAATGATGATGCAAACCGGGCCTTGATGGGATCGAACATGCAGCGCCAGGCGGTCCCTTTGCTTTTAAACCGCGCGCCTTTGGTGGGCACGGGTGTTGAAGGCGTGGTAGCCAGAGATTCAGGGGTTACCGTAGTTGCACGGCGTGATGGCGAGGTGGTAGATGTTGATGCGTCCCGCATTGTTTTAAAACATGATTCCGAAGACGATGAAGATTCTAAAATCCCTGTGACGGTTTACGAGCTCTCAAAATTTATACGTAGCAATCAGAATACATGCTTCAATCAACGCCCCATTGTCAGAAAAGGACAAAAAGTCAGGGCCGGAGAAATTATTGCGGACGGGCCTGGTACGGAAAAGGGTGAACTTGCCTTGGGAAAAAACATAATGGTGGCGTTCATGCCGTGGGGTGGATATAATTTTGAGGACTCGATTCTGGTGGGCGAAAGGCTTCACCGGGACGGCGTATATACCTCTGTGCAAATTGAGGAGTTTGAAGTCGTGGCCAGAGATACCAAGCTGGGCAAAGAAGACATCACGCGCGATATTCCAAATGTCGGTGATGAAGCCTTAAAAGATCTGGATGACAGCGGGATTATAAGGCTTGGCGCTGAAGTCAGCCCCGGAGATATTCTGGTGGGAAAAATTACACCCAAAGGTGAAACGCAACTTTCTCCCGAAGAAAAGCTTTTAAGAGCCATATTCGGAGAGAAAGCGGGAGATGTAAAAGACAGTTCTTTACGAATGCCGCCCGGTGTTCATGGGATCGTTGTGGATGCAAAGGTTTTTTCCCGGCGGGGTGTTGAGAAAGATGAGCGCACCCGTTTTATCGAGGATCAAAAGATTGCCGTGCTTAAAAAAAACAGAGATGATAAGCTTGCCATCATTAAGGACGTGGTTTATACACGGCTTGAGGAATTGCTTGCCGGCCAGGAATGCCTTAAGCCCCTGAAAAAAGGCAAGAAGATTCTGGTTGCAAAAGGGAGCAAAATAGATGCCGAGACCCTCGCCCAGATACCCCCGGCGCAGATGGAGGGGATTGAACTACAAAGTCCCGAACTGACCGAACAGGTCCATGATATTCTTGAGCGATATAAAAAGCAGTGCGAACTTTGCAGAAAGTCCTTTGAGGAAAATATCGCCAAATTCGAAAAAGGGGATGATCTTCCTCCCGGCGTAATAAAAATGGTTAAGGTCTACGTGGCTATGAAGCGCAAGTTGTCCGTGGGTGATAAAATGGCAGGCCGGCACGGTAACAAAGGGGTGGTGTCGAGAATCCTTCCACAGGAAGACCTTCCTTATTTTGAAGACGGAACCCAGGTGGATATGATCCTGAATCCTCTTGGCGTCCCTTCGAGGATGAATGTGGGCCAGGTTCTGGAAATTCATTTGGGTTGGGCTGCCAAAGGCCTTGGGGATCAACTCAATATTCTCCTCAAACAAAGGAAAGCGGAAGCCATTCGAGAGAAACTCAAACGAATATTCTTTGAACCGTCTACCCAGGAAATGATCGACGCTTTTGAGGAGGAAGATCTGTATGAATATGCAGACAATTATAGAGACGGCGTCCACATGGCCACACCGGTTTTTGACGGTGCCAAAGAAGATGAGATCAAGTCTCTTCTTGCGGAGGCAGGACTTCCCACATCTGCTCAAGCCACCTTGTACGATGGGCGCACCGGAGAGGCGTTTAAAGAAAAGATTACCGTGGGGACGATGTATGTGTTGAAACTTCATCACCTGGTCGATGACAAGATCCACGCCAGGTCTATCGGTCCGTATTCTCTGGTGACACAGCAGCCCCTTGGCGGAAAGGCTCAGTTCGGAGGCCAGCGCCTTGGCGAGATGGAAGTCTGGGCCATGGAGGCTTATGGAGCTGCCAATGCGCTTCAAGAATTTTTAACCGTAAAGTCGGATGACATGGCAGGCAGGACTCGTATGTATGAAAAGATTGTAAAAGGTCAGAATACATTGGATCCGGGCTTGCCCGAGTCCTTCAAGGTTCTGACAAAAGAATTGAAGAGTTTGGGTTTGGATATAACCCTTATGGAAGGAAAATAATTCATGGAAACCATATACGATTTTTTTACGAAACCGACCGATCCAAAACTTTATTCCGGGGTTAAAATTTCCCTGGCGTCTCCCGAGCAGATTCTAAAATGGTCCCACGGGGAGATTAAGAAGCCGGAAACGATCAATTATCGAACGTTTAAACCGGAACGCGACGGTCTTTTCTGTGCCAAGATATTCGGTCCCACAAAGGACTACGAATGCAACTGCGGCAAGTACAAACGAATGAAACACAGAGGCGTTATTTGTGAAAAATGCGGTGTGGAGGTTATTCAATCCAAGGTGCGCAGGGAGCGAATGGCGCACATCGAACTCGCCACGCCATGTTCCCATATATGGTTTTTGAGGAGCCTTCCGAGCAAGATCGGTAATCTGCTCGATTTGACGTTAAAAAGTCTTGAAAAAGTGATTTATTTTGACAGTTACATCGTGATTGACCCCAAGGATACGGATTTTAACCAGAACCAACTTCTGTCCGAGGAAAAATATCGAGAAGCATGTGAGCTTTACGGGACCGCGTTCGAAGCCGGGATCGGGGCCGAGGCTGTCAAAAAACTACTGGGAAAAATCGATCTCGAGGCCGTGTATAAAGAGCTGCGAGTTGAGATTAGTTCCACTCGCTCTGCGACAAAGCGACAAAAACTGTCCAAACGGCTCAAAATTGTCGAAGCATTCCGGCGGTCGGGAATAGATCCGACCTGGATGATAATGGATGTTATTCCGGTTCTACCGCCGGATTTGCGGCCTCTTGTTCCTCTGGAAGGCGGGAGATTTGCAACATCTGATTTGAATGACCTGTATCGCAGGGTTATTAACCGCAACAATCGGTTAAAACGGCTTATCGAATTAAAGGCTCCCGATATTATCGTTCGGAATGAAAAAAGGATGCTCCAGGAGTCAGTGGATGTTCTTTTCGACAACGGCCGGCACGGCAGAGCAATTATGGGAACCAATAAACGACCGTTAAAGTCTCTTAGTGATACATTGAAGGGCAAACAAGGGCGTTTTCGACAGAATCTGCTGGGCAAAAGGGTCGATTATTCCGGCCGTACCGTTATTACCATAGGACCGGATCTTAGACTACACCAGTGCGGTTTGCCCAAAAAGATGGCCCTGGAGATGTTCAAGCCGTTTATTTATTATCGTCTCGAGCAAAAAGGACTCGTATCTACGGTAAAGAGTGCCAAAAAGATGGTGGAAAGAGAGGTCCCGGAGGTTTGGGACACCTTGGATGAGGTAGTAAAGGAGTACCCGGTATTGTTAAACCGGGCCCCCACGCTTCACCGGTTGGGAATTCAGGCATTTGAACCTATTCTAATTGAAGGCAAGGCCTTGCAGCTTCACCCACTGGTATGTACGGCATTTAATGCAGACTTTGACGGCGATCAGATGGCGGTTCACATCCCCCTTTCCGTGGAGGCTCAGATAGAGGCGAGAATATTGATGCTGTCCAGCAACAATATTCTTTCTCCTGCAAACGGAAGCCCTATAATTGTGCCGAGTCAGGATATTGTTCTGGGTATCTATTACATGACAAGAGGGATTTCCGGGTCCAGAGGCGAAGGTAAACTATTTGCAAATCCTGAAGAAGTTCGATGTGCATACGATGCAAAGGCCGTTGATCTTCATGCCAGAATTATCGTTCGAATTGAGGGGGAACGCTTTAATACGACCGTGGGGCGTATCCTGTTGTGGGAAATTATTCCCAAAGATAACATCATGATGATACGCCATATTAAGGTGTTTGATGAGCAAGAGGCCGAGGCCGTTTTAGGAAAGCTCCAAACCGGTGCGGATTTTACTGAAATGGTTGCTCAACATTCAAAAGGACCTGACAGGGAAAATCAAGGGCTTGTGGGCCTGTTCAGAAAGGACGAGTTTAAGCGGATGTTCAGTGTATCAGATCAAGATACTGAAAAAGTTTTTGCTTTGGAAGAACAGGGAATCAGCGGTGTAATTTTTGCAGACCAAACCTATCATATTTTTCAGGTGATTAAAAAACGTCCTGAGATACCTTTTTCTACGGTAAACAATGTCAGGGATAAAAAGACGCTGAGTGAACTCGTAAATTACGCATACCGGAATCTGGGACCAAAGGCTACGGTTATTCTTTCCGACAGACTAAAAGATATCGGTTACGAATATTCAACCCGGGGCGGACTTTCCATCTCCATTGACGCCATGATCATACCGGCCTCCAAATGGGATATTTTGCAAAACGCCGAGAATCAAGTTGAAAAGATCGGCAGTCAATACATCGAGGGTCTGATCACACAGGGTGAAAAATACAACAAAGTTGTCGATATTTGGGCAAAAGCAACAGATGATGTGGCCGATGAAATGATGAAGTCCATGCGAATGGCCCCGGTAACCGATGCTGATGGAAATACTGTTCTGGATGAGAACGGAGAGCCTGTTATCGAAGAAAGTTTTAACCCGATTTTCATGATGGCGGATTCCGGGGCCAGGGGGAGCAAAGATCAGATGCGTCAGCTTGCAGGGATGCGAGGCCTGATGGCGAAACCATCGGGTGAAATCATTGAAACGCCCATCAGTGCCAATTTCAGGGAAGGCCTTTCCGTTCTTCAATATTTTATTTCCACTCACGGCGCCAGAAAGGGCCTTGCGGATACGGCGCTAAAAACCGCCAACTCGGGATATCTTACCCGTCGTCTTGCCGATGTTGCCCAGGATTGTATTGTTATGGAAGAAGATTGCGGAACCATACTCGGAGTTGAGGTGGAATCCCTGATGGAAGGCGGTGAAGTGATTCAGCGTCTCGAAGAACGTATTTTAGGGCGTGTTGCCGCGGAGGATATCCATGACCCGTTTACCGATGAAGTGATTGTAAGGACCGGAGAAGACCTTGACGAAGACGCCGTTAAGGCGATTGAAAATGCGGGAATTACAAGTGTGAGAATACGGTCGGTTCTGACATGCAAGAGTGTTAATGGTGTGTGTGCAAAATGTTATGGCCGGGACCTGTCTCACGGAGCAAAAGTTGAAATCGGTCAGGCAGTGGGAATCCTTGCGGCTCAATCAATCGGTGAGCCGGGAACCCAGTTGACCATGCGTACCTTCCACATTGGAGGAACGGCCAGACGCAGGGTTGAGCAGGCCGATATCAGAGCCCGCTCCGAAGGTAAGATTAAATTTGTCAACCTAAACGTTGTGGAAAAACCCGGAAATATATTTGTCGTTATGAACCGGCGAGGGGGTGAAATTGCCATCGTTGGCGACACCGGGCGCGAAAGAGAAAAGTTCCCTGTTATTTACGGCGCCCATATTGAGGTAAAAGATGGTGAGAAAGTTAAGATCGGAGACCTTCTGGCAACCTGGGATCCCTTTACAACACCCATTATTTCAGAGGTTGACGGGACCGTTAAATTCGGTGATGTCGTATCCGGCAAGACCATGCAGGAGAAGGTTGACCCGGTTACCGGGAAATCCAGTCGTACCATCATCGAATCCAAAAGTGGAGAGGAACGCCCGAGGATTTCAATCAAAGACGAAGACGGAAAAACAGCGAACCTGCCTGGGCCGTTGGGCATGGCGCGATATTTGCTGCCCATAGATGCTATTTTGCTGGTTGAAGAAGGAGACGAGGTTAAGGCCGGCGATGTGATCGCAAAACTCCCCAGAGCAACAACCAAGACAAAGGATATTACCGGCGGTCTTCCGAGGGTGGCCGAGCTTTTTGAGGTTCGAAAACCAAAAGAAACGGCACTGTTGAGTGAGATTGACGGGTATGTTTCGATATCCAAGTCAACGAAAAAAGGCAAGCAGAAGGTCACCATTACCCCTGTAGATGTGGGTGAAAAGAAGGAATATCTTATTTCACGCGGCAGACATATAAACGTCTATGAAGGGGATTATATCCGAGCGGGCGAGGCGCTGATAAGCGGTTCGGCTATTCCTCAAGATATATTGAATATCAAGGGTGAAATTGCATTGGCACGCTATCTTGTTGACGAAGTCCAGGAGGTTTACCGCTTACAAGGCGTGCGGATAAACGACAAGCATATAGAGGTTATTGTGCGGCAAATGATGCGGCGCGTTAAAGTGCTTGACCCCGGTGATACCGATTTTATTGTTGAAGATCAGGTAGATAGAAAGCTCTTTGAAGAAGTCAACCGGGAAATAGTTAAAAAAGGAAAGAAGCCCGCTGTTGCCGATCATCTGATACTGGGAATTACCAAGGCGTCACTTTCCACGGAAAGCTTTATATCTGCCGCCTCATTCCAAGAGACGACCAAAGTCCTCACAAATGCCGCCATTGCCGGCAAGGAAGACTATCTTCAGGGGCTTAAAGAAAATGTTATTATGGGAAGAATTATTCCTGCGGGAACCGGGCTTCAGAAATACAGGGATGTTCAGGTGGAAGCCGGTTAAAATTTGTTTGGGCGTAATGGATTATTTTTATATAAAAGACTTGACAATTTACTGATAGATAAATAAGAATTGATCTTTTGTCGATACATCCGAATTATGAATATAAAAGAAATTAGGGAAGAAAATGCCGACCATTAATCAGTTAGTAAGAAACGGAAGAAAGCGAATAAAGAAAAAGACAAATACCCCGGCACTAAAGGGTGCTCCCCAGAAAAGAGGAGTCTGTACGAGAGTTTATACTTCAACCCCCAAGAAGCCCAATTCCGCCTTGCGGAAAGTCGCCAGAGTGAGACTCACGACCGGGATAGAAGTCACCGCATATATACCCGGCATCGGGCATAATCTTCAGGAACATTCGGTTGTTTTGGTTCGCGGTGGACGTATTAAGGACCTGCCGGGGGTAAGGTACCATATTGTCAGAGGCACTCTTGATACTCTTGGCGTGGAGGATCGAAAACAGGGCAGATCAAAATACGGATCGAAAAAGCCCAGGTAGAAAAATGGTACAAGTTATACAATCGCTTCGCGATTCTATATAATGCGGTTTCGCCGCTCTAAAAAAGGAAATTCCTATACTGTCAAGATAAATGATGTGCGATATATCTGTCTAAGTCTCGTGGCATGAAAATGGATAAAAAAACAGGAAAAATGGTGTAACATATGCCGAGAAGAAGAGAAATCCCTGAGCGGATAATTATACCCGATCCCAAGTATAATAATAAGCTGGTTTCAAAGTTCATAAAGTCTATCATGCGGGATGGAAAAAAGAGTACTGCAGAGTCGATTTTGTACAATGCCTTCGATATGATTGAAGAAAGGACAAAAGAATCAGCAATCAAGATTTTCGAACAGGCCATTGAAAATGTAAAGCCGACGATTGAGGTCAAATCACGTCGTGTCGGAGGTTCAACCTATCAGGTTCCCACAGAAATTCGGCCGTCCCGGAAAACCGCTCTGGGAATTCGATGGATTATAAGTTTTGCTCGCAAAAGACCTGAAAAAGGAATGGTTAATAAACTGGCAGCCGAGCTGTTGGATGCCTCCAACAAAAGAGGGGCTGCTGTCAAAAAGAAGGAAGATACCCATAAGATGGCTGAGGCAAACAAGGCGTTTGCACATTACCGCTGGTAACCTTTATTGTTAAATCGCTCTAAAGGGAGGACAAAAAGATGGGGAAGGCAAAGTTTGAGAGGACCAAGCCGCATGTAAATGTAGGTACGATCGGCCATATCGATCATGGCAAGACGACTTTGACGGCGGCGATAACCAAGCACATGGGGATAAAGGGCATGGCTCAGTTTGTTCCTTTTGACCAGATAGACAAAGCCCCGGAAGAGAAAGAGCGTGGTATCACCATAGCGACGGCACATGTTGAGTATGAGACGGCGAATCGCCATTATGCTCATGTGGATTGTCCGGGTCATGCGGATTACATCAAGAACATGATCACCGGGGCGGCTCAGATGGACGGGGCCATTTTGGTAGTGGGTGCGGATGACGGCCCCATGCCTCAGACCCGTGAGCACATATTACTGGCGCGTCAGGTGGGAGTTCCTCAGATTGTGGTATTTTTAAACAAATGTGACATGGTGGATGATGACGAGCTTATAGAGCTTGTTGAGTTGGAGCTTCGGGAGTTGTTGGACAAGTATGAGTTTCCCGGTGATGATATACCGATCATTCGCGGGAGTGCATTAAAGGCGTTGGAGAGTGATGATCCTGACAGTGAGGATGCCAAGTGCATATTTGAGTTGCTGGAAGCGATAGACACCTATATTCCTGAGCCCAAGCGTGATATAGACAAGCCGTTTTTGATGCCCATAGAGGATGTTTTCAGCATATCGGGTCGGGGTACGGTTGTGACGGGTCGAGTTGAGCGAGGTGTCATTCATGTAGGGGATAATATTGAAGTTGTGGGGATTCGTCCGACCATGAAGACGGTATGTACGGGAGTGGAGATGTTCCGGAAGCTTTTGGATGAGGGGCGCGCCGGAGATAACATCGGGGTGTTAATGCGGGGGACTAAGCGTGATGAGGTTGAGCGCGGTCAGGTGGTGGCGGTACCCGGTTCGATTGAGCCTCACACGAAGTTCAAGGCTGAGGTATACATTTTGAGCAAAGAGGAAGGGGGACGTCACACCCCGTTTTTCAGTGGATACCGGCCGCAGTTTTATTTTCGGACCACGGATGTTACGGGTAATTTGATATTGCCGGAGGGTGTAGA
>Ga0180433_10010799_pt1 | contig 10926 bp, 12 predicted proteins | sample SS_ome_8_FD_132980 | JGI IMG/M metagenome (GOLD analysis project Ga0180433, IMG submission 132980) | Hypersaline lake sediment archaeal communities from the Salton Sea, California, USA - SS_1_D_1 metaG | ecosystem: Environmental > Aquatic > Non-marine Saline and Alkaline > Hypersaline >...
GAGATAGCGGAGCAGGTGGAGGAGGGCTTACTGCCCGAGCCTGACTATGTGGTCGTGGCCATGGGCACGCATGGCACCGCTGCTGGATTATGGTTGGGACTCAAGATGGGCGGCCTGAGTTCTCGCGTGGTGGGCGTGGCGGTGGTGGAGAAATGGCTCTGTAATCCCTACCTCTGGGCGCGGCTGGCAAACAGGACGGCATCCCTGATAAACGCGCTGGACCCTGGAGCCGAGGCCCCCAGGGCTCGCCCCTCCGACCTCATCTATGTTGAAGAACACCTGGGCGCCGGCTACGCCAGCTTAACGTCCGACGGCGTACGGGCGGTAAAGGAAGTCGGGGAGCTCGAGGACCTGAAGCTGGAGGGCACCTATACCGGAAAGGCCATGGCCGCCGCCCTGGACCTGGGCAGAGAGATGGATAACAGCGGGAGCATGCTCTTCATCAACACCCATAACTCCGTCGATTTCTCCTCCACGCTGCAGGGCCTGGATTACAGGGTACTTCCCCGCCCCTTCCATCGTTTCTTCGAACAGCCCTGCCAGGACGAGGAACCAGGGGAGTGATGTTCTTGTGTGTTGGTGGGACAGGTGGCTTTGGGAGCTGGGTTTCGCCATCTGCCACCAGCGCTATGAACGGCTGCTTACCTACGGCAACCGACCCCTTTTCGTCTGTGCCAGGGACACCGGTCTCCTGGTTTCGTTCTTCACCCTTCTGCTCGTACTATCGTTTCTGAGGGGGCGGAACAGGGCGGGGATGCCTCCACTGCCCGTTCTCATCCTGGCGGCCGCCGGGGTTCTCTTTTTCGCATGGGACGGCTTCAGCAGTTATCTTGGCGTGAGAGAGAGCAGCAACCTGCTACGGTTCCTGAGCGGTTTCGCAGCTGGGGGAGGCATTGCCTTTCCCACCGCCGCCCTGATAAACAGGTGGGTGTTCGGCGGCGACAGGACTTTAAAAGTGGGGGCGCGGTGGAGCGATTGGTTGGCCGTTGCCCTGGCCGGCGGAGTCGCCCTGGCCCTTTATCTTGTAAGGCCGGCAGGACTGTTCCGCCTGGGGCAGATATGGCTGTGTATATGTTTGCTGGGCACATTCTGGTCTCTCAGCCTGCTACTTGTGAGCCTGGTACAGGGACGGGAAGGAGGAGGGATAACCTGGAAGAGGGCGTGTACCGCCCTGCTTCTGACAGCGGCCTTACTGGCAACCTCCTACTCCATGCATCGTGCTTTTGAGGGAAGAGGGCCCCTGCCGGCGGGAATACTTAAAAGGTGATGTCGCTTCCTCTGTAGTATATTATTGTGGGTCCACAGGGAGAGCCGCGAGCCCTCCCGAAAATATAGCTGGGAGGTTTGATATGCACGCGAAGAAAGAAAAGCTCCGAGTAGAGCTGTATACCACCTCGTATCGCATAGTAGCCAATCTGCATATCTTCGCGGGAGCCCGTCTGACGGATATCATGCAGTCAAGGGAGACCCAGTCCTTTTTCGCGCTGACCGACGTGGAGGTCTATGATATCATCAGCACTCAACTGCTTTTCAAGACCGATTTCGTAGACATCAACAAAACCCACGTCGTGATGCTGAGGCCCCTGGAGATACCAGAGGGCCGCCCCAGGGAACAGACTTTTTAATCATCTCGCGGGGGCAAGCGGAGATCGAGAGGGGTTCTTGCTCGGTTTCTGGACCTATATATCTTCATACAGGTCTACTTCAGCTGTCGCAGTGGCTTCCGTGTAAGGAGCCAGGTAACTCCAGCTCTCGAAGATCAGGGTGTTTTTGATCTTGCGGATGGAGATGGATATGGCGGCCGGTTCATTTGCTGCATCATAGATCAGGGTGATATCGCCTATTAGGCGGGCATCCGCATCTTCTATCCTTTCGTTGATCAGATCTTCTACATCCTCCATGTCGCCCCTGGTATTGCGGTATTTAATAACAGCATCTTCGGCGATTCCATTAGCCGTGTTTCCCAGGGATATGTGGTTCCATATCACTGGAGCGCATTGGGATATGATGATACCTATAACGATAAAGACCAGGAGCAGCTTGCCCACATAGGCCCATACCTGCCCCTCTTCGGAGGATAGTCTGGATATTATCTCCTTTTTATACATTGCACTTATTTCCATCGACTTCATGTATGGATTTCCTTTAGCGACAAAGGCTCGCACTGCGCATATGCCCTATGCCCGCTGTGCTGCAAGAGCGGCTGAATAGAGGTCGGAGTCACCGTGGCCCGTTCAACGGGATTTGAAAAACGTCTTGAACCTCCCGAAATAGCGGGAGAAGGTCTCATGCACCACTTCCAGCTCCTCCATCTTCAGGGCGTGAGCGACATAGAAGTAGGTGACCAGGCCGCCCATCATGGGGATGGCCACCTCCAGAAAGTCCTTCCACGCGCCGGCGGCGGGAGACAGTTCCTTTATAAAGTAATAGGAGGCCATGGTAACCAGGGCCATGACCGCGGCCGCCACCAGGGTTTTGCTTACGGTAGAGAGTGCCCTCCTCCCCCCCAGACGTCCCAGCCTGATGCGCAGAACCGCTCCGTCGATGAGCATGGAGAAAATATAGGCGGTTGTGAAGCCCAGCGCCAACCCCTGTACCCCCATGTCCAACCAGTAGAAGTAGATGAGGTTGGCCGTGATGTTTATGGCCACCACGAAACAGTTGATGATCATGGGCGTACGGGTGTCCTGGAGGGAGTAGAAAGTCTTGGTGAGCAGCATGTCTATGGAGTAGGGGATAAGGCCCAGGGCGAGCAGGAACAGGACATCGGAAAGGAGCTTGGTATCCCCAGCCTTGAAGAAGCCGTGCTGGAGCAGCAGGGTGATTATGGGCTTGCTCAAGGTGAGGTAGATAATGCAGCAGGGCACGATGATCAAGGTAGTGGAGCGCACCCCCATGTTCATGGTGTCCTTGAACCGGGACCACCTGCGGAGGGCGGCGTGTTCGCTCATTGCCGGAAAGATGGCGGAGATGATAGATACTGCGAAGATGCCATAGGGTAGCTGGAAAAAGAGCTGGGCATATTGATAAGCGGGTACTCCGCCGTCCACCTGTATGGCCAGGGCGAAGATGAACCAGGTGCCGATCTGCCACAAAAGGATGTAACCGAGCAGGGGCACGGCCAGGCGGCCAATCTTGCGGATGGCGGGATGCTTGAAATCGACTACCGGCGTATAGCGTACCCCGATGCGTCTGAGCATGGGGAGCTGCACCAGTGCCTGCAGGGCCACTCCCAGGGTGGTCCCTACCGCCAGCACCACCAGGTGAAGGTAATTCGTTCTTGGTCCCGGTAGGAAGAAGAAGACCACCACGGTGAGGATGACGGTGACGTTATTGAGGATAGGCGCAAAAGCCGGCACGGTGAAGTGACGGTGGGAGTTGAGCAGCCCGGTGAAGATGGCGCTCAGCCCGTAAAAAATGATCTGGGGCACGAAGAACCTCAGGAAAAATGTGGCTTGGTCCCTGATTACCTGCGTGGTCACGTCCCCGGTTGTATAGGTCCCGAAAACGGTCATCAGGCGGATGAGCAGGGGCGCGGCAACGATCCCCAGAACGGTTACAAATCCCAGGATTATCATGGAGATATTGGTGGCCGAGCTGGCCACGTACCAGGCTTCCTCCTTGGAACGAGTGCTCAGGTACTCAACGAAGACGGGGATGAAGAGGGAAGCGATGATCCCCCCCATGATCAAGTCGAAGATCATGTTGGGCATGGAATTGGCCAGGTTGTAGGTGCTGGGAAGGTTGGTATCACCGAAGCGCAGGGTCAGACCCAGGACGTAAGCAAGAGCGGCGTAGCGCAGGAATCCCGTTACCCTGCTTATGGTAGTGCCTACAGCCATGACCGCGGCGTCTTTTGCGAAGACAGTGGGCGTATCCCGCAGTTCGGAGTTCCCACCAACCGCCATTATTCCTTCCTTCCTTTAGCGTGTTTCCCGGTGTGCAGTCTTGCCGATAGGCGCCGCAGGATTACTATCAGGGCCACCAGGCCGGCGAGGCAGGCGAGAAGGATGATAGCCAGGGTGTTGATGATGGAGGTGTTCACGTTGGTGGAAGTCTGGTCGATCACCAAGTTACCGTTTTCCAGGAGGATTTCGATGACAAAGGATCCCTTGCGCCGGGTGTCGATGGAGAAATTAAAACTGTTTTCCCGGGGTTCGATGATCACCTGCTGTGAGTTGCCATCGGGAAAGGAGACGCTTCTGTTCGACAGCCGCAGGGTTGTAGCGATTGGGTAGTCGAGGGTGCTGGTGATATCCACCGTGAGCTGCCCCTTGGTGCCGGAGAGGGTTACAGTGCTCTTCTCTTCGATGTTTACCTGCGAGGTCTCACCCAATATTATGGCTTCGATACTGTCCAGGTATTTCTGAGCGGTGGCGACGTTCTTCTCGTCCAGGAAGCGATAGTTCTCGGCGGTGAATATATCGTTGCGCAACTCCTCTTTCAAGGGGTGGTCTTCGGGTACGATGGCGGAGGCCAAGTTCAAGGCATCGCTGCGCACCGACCCAAGTTTCTGGATGTATGATGATGTGGACCCGGGGTAAACAGGGGCCGGAAGGGCTAGATCCTCGATAGCGAACTGATCGTTGTTCAACTCGGAGAGGTAGCGGGTCTGCAGCCAGGTGCAGCCCGCGAGGGAGCCGTAGAGTTCCTGCAGAAATTCCTGGCTGGGCACGAAATTGGAGGGGAATGCCAGGACGGAGGAGCGTATATCGTAGGGCCTCTCCCTTTGCAGGACGGCCAGTTCGGCGAAGATAGTCTGTACCATGTGGGCAGCGCCCCTCTGGGTGGTGTTCTCCAGATAATCGTAGAGGATCTCATCGCGCATAAAGGCCTTGCGCAGCAGGTAGTTCTGGTTTATGAAATTAACCGGCTGGGAGAGGGTAGTCCCCTCTACTAACGCTGTGCCCGCCTCGCCGTACTGTACTGTCTCCTGGTCGACGACGGAGGGCTCCATCTCGTTGTCATATAGTAATTGCAACATACTATCGCTGAGGTGAAAGAGGGGTGAAATGAATCCTCTTCCATCCGCCCCCATATCTTCAGCCTGCTGCATACCCATCTCTATCTGTCTATCGGCGTCGCTCTTGCCCTCTATTTCCCATCCCAGGGAGATAAGGAGGTCCAGGTCGGCAAGGGCGTAGGAGGTCGGTATCAGGTCTACCTGGCCGTTTTCGAATATCTCATCCAGGCCTTGTTTCACTTTAGCCGCACCGTCTTTCATATGATCTATCTCGTCTTCCTGCCCTTCTGCTGTATCGCTCCCCTCTCCCTCCACGGTTTCCGCCAGTGCCTCCAGGTCTTTATAGGTCGTATAAGGCAGTACTATGCTGCTGTGCACCTCAGGAGAACGTTCTAGGATCTCGGTTAGGGCATAGAGAAAACCGGTTTTCGTTGGCGAGGAGGAGCAAGCCGCAGCCAGGCCGGCATCCAGGTCGTTTCCCTGCGCGTCTGTAGCGGGTAGGAAGTCCAGCATCCAGAGCAAGGCGAGATTGAGGGGATAGCCTACATCAGGATTCATTATCACCAGGTAGTTGAAATCAGCGGCCAGGGTCTCTCCACCCTGCGTCAGCCTTGTCTCGATGGGATATACACCCGCCGAGAGTCCCAAGCGGTTGAGGTCAAGCTCGTAGAGGGTATCGGTCCACTCCTCCCCCGGATAGATGATCTCCAGGGAGCGTCGTACTAAGGGGTAGCGGCTGACCTCCTCCCTGAAGGAGGCCAGGTAGGAACGGGTGCTCGCCGATGCATATATCAGCAGGTCCAATCGGGCTGTTGTTTCCCGCACCTCGTCGGGGAGCTCCATGTCCACGTCGAGATATGCTTGTTCGCCTGGGGTGTAGTAGTAAGCATTCATAGAGCCGGAGACGGACACCTTCCCCTCCTGGGCTTCAGCCTCCCTAGCTCCGGACGGGGAGAAAAGCAGCAGCGGCAGTAGGGCCAGGAGGATTATCGTCGTCGTGATGCGGCGTATCATGTCTCCCCCTGAACTTTCTCCCGGGAAGGATACCGCATGATAAACCTGTCGCCTGGGATTATGCTGAATCCCAGGGAGTGATAGAGGTTGAGAGCCGCCTGGTTGTAGGCTTGTGTGTTCACCATGGTTACGGTCGCCCCATGTCTGTAGAGGTCGTGCAGGAGGGACGCGGCAAGGAGCTCTCCTGCCCCCTGGCCCTGGTGCCGCAGGTCTACGCCCAGGCGCTGCAGGTATCCCAGGCGTCCGTTTGACCCGCCTATGACATAACCCAAGACCTCTCCCTCCTTTCGAGCCAGAAGAAGCACATTATGAAAGCAGGAGTGAGCAATGGCTTCGAAGGTGCGGGCATCGAGCTTCCAGAAATCATCGAAGGCCGCCGCGTCGACTCTCAACAACGTATCCATCGCTTTCTTCTTGTAATGAACGATCTCGACACCGTTTATATGCCGGGGAGGAGGTGGTTCCCCGCTGAGCTGCTTCTCCAGCAGGGTTATTTTGCAGGCCTCCCCAAAACCCCATCGGCCGAATTCCCTTGCCTCTCTCTCGTCGAGAAGCCTGGTCAATAACATCTCGGCTCCCTCATCGAGGCACTCTCGCGCGGCGCCGAGCACCAGCCTCTCCTTCTCGTCTACTCTGGCCTTGATATGCCATATCGAGGCGATATCTTCACGGTCACGCCAATTGCCGATGAGTATGAAGGGCGGTTTAGGGGTGGAGGTTCCATGGAGATAGAATATCTTCCCGCCCTGGTTATGGAGGAAATCGAGGTAAATCCGCCGGTTGCGGAAGAAATAGCCTCCCTTGACCTCGGGCCAGAAAGCCTTGAGCATCGAGGGATGAGCTCGGATTACCCTGGGATTTTCCAGGTTGTCGGCCTCAGGGTCGACGATGGGACTCACTCCTTTTTTCCGGGTCTAGGGCTCAAATGAGCCCCTGTGTCTCCTTAAATATGAATAATATACCGATGGCCAGGAGGAAGAAAGAAAAGAGGAGAAGAACGCGGCGGTTCCTGGCCTGGAGGGTAAAAGAGGAGCCCACATAAGCTCCGGGCATTACGCCTATGGTCATGGCCAACACTATGCTCCAATCCACGTGGCCCAGAAAGGAATGGATTATCGTACCCGGCACGGCTAGAACGGCAATGACCACCAGAGAGGTGCCCAGGCATTCCTTTACATCCATATGCAGGATGAAGAAAAATGCGGGAACGAGAATGGCGCCGCCGCCCAAACCCAGGAATCCAGAGAAGAAACCGGCGGTGATTCCGATAAGAGCCAGCTTCCAGATCGGCGCCGGGGGAGCTGAGTCGGTTTCCTCGAGGAGTCCATAAGGGTCTTTTCCTATGGCGGTGGCGAAAGTGCGATAAGCAAGGTAGATTATGATCAGGCCGGTGATTATCATGATGTACCTGGTGTCGATCATGCCGGTTATCAAGGAACCCGCCACCGTTCCCGCGAGCCCAAAAAGAGAGCAGTAAAAAAAGGCCCGTTTTACGATCTTTCCCGCCCTCCAGTAGTTAAAGCCGCCCACCACTGCGGAGGGGAAGACGATGGGCAGGGGGGTTCCCAGGGCGATATTAGAGGATTCCCCCAGGATAACGCGGATAGCCGGGGTGGTTATCACGGCTCCTCCTATACCGAAAGCGCCTGAGAAGAAGCCGGCAGCGAATCCCACCAGCATTATGAACAGGAACTCAACCACTTCTATGGTAGGAACCTCCTTTGCGAGATCATCGGATGACGTCTACCACCTCGGCGTCGGCGGCTCTAACCAGGTCATATGAGCGTATCTTGAGGATCATGTTAGGCTCGCCTCCGCCAGTATAAACCACATCCTCTCGCAAGGCATGGAGGTCGATATATTTAGGCATGTCGGTCTTAAGCGCAACCGGGGGGGTGCAGCCTATCAGGTAACCGGTGAGCTGGCGCACCTCGTCCGTGCTTACCAAGCGCAGACGGGATGCTCCCAGTTCCGACTTCACCTTCGCATAATCCACCATGGTATCCCCGGGCAGCAGTACCATCAGTGGATTGTCATTGGCGAGCAAGAGCACGGATTTGATCACCTGGTGAGGTTGAAGCCCCAGAGCCACCGCTGCCTGGGATGCGGTTCGCGCCGGCTCCGGCATCCTTCTCAGTTCGTGCGGTATGTTGGCCGTCTGCAGGTAGTTATGTACATCTACACTGCTTAGCAAGCAAACCTCCTTAGGTCAATAGAACAGGCGAAGAAGTAAAGAACTCCCCCGTAAACCCTTTGCTGGGGTCGAAGATCTTTCGCGAGATTATAGCATAGGAAGCAAACGTGGGATGGGCGTGAGGTCGGCAGCGGGTTACTGCCTTGGCGGGCTTACTTGAGCCCTCCTTTGCGGCCGATATCCTGATAGAATTTCGTGCCGTACCTCTTTTTAGTGGTCTGGCCGCCCTTGCGCCCTCCTTTTTGGCCGATTTTCTGGTAGAATTCCGTTCCGTACTTCTTGAGTGTGGTTTTGCCTCCCTTGCGACCTGCCTCGCTTCGGGTTAACTTTCGGCTCGCCATCAGCTATCCCCCCCTCGGTTCAGAAACATAAAAGCAAGAGATTTCCAGCGATGCCAGCTCCCCTTAATTGTTATACCCACTCCTACCGTTTTGTAACGTGTTTTAAGCTTGCTCGTCTAGATCGGATGTTCCCTTGCGGTAGGCCAGGTATAGGATGATGAACACCAATGCAAGGACGGCGGCGGATATCAGGAAGGCAGCCCAGCCGATAGTCCTTCCCAAGGCAGTGGCGGCAGTCACGATTCCTCCGGCGACAAGCACACCGCCGAAGATAAGGAGTATGGCTCGCCGGTAGGGGACACCGAAGACAAAGGCCGCCACGGACCCGGTCCATGCTCCGGTTATGGGCAGGGGGACGGCCACGAAGAGGAGCAGCGCCACATCCTCCCAGCGTTCGTAGGACCTGCTAACTTTTCTGCGGGTGCGGGCGAAGAGCCAGGCGAAGAAACGGTCCATGGTCTTGGAGTGTTTGCGCAGCCACTCCGAGACGGGCTCGAGAAGCCACAGGATGAAGAAGATGGGGATCATGTTGCCGATAACCGCCCAGATATAGGCGCTGAGGTAACTCATATCCCAGAACTCGACGGCGACAGGAATAGCGCCGCGCAGCTCGATGATGGGGAGCATGGCTATCACCATAGTGCCCAGCCATGCCGGTATGCCGGAGAACACATCGGCATACCATGGTTTATCGGTGGACAACAGCAAACCGTATATCCTTGCAGCCGCAAGTGTTACCTTCTCGTTCATGCTCAAATATCTCCGTTCTTGCCCTCAATAAAGGCTTGCTAAGCCGCCATTCGGTCAATATTATCATTTTTCCAGGCAATGGGGTCAAAGCTTCATTCTTCAATTTTTTACATGAAAATTGAAGAATGAAGCTTTGGCCCCATTCTTTGTGTAGATATATGGGAAGCCCGGGCGTTGTAAGGTCAAAGGAGGTGAGATGGATGGGGACGAACGGGTTCAAATGCAGCCCCAAGGTCAAGACGGTGTTTACAGCAAAGGCCAGGGGAGAGAGGCCTCCGGAGGAGGTCAGCGCCCCGGTGAGAGATGAGCTTATGGAGATGTGCCGTGTAAAGAGGGAGCAGGGCATGGATACCACCCAGATCGAGCTCTTTATCGAGGAAGGATTGCTTGCGTCCTCCAAGGGACAGACACTCTATGCCCAGGTCATGCTGCAGATCGCCTATGATTCACTGCAGTGATCGATGATGGCTCACTCCAGCTCTTCGTCTATCCAGCCGTCGTAAGTCACTATCCAGTCACCCTTCTCCCTGAGCAGGCGAAAGGTCACCACCCGGTAACCGGCTCCCTCGGTTGGCCGGGTGTACCCCAGTATTATCTCGGCATCCGCCGTGGCCTCGTCCCCCTCCACCTCGGCGTAGACCAGGTCCCCCATGGCATTGGTGAAGCCCAGGGTGTAATCTTTTTCACCGCTCCAGTACCGCCTTAGCGCGTCCTCGATCTTGTCCCTTTCCTCGGGTGAGGCGTTGCCCCTATCTCGAGATGATGAGGACAGGGTCGCGAAGAGCACCAGGGCTATCAGGCCGAGGAGCAGAAACAGCAAGGCGACGCGGGTGGGCCACTTGAGCTGATGCCAGAAGCTTGCTTTATTCAATGTAAATGCACCCCTGTATTCTACTTTTCTACAAGTTAATCACAAAAGGGTAGCGGGGTCGACGTCAACCGTCAGGGAGATGTCCTCCTTGGATATCCCTTCATGGCGGCAGTAAGAGGCCCGGAAGGCTTCATAGGCGTCGAGGGCTTTCCTTATCTGCCGCGCCACCCTTTCAAGGGAGGGGGTCTTAAGGGTCAGATGGTAGCGATACCTGCCTTTGATCCTGGACAAGGGGGCCGGGGCAGGCCCCAATAACTCGCCATCCTCGGGCTTGATGGCCGGCTGCAGGATCTCGGCTAATGCTCTAGCTGCGCTGTGGGCGTGAGCCTCTCCCCGGGAGGTCAGCACCATGTTTATCAAGTGGCAGAAGGGAGGGTAGCCGGCCTCCTGACGGAAAGAGAGCTCGGTGCGGCAGAAAGAGCTGTCGTCCCCGCGCAGGGCCGCCGCGATGGCATAATGGTCGGGAGAGTAGGTCTGCACGATGACCTTTCCCGGGCGCGCCCCACGCCCCGCCCTGCCGCTGACCTGGGTGAGGAGTTGAAAGGTGCGCTCTCCGGCGCGAAAGTCGGGTAGTCCCAGCGAGGTGTCGGCGTTGATTACTCCCACCAGGGTGACGTTGGGGATATCCAGACCCTTGGCAATCATCTGGGTTCCCAGCAGCACCTGGGCGTTGCCTGCCTTGAAGTCTTCCAGGATATCCCAGTGGGCGTTTTTGCGCCGGGTGGTGTCCGCATCCATGCGCAGGCAGCTCAGCGGCGGCAGCAGGCGCTTTAACTCCTCCTCCACCCGCTCC
>Ga0180433_10010800_pt1 | contig 10925 bp, 11 predicted proteins | sample SS_ome_8_FD_132980 | JGI IMG/M metagenome (GOLD analysis project Ga0180433, IMG submission 132980) | Hypersaline lake sediment archaeal communities from the Salton Sea, California, USA - SS_1_D_1 metaG | ecosystem: Environmental > Aquatic > Non-marine Saline and Alkaline > Hypersaline >...
GGGGAATGCCTGAAGTAGATGTAGGTATTACACCTGGGTGGGGTGGAACAACACGGTTAGCTCGTCTAATTGGAAGAAGAAGAACTAAAGAGATCAATTTAATTGGAGCACTGCATTCTGCTAGGAAAGCAGTTCAATGGAATTTATGGAATCGAGTAGTTCCTAATGATAAACTTATATTTGAAGTGAAAAAGCTTTTAGAAGTACTAAAATCTAAAAATCAGCAAGGATTGCGCCAATTAAAATTTATAATCAATAGAGGGGTAGAAGCAGATCTCTATACAGCCCAAGGATTTGAAGTTTTATCTGGTGCATTAATAGGAGCGGTTAATGGAATGTGGAAAATTAAAGATGCCGATCAAGGCGATGGGATTCAAGGATTCTCTGCTAAGAATGAATTATGGAATAAAAGAAGGAAACTCGCAAAAAATTTCTGGTCTGATTAACTAATATAAAGGAAATCTATCAAATAAAATTAAACTAAACATTGAGCATCTATAAGGTCCCAAGAAAATTGGAAATATTGGATGATTTTGGAATCTCTACATTAAAGTAATTTTCTACTATTTCATATAAAAAGTCTAAATAAGGCATAGAGATTTTCACATTATGGCTTTTCTCTAAATCTTCAATTATTTGACGAGAATATACTTTTTTACCTTTTTTTAACTTTTGAATTATCTTTATGATGGAATTTGACAATTCATATGTTTTTTTTAGCTCATTTTTTAATATAATTAAACTCGAAGTAGGTTCATATTCAGTTATGAAACGTTGAGCTATAGTTTTTTCAACGTCTAACTTTTTCTTATTAAATAACTTCTCTGGGTCATTTAATACCTCACTCCCCTTTAAAACTACAAAATCGTTAAAATTTTCTTTTTTATAATTCTTTTGGCTTATAAACTCTATATTTAGATTATAAGAATCTTGAGTTATATAATCAAAAAATTGAGTAAATTTATCAAATAAAAAATCTTGGTCTGAAATTATCACAATGTTATTCTTATATATCATTGCCCGAAAAATATATGCAAGATTGGATCCTGTTAAGTTCAATTTGATTAAACTCACATCAATTACCTCAGTTATTGAGGTATCCATCCCCTCTCCTTCTTTTGATTCAAAATCAGGTAATTCAATTTGGAAATCAGCAGTATATGTGTCTCGGATAGTCAAATTTTTATCGACATAGGCAATAAATGAATGTAAACAAATTACATCCTCAGGGATATTAACAGCAAATAATCCTCTGGTACTATTCTTTACTTCCTCTTCAGAAACTTCAATATTACCTCTTTTTGAACAAATTGGACAACGAACTTCAAGTTTTACCATAATTTTACCCACTATTGAACTGCTATTGCACACTTATGATATTAAAAATACTATAATATATAGATTATGATATAACTAATTTATTTCAACTATATAATCTTATTTGAAATCTTAATATCTTTTTATTCTTCCATATCGCTTTTCGACTAAATTCGCAATTAACAAACATATTACCGCAGCAAAAGTTTCTGCTACTAAAAACGATAAAGATTTATCCAAAAATGTGGCACAGAAGAAATAGGCACCAAAAAATATTCCAGTAAAAATAGCAAATACAATGAGTAATGGTCTTACGATAGGAAAATAAAGAAAACTCTCCAAAGTTGAGGAATATCCCCGAGATTTTTGAAACCGAGACTTTAATTTTTTATTTCTTTCCACTTGGGCATAAGACTCAAATATAATCATAGTACCAAAGAATAGAGCGATGGTAACTCCTATTGGTATTAAAGTTACAACATAAAGATTTCCTACATTAAGTAAATATTGGGCGATGAAAATAAATAACACTTGAAAAACACCGCAAGCTCCTAAAAGCATCAATGCAAATGGAAAATATTGCTTTGTTGTCCAGCGAACTCGGATTGGCATAGGTTTATAACTCTTATTTCTTTTTAATTAATTTTAAATGGTGGGCCCGGCGTGAATTGAACACGCGACCTTCCGCACGTCAAGCGGACGTCATACCGGGCTAGACCACGGGCCCATAATATTAAATATTTATGCTATTATAAATATCGAAATTTATGATAAGTAATTTATTTTATGAAAAAATAAATATTTTATGAGTATTTTTTGCTACTGATCTAACTCTTTACTTTGTTAATGCTCTGTGAAATTTAGCAACACTTATGAAAAATAAGGAAAATGAATTATAACTCTAGACCTTTTTTTGGTTTAATGAAAAATCTTAGATACCCAGAAGCATTTCAAGGAAATTTGAAAAAGAATAATTACTATGAAGGTTGGTATAACAAAATTGTTGATGTGAAAAAGGATAAAAGTTATGCTTTTATTCCAACTATCGCTATAAACAGAGAATCCAACACATCTCAAGCATTCATCCAGATCCTTAACGGACAGACAGGTGAGATGCATTATATTAGACACAAATTAACAAAATTCGAAAACTTGTCAAATACCGAGTTTTCAATAAGAATAGACAATAGTTATTTTTCGGCTCAAGGATTCCTCCTGGATATCGATCAAAATGGCATAAAAATAAAGGGAAATATTAAATATATTAACCCTATTTTATGGCCAAGGTCATTTCTCCAACCGAATATTATGGGAATACTTAATTATATACCCTTTTTGGAAACATATCATGGAATAGTAAGTATGAATCATAAACTTATAGGCTCTTTAGATATTAATGGTACGATTGTAGATTTTAATGGTGGTAAGGGTTATGTAGAAAAGGATTGGGGTAGTTCTTTTCCAGAAAGTTACATTTGGGCTCAGACTAACCATTTCTTAGAAACAGAGCTTTCAATGGTACTATCTGTAGCTCTTGTCCCTCTTTTTGGTGTCAAAATTAAAGGTTTTTTCTGTGTAATTTGGCATAAAGGTACATTTTACACGTTTACCACTTATACCAATGCGAAAGTGCGGTTTTTGAGTAGGCCTGGGAAGAATATACGATTAGTAATTGAGGATCGAAAGTATTTTGTTGATATTACGATTGATAAATCAAACTTGAAATTTACTAAACTTAAAGCACCAAAGTTAGGAGATATGTCATTTGATATTGTTGAAACGTTAAGTTCGAGAATTAAAGTGCATCTTTACGACAGAAAAAATCATAAAGTCATCTTAGAAGATACTGGTAGCAATGCAGGCCTTGATATTTATAATATTGACTTATTAAAATGAAATATCATAAATCTTTTTGCCTTTTTTACAGTATTTATGATTGAATTTGGAATCGGAATATTTATTAAAAAATTAGTTTATAAGTTCTTGCAAATCTTATTTCAAATAAATTATGAAAAAGGAATCTTTCTGATATTAAAAGGAATCAAGATTAATAATAAAATAAAAAAGTAGTAAAAATTAGAGTTTTTTCTCTCTTAACGCTCTAATCATAGGTAAATCTTTTCCAGAAAGAATTTCAAGCATAGCTCCTCCCGCAGTGGATATAAACGATACTTTATCTGCTAATCCTGCCATTGACGCTGCCGCTCCCATTTCACCGCCACCGATAATTGTAAGAGCATTCTTCTCGTGAGTTGCTTTTACCATTGTTTCAACCATATCATACGTAGCCTTTCTAAAGACTTCTTTTTCAAATATACCTGGAGGACCATTGGCAATGATAGTTTTGCATTTCATTAACACATTTTTGAAATTTTCAATGCTTTTTGGACCAATATCTCCTGTAGTTGTATTATAGGTTGCCGCTTCATCAACTTCTATAACTTTTCTATTCCCATCATCGTCAATAATTAAATCATCTGGTAAAATTATATTATCTTTATATTTTTCATAAGTGGTTAAAATCATATCTTTATTTTGCTCTAAATCCTCCGAAATAATCTTATGATTGGGTTCACCCATGTTTTTCCCTATTGCTTCAAAAATTAGGATAGCTGTTAAGCCTGAACATAGAGCATAGTCTAATTTGTCTTCTTCAAAGTTGAATTTCATGGCTTTAAATTTATCTATTGCTTTTGCTCCTCCTATGAGCATCGCCATGGGTTTTTTGGGATCTTCTAAAACTTTTTTTAGATTAGCTAGTTCTTCATCAGTTATAGGCCCAGCTAGCATTTTAGGCCATCCTACAATGGAAGCATGAGCACGATGAGCTGCTCCAAAAGCATCGACAATAACATAATCTACTAATGGAAAGAGAGTTTGGACCATTTGAGTATTTTCTGCTTCGGAGAAATCTTTATAATTTTTCATTTCTCCTTCAAATTTTCTTACATTGTTGAGCATTAATACTTCTCCAGGCTTTAAGGCTTTAATTGCTTTTACTGCTAATTCTCCAAAAATATCTTTAACAAATTTTACAGGACGTTTAAGATATTTCTCAAGTTCTTTCGCATGTATATCTAAATCGGTAAAATCATCATTTCCAGGCCTTGATTGATGAGCTAAAAGAATTACTGCACTTTTTTTGAAATGCTCATTAAGAGCAGGTGCTAATGCTCGAATTCTTGGAGAATCTCTAATTTCCATTTTTTCGGTATCGATATTGGAATTAATATCTACGCGGATTAATACTTTTTTTCCTTTCAATTTAACATCTTTATATGATGTATAGTCTATTTTCATTTCTTTGATCACTTTGAACAATTATTACATTTTATGTATTTAATTAATTTATTTTAGATATCGAATTAAGATCATTTAATTTAGGATTAGTTAATATTTTTTTCTTATAAAGAACATAAAAATTATAGTGAACAAATATTAATATTAACTGTAAAGGATGAGCAATCATGGAAAATATTCGGGATGTATTAAATAAATTAATGGAAAAAAAATGTTCTCTTGAGGAAGCAGAAATATTATTAAAAGCTAATTTAATTGAAGAGGTAGGAGATTTAGCTAAGTTGGATGTATTTAGAAAACTAAGAACGGGGATTGTTGAAGTTATATTTGCTGAAAATAAAGACCCTCAAGTCTTAATCGAAATTATTAAAACATTTCTTAAAAGGAATAAATTTGCTATAGTTTCTCGCTATAAAGAGGATCAGCTACAACTCATCGAGAAAGCCTATCTTAAGGATAAAGAATATGAGATGGACATTAATCCTCAAGCTAAGACAATAATCATTAAAAGGGTTGATTATGAATTTAAGAAAAAAGGAGGATTAATTGGAATTATCACTGCAGGAAGTTCAGATATCCCCGTTGCGGAAGAAGCAAAAGTTATTGCGCAAGCAATGGGTTGCCAAGTGTTAACTAGTTATGATCTAGGGATTGCAGGAATCCATAGGATTTTTCAACCATTAAGCGCCATGATAACAAAAGGAGTTCAAGTATTTATCGTTTGTGCAGGTATGGAAGGGACACTTCCCGGTGTGGTTGCGGCCTTAGTTGATATACCCGTGATTGGTGTCCCTGTTTCAAGTGGGTACGGTTTAGGGGAAAAAGGAATTGGCGCTCTTACCACTATGCTACAATCATGTTCTCCAGGATTATTAGTAGTTAATATTGATAACGGATTTGGGGCAGGCGCTTCAGCAGCATTAATTGCTAATAAAATTCCTAAATAGTGTGAGAATAAATTGACTTTTTGCGTATTTTAATTTATTAATTGGAAATGTAATTAATTATAAATATAATTAGAATCGAATCTTTTCTCATTATAACTTAATTTATAAAATCAATTACTAATTAAAAGTGTAAAAAATGACACCCACTCCAGCTTCTTTAGAAGCACTATCCAAACTTCGAATATTAAACGAAGATTTTGGATGGTATGTTATTCCAATATTAGCAATAGTACTTTACATCTATACTGTAGAGATAAAAAAAGCACGGGAAACTAAAAATTGGAGCACAATATTTGCCGGATTAACAGTATTAGGATTAGATTTAATAAATGAAATATGGAATGCTTTAGTTTTTGCGTTTAGTGGTTACTCTGCCTTTTGGACTACTCCCGGAGCTAGTGCATATATAATATTGATAGGTTGGAATATCGAAATAGCTTTTATGTTCTCTATAGCGGGAATTGTTTTCGCGAAGTTTTTACCAGAAGATAAAGAACAAAAAATCTTTGGTATACCAAATCGATGGGCAATGGCAGCAGGATTTGCATTATTCTGCGTGATTGTAGAAATATTGCTAAATTGGGGCAATTATCTTATCTGGGAATATGTATGGTGGCATTGGTACAATCCTGTATTAATTTTTTTGATAGGATATTTTCACTTTTTTGTTGGGGCGTTTTATGTGTATGATCTGCCCGAAAGGAAAGACAAGGTTAAAATCGTAGCCATCATCTATGGGATTTCAGTTATATTACTTTGTATTTTTGGTCCATTGCTAGGACCATTAGGTATATTCTAAATTTTTTTCTTTTTTTAATTTTAATTTTTAGTTTTAATTTAAGTTTTAATTAGAGGAATATTTGTTTAAACGTTTATTTTAATAATTTTTACAGTTAAGCCATAGCTGAATGTTAATAAGTTTTCCCCCCTTTTTTATTAAGAAATAGCCTACAAAAACTATAAATATCTAAATTAATATAATTTATATTGATACTATTTCTATATAAAATCTATTTAAAAAAAATAAAATTTGGGACAATGTAGTTGAGACCAATGGTCGCAACAGCAGATAATTTTGAAAGATCTAAAGAGTTTTTCGATAGTGGAGATATTCTTAATACTTTAGAAAGTTTTAATAAAGTCATCGAAAATATTGACCGTTCGCAGACCAAACGTAAAAAAGAATTGATCCTTTTCCTACAAAGCTTATTAAAACATTGCCAAGATAATAACCTTAAAAGTGAAGAGGCGATGGTTCTTCGAGCTCTTGGAAGAACCCATGCAAAATTTAGGGAACATGCTGAAGGTTTGAAGTATTCCTATCAAGCTCTGAAAATTCAGAAGAAACTTGGTAAAAAATTAGATGTTGCTGAAGGACTTGAATTTCTTGCTGAAGATTTACAAATATCAGGAAATTATGACAAATGCATCGAGTCATTTAATGAGGCTGCGGAAATCTATCGTGAATTAGGGAAATTAAGAAGAGAAAAAGATATTAAAAAGAAAATCTCTGAACTTAAACAATTTTCGAAAGACATTGTAGAAGACGAGTATTTCCTCCATAAATTTAACATCGACAAATTTTAGCTCGTTAATAAAATTCAATTTTCATCTCTTTTTTTTCTATAATATTTTGATGAACTGATTTTTAAATTTGATTTTTTTGATAAATCTTTTCAATTTCAGAAGCAGTCATTAGTAGCAATTCTTTAATTGGAAAGCCAGTTGTAGCGCTTATCTTTTTCAAATCATCATACTCTGGTTTAATATTGACAATTTTTTTTATATTATCTACTGTGAAATAAGAGATTTTATAATGAATTTCATATACTTCTTGGTTAATTACAATTTTTACACTTTCTATTTCCCTATCAATACATACTCTTTGAGTTCTGTTTATACGAACCCCTAAAGTACCTAATTCACTAAAAATATCTTTTAATATTTTATCAACCATCTCGGGGTGGCAGAGAACTTTTAGTATATAACTCGGGCGATTTTTTTTAGTGAGGCTTGGTGTAGCTTGAATATCCAAAATATCAGAATTCTCCATTTTAGTGATAAAATTTCCAATAATCTCCCCGGAAATGTCATCCACATCGGTCTCAAGAACAATAACTTCTTCCAGATAATTTTTAAACCTACTCTCTTCCATAGTCATTGCTTCTTTTTCCCTTTCACCAAAAAATATCCGCAAAATATTAGAAAAGTTCTGGAAATCTTTTTGCCCTGTTCCATAAACCACATTTTTAAGTTTCAATTGCATGAAATAATCTATGCAAATAGGGTTTAAGTTTACTAATAGAGCTGCACCTGTAGGTGTTACCAACTCACCTTCAACCGGACCACTTTGAAGGGCAATTTCACTCTTTTCTAAAATCTTTGTCGTTGCAGGTGCTGGAATAGCAAGAACACCATGGGCAGTTTTTATTTTACCACTACCTAAAGGTAATCGACTACAATATACTCTAAAATCTTCACGGAAGTACCCAATAATATCTAAGACTTTAGTTACCCCTAATATATCAATTAGAGTATCAACTGAGCTTAATTCATGTAAGTGAATTTGCTCAATTAATTCACCATGAACTTGGGCTTCTGCATCAAAAAGAGAGTTTAAAACTTTGAGTGCATACGCTTTTGCATGGGTAGAGTAATTGTTTTTTTCTAAAGCTTTTTCCAACGCAGATTGAAGTATCCTTGGTGTACGATGATTTTTATCTTCTTGAATTTCAATCTTTAATTGATTTACTTGAATCCCATACTTTCTTACCTTGCACAATTCAACTTTAAGCTTAGAAACTCCTTCTAAGTAATCATTTAAATTAACTAATAATCCTAGTACTTCATTAGGGTTCTCTATTAGCTCCAATAATGAAGCAAGAAACATATCTCCCGAAATTCCTGAATTTACACAATCAAGAAATAAAATTTTCATCAGCTACAACCTTACTGACTTTACTTTAAGAATATCAAAAATAATATTAAATTTTAATAATTTAGTGATAATAATATAAGTATTAAGATTTTGTAATATACTTTAAAATAACTAGTTTTTCAGCTAAAATCATGAGTGAACTTAAAACACTAAAATGTTATTTGAATCAGCTACCAGCAACGATATTGCAACTACTTGGTGTCCCCCCTCCTGTAAATACTATTCCAGAATCCGTTCAAGAAATTGTGCAGCAATATCAAGGCATTGAAAGAATAAGCATTAATATGATTGACAATTTTGGATTATTCGAAATAACTTATCATAAACCGCAGTTTATGATTACTAATTCTGAAGCAATGCTGCTTTTATCAACAAGAAATCCATATACTCTTGGTGTACTCCATCAACTAATGTATGGTGGTTTTGAAGTTGATCCCAACAACTTTCATTTGCTCCGATATTTAAATGAGCATGGTAAAAAAACATGCTTTGTCGCTCGTAAAAAAGATTTAGATCGCTACAGTTCGGGAACGGAATCTGTTCCAAAAGATACAGATATGAGCACTTGGGTCGAATCAGCTAAAACTATCAATAACTTTGATCTTTCATTGATGCATTACTTGGATTTTGAGAATCTGCATAAACAACAACAGGCGTTAAAGCAAAGAACCCCCGAAGATCTCATCGAAAAATTGATTTTACGTACAGATAAATGGATCTTGAGCAATTATAAACAATTACGTAATAACTCATTAATGATAATTCTTGGAGATCATGGAAGAGTCAAATTAGATTTAGAGTATTCAGGTAAGATAGCTCAATGGCGAGAAGCTAGTGTTCCAATCGCAATTTTAATGCGAAAATAACTAATAATTAAAAATTATAATGGAAGAAGAATATAAGCGATTTACGATCTCTCTCCCCCCTGAATTGTATGAAGAGATTGAAACGTTCAGAAATAAATTAGGAATTTCTCGTTCAGATTTCATTCGAAAAGCAATCTATTCATACCTTATTGGTGAAGAGACTATTCCTGTTGATTCAGACAATGTCGTAGGTTGTATATCTCTTATTATGGCTCATAGACATATTAAACCTGAAAATGATCGGAATAATCATATTCATTCTAAAGAAGTCGATCATGATGCCAACCACCATCATGATCACGAATTTACCTCTCGTCCAATTTATGTAAATGTGCATCAATCCGATGAAATATTAAAAACAGATATCCAACATCATTTTGGGGATATTATTATTTCTACAATGCATATCCATTTGGAATTTGAAAAGTGCTTGGAAATTATAGCTGTTTCAGGTCCAAAAGATCGAGTAATACAATTGAAAGAGGATCTGCAAGCATTAAAAAGTGTAATTTCAACAGGATTCTTTATTATCGATAGGGAATAATGCTTTAAAAAGTAAAAAAAGAAGAAGTTAGAATAAAAAATTCTAGAGATGAGGGATAGCTTAAAGGATAAGGCGATTTAGGCGAATTTTTTATTCTAGAGCATCTTAGTTGTGTGTGATCTAATAATAATAAGTTAAGAATAAAAGTCTATGAACCGTAAGAAATTTTTAATTTATTAGCGATTTAATTCTGGAAAAAAGAAAAGAAAATAATTTAGAAAAAAAATCAACTCATTTTCTTGTAGGTATGGAAAAAGAAAGTTTATAGATCCTTTTCCTGGACTGTTTTTCTTCCATTTGCTTTAGCCCTTGCTATTGCTTTATCAAGTACGTTGACGATGGCATCATTTAATGCTTTTCCATCGATAAGGTCCCCACTAGTATTACATCCTTTCGACTTAATATATTCTCGTACTTTACTTTTTACAAAAAGGGCATCCACAGCTGCTTTTTTAGCCATTTTTTATATTCCTCCAAAATTGTTTTAAATATGTTTTAAAAATAAATTTATATTTAAAATATAATTCTTCACGCTCCTATTTAAAGTTAGTTGAAAAAACATCATAGAAGGTTAATATTGTCGGTCTAATCACAATATATAAGAGCTCTAAAAAAAAGAAATTCTGGACTTTATAGATGGTACATTCGAAAATTAGAGAGTATAGCTGGTCTAGTTCTCACTTATAGGACCTCACTCGTGTATTTGGCTTACTAGAATCGGCTAAGGGTGTTTTTGATTGTCTCTTGAAATTAATGAATATAAAGAGTATTAAATCAATTTTTTAAAATAATTTATCTTTTGCTTAAATAATGGCAAAAAAAATTTTGTCTCGTGCACCTGTAAGAATATGTGATATTGGAGGATGGACTGATACTTGGTTCTATCAAAAAGGTGCGGTATTTAACTTTTCTATTGATCTTTTTAGTTATATTTATGTAATCGAAAATAAATCTAATGAAATAAGAATTATTTCTGACAATTTAGGAATCCAAACACTCATAACTGATTATAA
>Ga0180433_10010801_pt1 | contig 10925 bp, 14 predicted proteins | sample SS_ome_8_FD_132980 | JGI IMG/M metagenome (GOLD analysis project Ga0180433, IMG submission 132980) | Hypersaline lake sediment archaeal communities from the Salton Sea, California, USA - SS_1_D_1 metaG | ecosystem: Environmental > Aquatic > Non-marine Saline and Alkaline > Hypersaline >...
GGAGCACCCACACAAATTACTTGATTAAATTTTTAAAGAGCGTGTCACTGTTTTTGCAGCGACAAAGACGTACAACTTTAAACGTCTTTTTTTGCATCGTCAACAATTTTTTCAAATTTTTTTCGATGCCAGGAAATTTTTTCCTGACCTGTGACTTAATAAATTATCTCTAATTTTTTGAGGTGTTTTACTGCGGCTCACTGTTTGTTTGCCGTGGCCTCAATGTCTCAGGAGCGGCGCATTATAGGGATGTATTTTTTTGCGTCAACAAATAATTTCACTTTTTTTAAAAAAAGTTTTTTACAGGCTATTTTCCTATCATCATTTCAAGCTCCCCGAACAGCCTGAATCCTGTTTTACCCTGTTATTTATGGGCTCAATTGAAGTTAACCAGTTGAATACGGCGATTAACTCAACTTCACTCGAGCAAATTTTCTTTTACCAACCTGTACAACACCTTCGAATCCCGAAGGCAGTCTCAGGTTCTTGTCAGAGACCTTCTCTCCGTCAATCTTTACGGCCCCCTGTTTTATCATTCGGAAACCTTCCCCATTACTGGAAACAAGTCCTGCAGCATTCAACAAGGCTGCAATGCCCAGCCCATCTTCTTCGGCATCAAGAGCCACTTCCGGCATATCATCCGGCATCGCACCTTTCTGAAACCTCGCAATAAAATTATTTTGAGCCTGTTCAGCTTCATCTGCACTGTGAAAACGCCCGATCAATTCTTTTGCAAGCAGAAACTTGATATCCCTGGGGTTGGCCCCCTCTTCTATCTGTTTCCTGAGTTCATTTATTTCAGACATGGGCCTGAAACTGAGTAATTCAAAATAACGCCACATCAGTTCATCTGATACAGACATGACCTTACCGAACATCTCATCCGGTGTATCGGTGATGCCTATATAGTTATTCAGGGACTTGGACATCTTCTGCACGCCATCCAGCCCTTCAAGAATCGGCATGGTGATGGCGATCTGCGGTTCCTGCCCGTAGGCCTCCTGCAACTGGCGCCCTACCAGAAGATTGAATTTCTGGTCCGTGCCCCCAAGCTCCACATCAGCCTTCATAGCAACCGAGTCATACCCCTGTACCAGTGGATACAGAAATTCATGCACGGATATTGACTGTCCACCTTTATAGCGCTTGCTAAAGTCATCACGTTCCAGCATACGTGCTACTGTGTGTTTTGCTGCCAGCTGGATCATATCCGAGGCATTCATCTCACCCATCCAGGATGAATTGAAAAATACCGTGGTTTTCTGCGCATCCAGAATCTTGAACACCTGGTGTTCGTAGGTCTTGGCATTTTCCAGGACTTCATCGCGAGTCAATGGCGGGCGGGTAGCGCTTTTACCAGTAGGATCACCAATCATGGCAGTAAAGTCACCCACCAGAAACATCACCTCATGTCCCAGGTCCTGAAACTGCTTGAGCTTATTGACCAGAACCGTATGCCCCAGATGAAGGTCTGGCGCGGTAGGGTCAAAACCGGCCTTGATTCTCAACGGCCTGCCCTGCTTGAGCTTTTTGATCAATTCTTCCTCGATCAGAATTTCATCCACACCCCGTGAAATCAGCTCAAGACTTTGTTTGATATCGGTTTCAGTCATTTCAATTTTCTGGTTGCTTTAAGTAAGGGGGGTAATTTATAGCAAAAACGGGCAAGATTTAAGTCACTCTCATTTCAGGGACGAAAAAAACTAACAAAAGCGGTACACTTCGCACATCATGCAAGACTACAAACCTCAATTTCAGAAAGTGCAGCGACACGCCTACCGTAAAGTCATACTTTTTGCTGTGATTGCCTTGATTGCCACAGCAGTTATTTTTCAGTTTGACAGTTTCGAAACAACAAAACCAACAGAACCAGCTAAAACACCCTTTGTCATTCAGAAACTGAAGATTCCTGGTAATGACAGCAAAATACCGGACTCAACGCCTGTCGCAGATACTCAGGCACCCATTCAGCCAGCCGAACCAGAATCCATTGCTCTATCCAGGCCTGTAACGCAAAACACAAACACTATTGATATCGCTGAGCAGGAAAAAGCAGAACCAGCAGAGAGTTTATCCTCTGCCGCACGCGTCGTAGCTTCGGTACCGGTTACTGATAGGCCAACAATGTCGGCCACATGGGAATCCCGCGTTATCAAAAGTGGTGATAGCCTGGCCAATATTTTCAGGGAATGGAAGCTCAGTCCTTCAACACTGCATAAAATTGTCACCAGCTCGAAACTGGGTAAAACACTTGCCGATATTCACCCAGGCGAAACACTGAAACTGATGCGTGATGATGATGACAGCCTGCTTGAATTGATGGTGGTCCGCAACCCAACCGAAACCTTGCTGATCACCAAAACCGATAATGGTTTTGAAAGTGAAAAGATCATCCGCGAAGTGGAAGTGCGCCATGCCTATGCCAGCGGCATAATCGAGACCTCACTGTTTATTGATGGACAGAATTCAGGACTAACCGATGCACAGATTATGGAAATGGCCGGTATTTTTGGCTGGGATATCGATTTCGCCCTGGAACTGCGCAAGGGCGACTCATTTAAACTGCTCTACGAAGAACATTTCCTCGATGGAAAAAAATACCGTAACGGCCCCATTCTCACCGCCGAATTCCATAACGATAAAAAAATCTTCAAGGCCGTCCGCTATACGACACCTGACAACATCACCAGTTACTACGACCCGGATGACGGGCGCAACAAGAAACGTGCATTTATTCGCACGCCGGTCAAATTTGCCCGTATCAGCTCACGCTTTAGTAACAATCGTTTTCACCCCAAACTGAATAAATGGCGTGCCCACCGTGGTGTAGACTATGCTGCCCCAACCGGCACCCCGATCAAAGCCGCGGGTAATGGCAAAATCATCTTCAGAGGAAAAAAAGGCGGGTATGGAAAAACCGTAATGATCCAGCACGGCACAAAATATACGACGCTTTATGCACATCTTTCCAGGTATTCAAAAAACAGCCGGAAAGGCAAAACAGTTTCCCAGGGCCAGGTCATCGGCTATGTGGGTAAAACAGGACTGGCAACCGGCCCTCATCTGCACTATGAATTTCGGGTCAATGGCGTTCATCGCAACCCTCTTACAGTAAAACTGCCGAAAGCCGATCCGATCAGCAAAAAATACCGACAGGATTTCAATGCCAAATCCAGTGAACTGATTGCCACTTTCAACCGCTTTGCTGGCAACCAACAGCAAATAGCCAAGACCGAAGACTCCTCCAAGGATGGTTGACGGTTATTATATCGGCCAGATGTCCGGGACCAGCCTGGACAGCATTGATACTGCCATTATCGAAATTCAAAATGGCAAATGTTCACTGATAGAAAATCACAGCCTGAAATGGCCGCAGGAGATTGAGCAACGACTGCGTCAATTGATTGAGCAAGGCGACTCTCTTGACGAAATGCTGCAGCTTGATCAGGTATGTGCACAATTTTTTAGCCAGGCAGCCCGGGAGTGCCTGGAAAAAACCCACCTGCAGCCCGACAGCATCAAGGCTATCGGCTGTCATGGACAGACAGTCAGACATTCTCCGAATTCTGATCCTGCCTATAGCTTGCAAATAGGCAACCCCAATACCATTGCTGAAATCACCGGTATTACAACTGTTAGTGATTTTCGTAACCGCGATATCGCTGCAGGAGGCCAGGGCGCGCCTCTAGCCCCTGCTTTTCACGAAGCCCTGTTCAGACATTCTCAAAAAAAACGGGTTGTGCTTAATATTGGCGGAATTGCCAACATCACTATTCTCACCGATGAAGCACTGAAAGGATATGACACCGGTCCAGGCAACCGCTTACTGGATGACTGGATCAGATACAGCAAAAATTTGCCTTATGACAATAACGGAGAGTATGCAGCTTCCGGCAAAACCCACCGCATTCTCCTGAGCAATCTTCTGGATGACCCCTATTTTCAGTTAGCCGCACCAAAGAGTACTGGCAGCGACTATTTCAATCTGAGTTGGCTAAAATACCACCTGTTAGACTTCAGCGATCTACCAGCAGAGGATATACAGGCGACACTGGCCTCACTAACTGCAATCAGCATTACTGATCAAATCAAGCTGGCCACGATGAAATGTGATGAAGTACTGGTATGCGGTGGCGGTGTGCACAATGCTTTTTTGATGAAATTAATTGAACAACAGTTACCCAAATCGATCGTTTCCAGTACTGAAATTCATGACATTGACCCTGACTGGCTTGAAGCCATGGCCTTTGCCTGGCTGGCGCATCAAACCCTGTCAGGGCTACCGGGAAATGCCACCAATGTGACCGGAGCAAAGGGCCCAAGAATTTGCGGAAACATTTGCCAGGCCTAGAAAACACAAAAGGCGCCATTGGCGCCTTTTGAGATGCCTGTGTTAGCCGCCAGTCAGACAGAGAAAGATGAACCACAGCCACAGGTTGTTGATGCATTAGGATTTCGAATCACAAACTGTGCTCCCTGCAGGCCTTCAGAATAGTCAACTTCAGCACCTGTCAGATACTGAACACTCATAGGGTCAATCAGCAAGGTAACACCATCAGTTACTACCCGAGAGTCACCGTCATTAATCGTTTCATCAAAAGTGAATCCGTACTGAAACCCGGAACAGCCCCCGCCTTGCACGTAAATACGCAACATCAGATCAGGATTACCTTCCTCTTCAATCAACTGAGCGACTTTTGATGCAGCAGCACCGGTAAAAGTCAGATCAGCATCCATAGCAGTTACTTCATTCATATGTCACCTGCAATAAATTGTTGGAAATTGAGACTAGTATGCAATTACCTAGTAAAATAGTCAAGATTTAGCTTTCGTCGCTATTATACTCAAGTTTTTTGGGCTCGCCATCAGTATGAATCAATTGACCATTGACCTCAGCACCCATCGCCATTTCCAGCAGATTGTAGTAAAGAGAACCAGTTACTCTCGCCTGGGGCGCCAGTTCTACACGGCCCGTTACATATACATCACCAACCACGGAGCCATTCAGGATCATGTGGGTGACACGCACATCACCAACAACCTCACCTTTTTCACTGACAGTCAGCGTTACTTCCTCACCATCTTCAGCTGCAATATCACCCTTTACGGTGCCGTCCAGATGCAAGCCTCCACGAAAAACAAGGTCTCCGTTTAACACAGTTCCCTGGCCGACAATGGTACTCACCTTGGGTGCACGAAATTTTTTCATTTCATCAACTCTCCAACATAAAGCCTGAACTATCAGTTATTAGTCACTTTCCAGTTCAGGTCTTCTTCAAATTTTTCTACGCTTTTGCCTTCCGGGTCAGCAGTAATTTTAAGACTTTCAGGCTGAAAATTTTCCGGAAAACCCAGTGTTACGATAAATTTCTGAAAATTTTTAAAGCCCATCTTAAGATTTTTGATATCACCGCTGTTCATCATTTTATCCAGCGACAATACTTCTCGCTTGCCGGACTGTTTTCCTGTAACAGACATTGAGACCGAGCCTTTTACTTTGCCGCCAACCTTGCTCAGATGCAATAGAGTAAACTCAACACGATATTTATGACTTTCATCTGTCGGGATAATTTCCAGGTGCTTGAGACGGATCACCGCCTTTTTCGCCTTGTCGGTTAACAGGCTGTTAAGAAACGCCACTTCGCGCTCGAGAGCCGCCTGGTCCTGCTGAAAACGTTTCAGATCCTCACGCGCCAGTTGCGCCGCACTCGTATCAATCTGGGAAGAACGCTGCAAGGAGGCAATTTCCAGGCGCATCTCCTCGACACGCTGACTTAATTGCCTGATGGTCTGATCCCGTTGATCAATTTCTTCTTCATAGGCAGCTCGCGACACACCAGAAGTCAAGCGGCCATAGTCAAAAGCAAACCAGCCCAAAACAGCGGCAAAGGTAACAAACAGCAAAAACAGCCACTTCCTGCCGCCACTGTTTTGCTGAACAATTTTCGGCGCAACTATCTTATGGCGACGCGAAAACATCAGGGCAGCAGTGCTACAGTATTCAAACCGGCTGATTCATGCAGGTCAAACATCAGGTTCATGTTCTGTACCGCCTGGCCTGCAGCGCCCTTGACCAGGTTATCAATCACTGACAGCACTACAAGCGTGTCACCGCCCTGAGGCTGATGAATGGCAATGCGGTTATGATTGATTCCTTTAACGGTGCGCGTTTCCGGGTGACTTCCCGCCGGTAGCACATCGACAAAAAATTCATCCGCATAGCGGGACTCATACCACGACTGCCAGTCAGAGTGCTGATCAGTTTTTACATACACGGTGGCATGAATGCCCCGAATCATCGGCAATAAATGGGGCACAAAAGTCAGACCGACTGATTTTCCGGCAATGGTTTCCAGGTTTTGACGAATTTCCGGTAAATGCCGATGCCCGGCAACCGCATAGGCCTTGAAGCTTTCCCCGCATTCTCCCATCAGGGTTGCTACATTCGCGCCACGACCGGCACCACTAACGCCCGATTTACAATCAGCCACAATACTGGACAGATCAACCTGGCCTGATTCGATCAGTGGCAACAGCCCCAGGGTTACGGCTGTGGGATAACACCCGGGATTTGCCACCAGGCGAGCATCACGAATTGCGTCACGGTTCAGCTCGGGCAGACCATATACCGCCTCTTCCAGCAAATCAGCACAGGCATGCGGCATACCGTACCATTTCTCCCACTGAGCCTCATCTTTAAGACGGAAATCAGCTGCCAGATCGATGACTTTGACGCCAGCCTCCAGCAGACCAGGTACCAGCGTCATGGCCGTGCCATTGGGCGTCGCAAAAAACACCACATCACAGGATTCAAGCGATTTACCATCAGGCACTGAAAAAGCCAGATCGTAATGTCCCCGCAAATTCGGAAACATTTCATCCACTCGCACACCGTCATTGGAACGCGAAGTGATCACCTTGACATCAACCTGTGGATGATTGGCCAGTAAACGAAGCAATTCCACACCCGTATAACCGGTGCCGCCAACAATTCCTACCGAAATCATGTTTTTTTCCCTGATGGATAAACCTGAAACACTAAAAACAACACATGATAATGGCTCAAAGACAAAAGAACAAAATTTCCGACTGTGATAGTCTGCAGGCGTTAACACTTAAATTTCTGGGGATATAGACAATCCCATTGTGTAAGCGGAAACAAACATGGAAACCATTGAAGTCATATCACTTACTCTTGGAGTAGCCTGGGCATCCGGCATCAACTTGTATGCTGCTGTACTGGCCCTGGGTTATTTTGCCTCCACCGGCCAGGTCACACTACCAGAAGAACTGCAGTTATTGACCGATCCCACCGTATTAATGGCTGCCGGCTTCATGTTTTTCGTGGAATTCTTTGCTGACAAGGTACCCGGCGTTGATACCGGTTGGGATGCCCTGCATACTTTTATACGCATTCCGGCCGGAGCAGTGCTGGCTGGCGGCATGGCCAACGGTATCGAGGTTAATGCGGCAACCGAGTTTGCAGCCTATCTGGTAGGTGGCGGACTTGCGGCCACTTCTCATGCAACGAAAGCTGGCACACGTGCGCTGATCAATACCTCACCGGAGCCCGTGACCAACTGGACAGCTTCGATTACCGAAGATATTGCCGTTATCGGTGGTTTATGGGCTGCATTAAATCACCCATGGATATTCATTATCGCCCTGATTGTATTTATCCTGCTGGTTGCATGGCTTCTGCCTAAAATCTGGCGCGCCCTCAAGCGCATTGCCCGTGCCATTGGTAACTTTTTCAGCGGTAATAAAGACGAATCCGGTAATCCAGCCGGGGATCAGAGCAGCAGCCGCAAAGACATTCTTCAGGAACTGTATCACGACAAACCCAAATCCTGACTACTATGCTGATGACCTTGCGTGTTCCTGTTGTACTACTGGTTATTTTACTGATTTCAGCCTGTTCGGATCAGCAACCCCAAAATGCCCCTGAAAATGAATCCAGCCGGACTGAATTTCTTTTCCTGGATGGCACTACTGGAAGCCTGGCTGATTTAAACGGCAAATGGACCTTCCTGAATTTCTGGTCCATAAGTTGTCCGCCCTGCTACAAGGAAATGCCTGACCTGGTAAAACTCTATGAAGAGTTTCAATCTGAAGATTTCGAATTAATCGGCGTCGCCATGTCTTATGACCGTCCCGACCTGGTCATTGATACCAAGGAAAAGCAGCAGTTGAGCTACCCGATTTCACTGGATTTGAATAACGATATCAACCAGCGCTTCGGTCCGGTAGAAATGATTCCCACTACCCTGTTACTCGCACCGGATGGCAAGGTAGTAAAAAAACATGTAGGTTTAGCCACCTATCAGCAACTTAAATCCATGCTGCTTGAAACACAGGCAGCCTACAACAAGGAAACATAACTATGGGCACATGGGCCAAAGCCTGGCATCTGATCGCCATGGTCACCTGGTTTGCAGGCATATTTTATCTACCGCGTCTTTTCGTCTATCACGCCATGTCAGATGATAAAACCAGTATCGAAAGATTCAAAATCATGGAGCGTAAGCTGTATTACGGCATCACCACACCAGGTATGGTTCTGACAATGGTATTTGGTATCTGGATGCTTTACGACTACGCCTGGGCCGCATTTGGCAGCATGATGTGGTTACACATCAAACTTGGCTTGATTGGCGTGTTGCTGATATACCACTTCTACTGCGGGAAACTGCTTAAAGATTTCAAATATGACCGCAATACCCGAAGCCATGTCTGGTATCGCTGGTTTAATGAAATTCCGGTAATTCTGCTTATTGCAATAGTAATTCTGGCGGTAAGAAAAACTTTTTAGGCTGATCTTTCAGCCAAACGAATCGGCAAGAAAAAACTTGATGACATATTTCATCACGAAGCCGAGCATTCCCACCGCCAGGCCGAGAAACAGCACAAACATACCAAATTTACCCGCCTCGGACTTCTTGCCAAGGTTGTAAATAATAAATGCCATGTAGAGCATTAAACCGGTAACCATAATTGGCATACCGATTTCTGTGATCATTTCGTCGGTGAGTTGCATAGGGATCGAACAACGCGGTTTCCGGACTGTCTACCCGGAAGGCGCTATAACTTCATCCATGTACGCTTCTATGCCACATCCATGCGGCATAATACTTCTGGGTAGACAGACCGGAAACTGTTTAAGTCTGGCTTGGAAAAGGATGGAAGAGCTGAAAAAAAATCAGCCGCAGCCGCCGCCTTGGGAACCACAAGTACCACAGCCACCACCGGTGTCCATTTGTGGCAGGTTGTTAAATACAAAGCTGGCATTACCATCGCCACTATCAACAAAATCAATTTCTGCACCGCGCAGGTATTCGAGCGTGGCGTCATCAACAATGACCTTGAAAGATTCAAAATCCAGCGTGCCATCGTTGGCATTGAGCTGATCGGTGAAGGTCATACCAAAGTTGATACCACTGCAGCCGCCCGGAGTGGCGAATACGCGGACACCCTCGATGTTTTCCTCAACCTGAGAAAAGAGTTCTGCCATTTTTCCCTGCGCTGATTCAGTCAGTTCCAGGTCAGACGCACTTAATGCTGTAATCGTAGTCATCAATAACACTCCTGATGTGAAATATTTTGGGGAATTCTACACAAGTACCTGCAAAACGCTACTTAAAGCTGGTTGCTGGCCTGCAAGTCGTAGAGGTGTTTTTCGGCATCCACCAGGTGTTTACCCCAGTGTACCTTGAAGCCGCAGCGCCAGTGATCGATGGCGGCATCGGTATCCCTGGTTTTTTCTTCCAGTGACAGCAGGCCACTTTTTAACTCGCAGTAGATATCTGTCAGATCGTCAGCCAGGCTACCGCTTTTGCACTCCTCGCTGGTTCTGACATCATATTCGAGCCAGTAGCCATCGCGCTCGCCCAACAGCTGGCGTAAGCGGGAAAATAATTCGAAACGCGCATCCAGGTCGGCATCCTTGGCCTGGCAATCAGCATCTTTGTCATCCACAAATACCTGGATGCAGGCATGCAAACGAGGCAAGAGCTTGATTAATGATGGAAAAATCGTCTGTTCATTATCATCAACCTGTTCAATCAGGGCGCAATACTCCTGTGCGACCTGCATCAATTCTTGTTGTTTCTCAACCATGGGTGCTCCTGTAACAAACCCGGATTCATTTTTTAAACAGCAACAATTCCCTCTCCCTCTGACAATAGAGGAATGTAATTCTTGTAAGGATCTGGATTAAAGTTTAGACAAAGATTTTAGAATTTCAGCGCTTTATGAAATAAATGCCTAGCGGATTATAGTTTGGCACTAAATTTCTGTCATTTCGAAATCTGATTTGGAAACACCACAATCTGGACAAGCCCAGCTATCTGGAACATCTTCCCAACGGGTACCGGCAGCAATGCCGTCCTCAGGCCAGCCCTTTTCCTCATCGTAAACAAATCCACAAACAATACACATGTATTTTTTCATTCTGTTTTCCTTCAAAATGTTGTCATGAATAATCGACCTACCATTCTTACCATAGCCGGTCATGATCCTACTGGTGGTGCCGGCATCCAGGCTGATATAGAAACCATAAACAGCCTGGGCGGACATGCGTGCAGTATTATCACCAGCCTTACGAGCCAGGATTCAAAAAACCTCTACAGTTTCGAACCAGTCTCCGCGGACCTGATTCGTCGCCAATTCAGGCTACTGCGCAATGATTTTGAAATCCGTGCCATAAAAACAGGCATGATTGGCAGTTACCAGTTACTGGTCACACTTGCTGAACTCTTGAGCCAGTTACCTGATATACCACTGATCATTGACCCGGTTCTGGCCGCAGGAGGAGGCTCATCGGTTTCAGATAGCGTCTTCGTTGCCGCTTCCAATGAACAGCTGTTACCCCTGGCCACACTAATTACACCCAACATCCCTGAAGCGCGTGCACTGTCCGGACAACA